>SXGT01290481.1_pt1 | contig 14768 bp, 13 predicted proteins | sample 3176221 | NCBI WGS metagenome assembly SXGT01 (sample SAMN11356862, study PRJNA531348) | freshwater metagenome | isolation source: freshwater sample F1-120 | place: China: Fuxian Lake, Yuxi | collected 2017-12-25
GCTCGCGCGCTGTTCGAACGCGTAGCTCCACAGCCAGTCGACGACGCGGACGATGTGCGCGTCGTTGGCGTCGAACTGCTTGTTCGCCGCGCCGAGGTCGACCAGCTGCTCGAAGTTCGAGACGCCCGAGCCGCCCTGCGCGTTGCGGCTGGCGCCCTTGATCGACTTCGCCAGGTTGTAGAACTCGACCTGGTAGCGCTCGATGTCGAGCGGGTTGGCGATCACCCGCCGGATGTCGAGCCGGATGATCTTGGAGAGCTCCTTCTCCCACTCGCGCAGCCAGGGCTCGGCGGTGGCGATGGTCGCCTCCTTGCTGTTCACGCCCACCGGCAGGATGTGGAAGCGCGTCGCGTACGCCGAGGACACGACCTCGGTGACCGCCGCGAAGTCGACCTTCAGCGGGTCGATGTGCAGGTATTCCATCCCGGCGCGCTGCGCCAGCCACTCGGTGAGGGGCTCGAGCGCCAGCACCCGGTGCGGCGGCAGCGCGTTCTTCCACTTCTGGTCGGCGATGACGACCAGCGGGTGCTGCGTGCCGCGCCAGTAGCGGCGCTCCTTCTTCAGGGCCTCGGCGACGTCCGCCGCGGCCAGCCCGTCCTCCACCATCCAGCCGAGCAGTTCGCCCAGCGTGAGGCGGCGCTCGTGGGAGGGAGTCGGGACCGCGGCCATGGTGTCCGGATTATGCCCTGCCGCTACAATCCGCGCATGGCGGGCAAGGCGCTGGCACGGGACGTGAAACTCCGCGAAGTCTGGGCGTGGAGCATGTACGACTTCGCCAACTCCGGGTACACCACGGTGGTCATCACCGCGGTGTTCAGCGCGTATTTCGTCGGCGGCATCGCCGGCAAGGCGCCGTGGGCGACCTTCGCGTGGACCGCGGCGCTGTCGGTGTCGTACGCCGCGGTGCTGCTGTCGGCGCCCCTGGTCGGCGCATGGGCGGACGCGCACGCCGCGAAGAAGCCGTTGCTGCTCGCCGCGACCGCCGGTTGCGTGCTGTTCACCGCGGCGCTGTGGTTCACCGCGCCGGGCGCCGTGTGGCTCGCGCTGGTGCTGGTGGCGCTGTCGAACTTCTTCTTCGCCACCGGCGAGAACCTCATCGCCGCCTTCCTGCCGGAGCTCGCCGACTCGAAGGCCATGGGGCGCGTCTCGGGCTGGGGCTGGAGCTTCGGCTACCTCGGCGGCATCGTCTCGCTGGCGGCCTGCCTCGCCTACATCACGTGGGCCCAGCAGCAGGGACAGGCGGCCGCGCAGTTCGTGCCGGCGAGCATGCTGATCACCGCGGCGCTGTTCGCGCTCGCCGCCGCCCCGACCTTCATGTTCCTGCGCGAGCGCGCCGTGCCGCAGCCGGCCAGGGCGAGCCCGTGGACGCGCGTCGTCGACACGCTGCACCACGCCGCGGAGTTCCGCGACCTGCGCCGGTTCCTCTTCTGCATCCTGTTCTACCAGGCCGGCATCCAGGCGGTGATCGCGCTGGCGGCGATCTACGCGCAGCAGGCGATGGGCTTCACCACGCCGCAGACCATCACGCTGATCCTGGTGGTGAACTTCACCGCGGCGGCCGGCGCCTTCGCCTTCGGCTACCTGCAGGACCGCATCGGGCACGTCCGGGCCGTGGCGCTGACGCTGGCCGGCTGGATCGCGATGATCACCATCGCCTACTTCGCCGAGGGCGCGCCGGCGTTCTGGGTGGCGGCGAACATGGCCGGGCTGTGCATGGGCTCGTCGCAGGCGGCGGGACGCGCCATCGTCGGCTACCTCTCGCCGCCTGCGCGGCTGGCCGAGTTCTTCGGCCTGTGGGGACTGGCGGTGAAGACCGCGTCGATCTTCGGCCCGCTCACCTACGGCGCCGTGACGTGGATCTTCGCCGGCAACCACCGGCTGGCGATGCTCGCCGTCGGCGCCTACTTCGTCGTCGGCCTGGTGCTGCTCGCCGGCATCGACGTCGAGCGCGGCCGCCGCGCGGCCGTCGCCGGCTGAGCTATTCCTTCTGCAACCCCGCGTTGCGGGTCACCGCCTCCCACTGCGCGTACTCGCGCCGGATGTGCGCGTCGTACTCCTCGGGCGAGCTGCCGACCGGTTCGGCGCCCAGTTTCAGCAGGCGTTCACGGTTCGCCGGCGCGGCGATGATGGCGTTGATCTCGCGCGACAGGCGCTCGACCACCGGCCGCGGCGTCGCGGCGGGCGAGACGATGCCGAACCAGTTCGTCGGGCTGAAGCCGGCGATGCCCGCCTCCTCCATGGTCGGCACGTCCGGCAGGGAGCTGGAGCGCTTCGGCGCCGACACGGCCAGCGCGCGCACCTTGCCGCCGCGCACCAGTTCCAGCTGGCCGGGGATGAGGTCGAACATGAACTGGATGTCGCCGCGCATCAGCTCCTGCACCGCGGGCGCGGTGCCCTTGTAGACCACGTTCTGGAACTGGATGCCGGCCTTGTCCTTCAGCAGCTGCTGCACCAGCGTCGGCCCCGAACCGGTCGAGCCGTGGTTGAGCGCGCCGGGCTTCTCCTTCGCCAGCGCGACGAGCTCCTGCACCGTCGTCGCCTTCACCTGCGGGTTCACCACCAGTACGTAAGGCAGGATGCCGACCAGCGACACGCCGGCGAAATCCTGCACCTTGTATTCCACGTCCTTGTAGAGGAAGTGGTTCAGCACCAGCAGGCCGGGCGCGCCCATGACGAAGGTGTAGCCGTCGGGTTTCTCGCGCGCCACGTGTGTCGCGGCGATGCGTCCCGCGGCGCCCGGCTTGTTCTCGACGACGAACTGCTGCCCAAGGCGCTGCGACAGGTTCTCAGCCAGCAGCCGGGTGACGATGTCGTTCGCGCCGCCGGGCGCGAAGCCGACGACGAAGCGCACCGGGCGCAGCGGCCACTCCTGCGCGCCCGCGTGGAAGGAGGCCGCGAACAGCGCGGCCGCGATGATCATCCCGGGTGTCAGTTTCATGTGCGCTCCCTTGCCGATGCATGGATCGTGCGCCAGATGCGCTCCGGCGTCGCCGGCATGTCGAAGTGCGAAACACCGCACCGCCCGAGTGCATCGACGATGGCGTTCGCCGCCGCGGGAAGCGCACCCACCGCGCCTGCCTCGCCCGCCCCCTTCACCCCCAACGGATTCATCGCCGTGGAAACCGGGAGGCTCTCGATGCCGACCGCCGGGATATCGCTCGCGCGCGGCAGCGCGTAGTCCATGAACGATGCAGTGACAAGCTGGCCATCGGCGTCGTACCGGAGGTCCTCGCACAGCACCTGCCCCAGCCCCTGCGCCACGCCGCCCTGGATCTGGCCGTGCAGCAGCATCGGGTTCACCACGCGGCCGACGTCGTCGACGATCCAGTAGCCGACGACCGACAGCGCGCCGGTCTCGGGATCGAGCTCGACCTCGCAGACGTGCGCGCTGTTGGGAAAGGTCGGCCCGCGGGTCGACAGCTTCGACGCCGCCTCGAGCCGGCCCGCCTCCGCCGCCACGCGTTCCCAGGCCATTTCGCGGTCGGTGCCCTTGACGACGAAGCATCCGTCGCGCAGCTCGACATCCACTTCCGCCGCCTCGAGCAGCCGCGCGGCGACGGCGCGAGCCTGCGCCACCACCTTGCCGATGGACGCGACCAGCGCGGTGCCGCCCGAACTCATCGACCGCGAGCCGAACGTGCCCTTGCCCTCCGCCACCACGTCCGTATCGCCGAACAGGACGTCGATGCGTTCCGCCGGCAGGCCGAGCGCTTCGGAGGCGATCTGCCGGAACGCGGTCTCGTGGCCCTGGCCGTGGGAATGCGTGCCGAGGCGCAGCGTGGCCCGCGCCGCCGCGTCGACGCGCACGTCGGCGTGCTCCTCGAACGGCTTGTCCACCGGTCCGCCGGCGATCTCGATGGCGTAGGCGAAGCCGATGCCGCGCCAGCGCGCGCGTGCGGCGGCCTCGGCCTGCCGCGCGGGGAACTCGTGCCATCGCGACAGTTCCAGCACGCGCTCGAAGGCGGCGGGAAAATCACCGCTGTCGTAAGTGAACACCAGGCCGGTGTTCCACGGCATCTGCGACGGCCGCACCAGCATGCGCCGCCGCAACTCGATGCGGTCGGCGCCGAGGCGTTGCGCCGCGACGTCCAGCGACCGCTCCAGCGCGTACGCCGCCTCCGGGCGGCCCGCGCCCCGGTACGGCGACACCGAGCCGGTGTTGGTGTACACGCCTTCGACCTCGACGCAGAGCCTGCCGGTCGCGTAGACACCGGCGAAGCTGCCGACATTGTTGGTCGCCTGGTGCGTGCCCGCATAGGCGAGGTAGGCGCCGAGGTTCGCCTGCGACTTCGCGTGCGCCGCGACCAGCGCCAGGCCCGCGTCAAAGCCGAGCCGCACGACCCAGCGGTTGTCGCGCGCATGGTGGTCGGCGAGGAACGATTCGCTGCGCTCCGCGGTCCAGCGCACCGGGCGCCCGAGGCGTCGCGCGGCGGCGAGCGCGACGACGTAGTCCGCGTAGTCCGCGCTCTTCATGCCGAAGCCCCCGCCCACGTCCGGAGCGACCACGCGCAGGCGGTCCTCTGCGATGCCGAGGATCCGGGCCAGCTCCGCGCGCGTGCTGTGGGGCGTCTGCGTCGTCACGTGCAGCGTGGCGCGCCCGGACGCCTCGTCCCACTCGGCGATCGCCGCCCGGGGTTCGATCGCGCAGGCCGTGACGCGGTTCACGCGCATCTCCACCTCGACGACATGCGCCGCGCCGGCGAGTGCGCGCTCGGCGCCCTCCCGGTCGCCCGCGCAGTAGACGAACGAGACGTTCCCCGCCGCCTGCGGCCAGAGCAACGGCGCACCCGGGGCTCGCGCGGCCTCGATGCTCGCCACCGCCCGAGTCGGTTCATAGGCCACGTCGATGCGCTCCAGCGCGTCGCGTGCCTGCGGCAGCGTCTCCGCGACCACCGCCGCCACCGCCTCGCCGACGAAGCGCACGCGATCGCGCGCCATCACGCCGCGCGGCGGCTCGAACATCGGTGCGCCATCCGCGCCGGCACGGCGCACCCGGTTGGAGAAATTGCCGAGCGACGCGAGGTCTGCGCCTGTCAGGACGGCCAGCACCCCGGCCGAACGCCCTGCGCCAGATGCGTCGATCGATGCGATGCGCGCGGCTGCGTACGGGGAACGCAGGATGGCGAGGAAGGCTTCGCCCGGGACGCGCAGGTCGTCCACGAACCTGCCCTGCCCGGTGAGCAGGCGCGCATCCTCGAACCTGCGCACCGACTGGCCGAAGCGCAGCAGCGCGGACATGGCCAGTTCAGCGACTGCGGCTGAGGTAGTCGAACGCCGACAGCGCGTGGCTCTTCACCACGTGCAGGAAATCCTCCACCGACACGTGTTCGTCCACCGACCCCATGCCGTTCGGCGGCGGGCCGTAGACCACCGCGGGCACGCCGTTGACGCGCCACAGGCGCGCGTCGGTGCCGCCGGGCGACACCACGCGCGCGGGGACCAGGCCGGGACGCAGCAGGTCGGCATTGGCGCGCACGATGTCCATCATCTCGTGGAAGGGCTCGCGCCAGTTCGGCACGGTGTGCGTCAGCACCTCGTAGCTGGCATCCGGGAAGCGCGCCGCGATCGCCGCCACTTCGCGCTTCACCGCCTCGGGATCGGCGCCGTTCGGCACGCGGATGTCGACGTCGAACTCGCATTCGGCGGGGATCATGTTCACCTTCACGCCGCCTGTGATGCGGCCGACGCTGACGGTGAGGCTGCGGATCACCTTCGCCGCGCCGTCGCCATAGCCGCGGTCGAGGTCCGCACGCGCCTCGTCGAGCGCGCGCGCCATTTCCGGATCCTCGTTTACCGGGATGCGCCGGGGCAATTCGCGCAGCGCCTGGATGATGTCGACCGCGTCCAGCACCGCGTTGCGGCTGACGTGGGGGAACGCGCCGTGGCCGCCGCGTGCGCGCGTGCGGAAGCGCAGCCACAGCGGTCCCTTCTCGCCGAAGCGCACCGTGTAGGGACTGCTCGGTTCGCCGTTCAGGCAGCAGTCGCCGAGCACGCGGTCGCGGTGCCTGTCCATCAGGTACGTCATGCCGTGCGGGCCGAAGGTCTCCTCGTCGGAGACCACGGTCAGCGTCAGCCGCCCGTTCAGGTGCTCGCGCATCGCCGAGAGGTACAGGAACGCATGCAGCGACGCGGTGGTGCCGCACTTCATGTCGCACGCGCCGCGACCGTAGACCTTGCCATCGACGAGTTCGCCGCCCCACGGATCGTGCGTCCAGCCTGCGGTCGACTCCACCGGAAAGACGTCGATGTGCCCGTTGAGCACGAGGTGAGGCCCGGGACGCCCGGTGTCGAAGCTGGCGATGTAGTTCGGGCAGTCCGCGAGCGGCGCGATGCGTTCCGCGGCGATGCCATTGGCGGCGAACCAGCGCTCGAGAAACCCGGCGGCCGCCGTGGTATCTCCGGGCGGGTTCGGCGTGCGGCAGCGGATGAACTCCTGCAGGAAACCGACGAGCGAATCGCGCTCCCGGTCGATGCGTGCGAGCAGTTGGTTCTTCATGGCGGGACATATTAAACTCCGCGCTCCCCCGAATAGACCTTGGAGATTCACTATGACGATCAACGTGGGCGACACCCTGCCCGACGGCAAGCTTGCCGAGTCCGCCGGCTGGGACGACGCCACCTCCTGCCCGATGCCGCCGAAGGACGTCGGCGTCGCCGAGTCCACCAAGGGCAAGAAGATCGCGATCTTCGCGCTGCCCGGCGCCTACACGCCGACCTGCTCCGCGAAGCACGTGCCGAGCTACCTCGCCAACTACGACGCGCTGAAGGCCAAGGGACTGGACGAGATCTGGTGCGTGGCGACCAACGACGGCTTCGTCATGGCGGCCTGGGGCCGCGACCAGAAGGGCCTCGGCAAGATCCGCTTCTTGGGCGACGGCAGCGGCACGTGGACCAAGGCGCTGGGCCAGGAGCTCGACCTGACCGCCCGCGGCATGGGCGTGCGCTCGCAGCGTTACTCGATGCTCGTCGTGGACGGCAAGGTGACGGCGCTCAACGTCGAAGGCCCGGGCAAGTTCGAGGTCAGCGGCGGCGACACCATCCTCAAGCAGCTGGGCTGAAACATCCGGTAACACACCAGCGTCATCGGCAGGGTTATCCTGTGCGTTGGATGAACGTCATTCACGCACAGGAGACCCCGATGACCCGCCGCACCCTTTCCGCGCTGTTCGCCGCCCTGATCCTCGCGGGCGCCACCGCCGTCCAGGCCCAGCAGACCCCGCCGCCCGCCGGCGAAGGCAAGGCCAAGCCCCGCCCCGCGCTGCGCGACTGCAGCAAGGCGCCGGACCCGAAGGCCTGCGAAGAGCGCCGCCAGAAGATCCGTTCCGCGCAGAGCGACGCCCGCAAGGCCTGCGAAGGCAAGCAGGGCGCCGAGCGCCGCGACTGCATGACCAGGTCGACTTGCGCCAAGGCGCCGGACCCCGCCAAGTGCGAAGCCCGCGCCAAGGAGCGCACCGAACGCAAGAAGCAGAAGATGGAGCAGCGCAAGGGCGGCGCCGCCGACGCGAAGAAGACCTAAGGGCACAGGGGACGTTCTGCCGTCCCCCGTACCCCCTCGCAACGTCAGCCTTTGGCTGAAAGGTCCAGCAGCAGTTCGTTCATCCGCTTCACGAACCCGGCGGGATCCTCCAGGGTCCCGCCCTCGGCGAGCAGCGCCTGCTCGTAGAGCAGCGCCGCCCAGTCGCCGAAGCGCTTGTCCTCGTGCTTCAGCCGCAGCACGATCGGATGCGCGGGGTTCACCTCGAGGATCGGCTTCGACGCGGGCACCTTCTGGCCGGCGGCCTTGAGGATGCGCACGAGGTTCGCGCCCATGTCGTGCTCGTCGGCGACCAGGCAGGCGGGTGAATCGGTGAGCCGCAGCGTCGAGCGCACGTCCTTCACGCGCTCGGCGAGCGCCTCCTTGATGCGGCCGCCCAGTTCGGCGAAGTCCTTGCGCTGTTCCTCCGCGGCCTTCTTCTCCGACTCGTCGGCGAGCTCGCCCAGCTCCAGTCCGCCGCGCGCGACGGACGCCAGCGGCTTGCCGTCGAACTCCGGCAGGTTGCCGACCATCCACTCGTCGACGCGGTCCGACAACAGCAGCACCTCGATGCCCTTCTTGCGGAACACCTCGAGGTGCGGGCTCGACTTCGCCGCCTGGAACGACTCGGCGCTGGCGTACCAGACCTTGTCCTGCCCGGGCTTCATGCGCGCCACGTAGTCGGCGAGCGACACCGTCTCCCCGGCGTCGTCGGCGTGCGTGGACGCGAAGCGCAGCAGCTTCGCCACGCGCTCGCGGTTCGCCTGGTCCTCGCCAACGCCCTCCTTGAACGCGCGGCCGAACTCGGTCCAGAACGTGGCGTACTTCTCCTTCTGGTTCTCCGCCAGGTCCTCCAGCATGCCGAGCACGCGCTTCACCGCGCCGGCGCGGATCGCCTCGACATCGCGGCTCTCCTGCAGGATCTCGCGCGACACGTTGAGCGGCAGGCTTTCGGCATCGATCACGCCGCGCACGAAGCGCAGGTACCCGGGCATCAGCTTGTCGCTGTCCTCCATGATGAACACGCGGCGCACGTAGAGCCTCACGCCGTGCCGCCCCTGCCGTTCCCAGAGGTCGAACGGCGCGCGCGACGGCAGGTACAGCAGCTGCGTGTACTCCTGGCGGCCCTCGACCCGGGCGTGCGCCCAGGCGAGCGGATCCTCGAAGTCGTGCGCGACGTGCTTGTAGAACTCCTTGTACTGCTCCTCGGTGACCTCCGACTTCGGGCGCGCCCACAGCGCGCTCGCCTGGTTGAGGGGCTCCTCCTTGCCGGGCATGAATTGCTTCGTCACCGGGTCCACCGCCGGCTCGCCGACCATCACGATCGGCAGCCCGAGGTGGTCGGAGTCCTTGCGCACGATCGCCTTCAGGCGGTACGGCTCGAGCAGGTCGTCCTCGCCCTCGCGCAGGTGCAGCGTGATCTCGGTGCCGCGCGCCGCGCGCTCGACCGGCTCGATGGTGAACTCGCCGCCGCCGTCCGACTCCCAGCTCACGCCTTCGGCGGCCGGCAGCCCGGCGCGCCGGGTGAGCAGGGTCACCCGGTCCGCGGCGATGAACGAGGAGTAGAAGCCGACGCCGCACTGGCCGATCAGGCTGGCGTCCGTCTGCTGCTCGCCGGTCTGGCTGGCGAGGAATTCATTCGTGCCCGAGCGCGCGATGGTGCCGATGTTGGCGACCAACTAGTCGCGCGACTTGCGGATGCCGTTGTCCGACACGGTGATGGTGCGCGCGTCCTTGTCGACGCGCAGGCGGATCTTCAGCTCGGCATCGGACTCGAACAGCCCGGGGTTGGCGATGGCCTCGAAGCGCAGCTTGTCCGCCGCGTCGGAGGCGTTGGAGATGAGTTCCCGCAGGAAGATCTCCTTGTTGCTGTACAGCGAATGGATCATCAGCCCGAGCAGCTGCTTGACCTCGGCCTGGAACCCCATGGTTTGCTTCTGCGTCACTGCGCGTTCTCCCTTGTGTCCCGACCCGGCTAGATGGGTGCGGGGGCCCGCATTTTCAAGCATTTCACGACCGGCCGCGCGTCCCGCCGGTAGAATCGCGCCTCCGCCGATGTCCTTCGACCGTACCGAGTTCCGCGCCGGCCATCGGGCCGCGCTGCCGCTCTTGATGGGAGTGATGCCCTTCGGGCTGGTGACCGGCGTGGCCATGGTGGCCAACGGCATCGGCCCGCTGCCGGCGATGGGGCTGTCGGTCCTCGTCTTCGCCGGCGCGTCGATGATCGCCGCCGGCCAGCTGCTCGCCGCCGGCACGCCCGCGGCGATGATCCTGCTGGCGGTGCTGTTCATCAACCTGCGCCACGTCATGTACAGCGCGTCGCTGCGCCAGCAGTTCGCCGGCCTGCCGCTGCGGCTGCGGGCGCTGATGGGATACCTCCTCGCCGACAACGTCTACGCGCTGGCGATCACGCGGCACGCCGAGCATCCCCGGGTCGAGGGCCTGGTGCCCTACTACTTCGGCGCCGCGCTCACCATCTGGACCGGCTGGCAGGCCAGCGTCGCCGCGGGACTCGCGGTGGGCGCCGGACTGCCGGCGGCGTGGAAGCTGGAGTTCGCCGCCCCGCTCGCCTTCGTCGCCATCACCATCCCGCTGCTGCGCGACCGCGCCATGGTCGCGGCCGCAATCGCCGCCGCGATCACCGTGGTGCTGGCGCAGGGCCTGCCGTTCCGCCTCGGGCTGCCGCTTGCGGGCGTGGTCGGCATCGCAGTCGGCATGCTGGTCGAGAGGAAGCCCGCGTGAGCGCCGACGCCGTCACGCTGTGGCTGGTGATCATCGGCATGGGCGCGATCACCTTCGCGCTGCGTGCCTCGTTCATGGTGCTGCCGCCGTCGATCGAGATCCCGCCGCTGCTCAAGCGCGGGCTGCGCTTCGTCCCGGCGGCGGTGCTGACCGCGATCTGGGCGCCGGAACTGCTGCTGCAGAAGGGCGTCCTGCATCTCGCGCTGGACAACGACCGCCTGCTCGCCGGCGCGGTGGCGATCGCCGTGGCGTGGCGCTTCCGCCAGACCTACCTCACGATCGCCGCCGGCATCGTCGCGCTGCACGCGGCGGACTGGCTGATCCGGGAACTCCGCGCCACCCCCCTGCTCTAACTGGCCTATGCCCATGCTCCTGCCGCGCTTCCTCGTCCTCCTTTCCGCCCTGCTGTGCTTCGCCCCGCATGCCGCCGCGCAGCCGGCCCGCGGGCCGCAGAAGGTGGTCACCATCGAGGGCATCACGGAGTACCGCCTCGACAACGGCCTGCGGTTGCTCATGGTCCCGGACCGCAGCGCGGACACCGTCGGCGTGCACATCACGTACATGGTCGGCTCCCGGCACGAGGGCTACGGCGAGAAGGGCATGGCGCACCTGCTGGAGCACCTCCTGTTCAAGGGCACGCCGACCCACCCCGACCCGAAGAAGGCGCTGAACGCCCGCGGCGCGCGCTTCAACGGCACCACCAGCTACGACCGCACCAACTACTTCGAGACCCTGACCGCGTCGGACGACAACCTCGACTGGGCGCTCGCCTTCGAGGCCGACCGGATGGTGAATTCGTTCGTTTCCAAGGCCGACCTCGACAGCGAGATGACGGTGGTGCGGAACGAATTCGAGTCCGGCGAGAACAGCGCCGGCTCGGTGCTGATGAAGCGCATCCAGCAGGCGGCGTTCCCGTGGCACAACTACGGCCGCTCGGTGATCGGCGCGCGCTCGGACATAGAAGCCGTGCCCATCGAGCGCCTGCAGGCCTTCTACCGCACCTGGTACCGGCCGGACAATGCCGTGCTGATCGTGTCGGGAAAGTTCGACGAGGCGCGCGCGCTGGACATGGTGCAGCAGCGCTTCGGCGCCATCCCCCGGCCGGCGCAGCCGATGCCCGCGCTCTACACCGTGGAGCCGGTGCAGGATGGCGAGCGCTCGGTCACGCTGCGCCGCTCCGGCGACACGCCGATGATCGCGACGCTTTATCGCCTGCCCGCCGGCAGCCACCCGGACTACGCCGCGATCGACGTCATGGTGCGCGTGCTCGGCGTCGCGCCGACCGGCCGCCTGCACCGCGCGCTGGTGCAGACCGGACTCGCCAGCGGCACCTGGGGCTGGGAGGCGGCGCTGCACGACCCCGGCTATGCCAGCTTCGGCGCCAGCGTGCCGAAGGATGCGCCCTCCGGTCCAGTGCGCGACGCGCTGGTCGCCACCGTCGAGGGCCTCGGCGCCACGCAGGTACAGGCCGACGAAGTCGAGCGCGCGAAGACCAGCCTTCTCAACAGCGTCGAGAAGACGCTCACCGAGATCCCGTCGCTGGTGCGCTGGCTGTCCGAGTATTCGGCGATGGGCGACTGGCGGCTGCTGTTCATCTACCGCGACCGGCTTAAGGCCGTGACGCCGGCGGACGTGCAGCGCGTCGCCCGCGAATACCTCAAGCCCGCGAACCGCGTGCTCGGCGAGTTCATCCCGACCACCCAGCCGGACCGCGCCGAGATCCCGCCCCGCCCCGACCTCGCGCCGGTGGTCGCCGCGTACCAGGGCACCGAGGCCGCCGACCACGGCGAGGCGTTCGACCCGACGCCGCAGAACATCGAGTCGCGCCTGGTGCGCCGCACGCTGGCCAACGGCATCCGCGTCGCCTTGATGCCGAAGAAGACGCGCGGCGCGAACGTCATCGTCAGCCTCTCGCTGCACTGGGGCGACGAAGCGGCCAAGGATGGCCGGGGCACCGCCTGCTCGCTGGCGGGCAGCATGCTGATGCGGGGCACGCAGAAGCGCTCGCGGGGCGACCTGCAAGGGGCCTTCGACCGCCTCAAGGCCGGCGTCTCGGTGAGCGCCGACGGCGCGTCGATCGACACGCGGCGCGGCAACCTCGCCGCGACGCTGGAACTCGTCGCCGAGGTGCTGCGCCAGCCGGCGTTCCCAGAGAGCGAGTTCGAGGAACTGCGCCGCGCGCAGCTCACCGGCGCCGAGGGCCAGCGCAGCGACCCGGCGGCGATCGCGGGCGTGAACCTTTCGCGCCACGTCAATCCCTACCCGCGCGGCCACTGGCTGTACACGCAGACCGTGGACGAGCGCATCGAGGCGTTCCGCAGCGTCACCAGGGAGGCGGCGGCGCGCTGCTATTCCGAGCTCGTCGGCGCCACCGGCGCGAGCATCGCCGCGGTGGGCGACTTCGACCCCGACGAACTGATGCCGCTCATCGAGCGCCTGTTCGGCGATTGGCGCAACCCGGCGCCCTACCAGCGCATCGCGACGCGATTCTTCGAGCAGCCTGCGACCGAGCGCGAGTTCATCACCCCCGACAAGGCAAACGCCGTGCTGCGCGGCGCGCTTCCCGTGCGCATGCGCGACGACCATGCGGACTTCCCGGCGATGATCATCGGCAACTACCTCATCGGCGGGGGCTCCGCGGGCCGGCTCGCGCAGCGCGTGCGTGAGAAGGAAGGCCTGTCCTACAGCACCTACTCCTCGTTCACGGCTAACTCGCTGGACGAAACGGCGCTGTTCTCGGTGTCGTCGATCTTCGCGCCGCAGAACAAGGCGCGCGTCGAGGGCGCGATCCGCGAGGAACTCGCTCGCGCGCTCGCCGACGGCTTCAGCGCGGATGAGGTGGAGACGGCGAAGAAGGCCTTCCTCGAGGCACGCCGGGTCGCGCGTTCACAGGACCGCTCGCTGGTGTCGCGGCTCGACTACTACCTGTTCCTCGGCCGCACATTCGCGTGGGACATCGACTTCGAGGCGCGCATCGCCGCGCTGACCGCCGAGCAGGTCCGGGACGCGCTGCGCCGCCACCTCGACCTGTCGAAGCTGTCGGTAATGAAGGCCGGCGACTTCAAGTAGGCGGCGGCGCCCGCGGGCGCCGGTTCAGCCAAACTCGACGACCACCGGCTGGTGGTCGGAGGCCTGCGTGTCCTGGTCGATCCGAGCGCCGCGGATCCGCGGCGCGAGGTCCGGCGTCACGAAGACGAAATCGCAGCAGTAGGGCCGGTCGCCGTGCGAGTCCTCGTGCACGCAGAAGCTCGGCGGGTGCCGCAGCCCCGGGTTGGCCTGCCGCCAGCCGTCGACGAAGGCCGGCGCGCCGGGGATTGGCTCCAGCATCCGGGCGTACATCGGATCCTCAGGGCCGCCAGGCATGTTGAAGTCGCCGCAGACGATCGCGCTTTCGGGCCGGGGATACGGGTGGAACGGACCCTCGTCGTTGCGATCCGACGGTTTCGCGCGCGCATGCGAGCAGGCTTCAGCGTGCAGGTCCCGCAGGCGTTCCACCTGGGTCGCGCGCTGCCGGTCGGAGTAGTACTCGAGGTGCGTCGACACCACGCGAAGCGGCCCCTGCGGTGACGCCACCACGATCTCAAGCGCCGCGCGGGGCATGCTCGGCACGCCGTCGTGCGCCGGCCACGGCAGGGCGTGCCGGAACACCTGCAGGACCGGGTAGCGCGAGAAGATCATGTTGCCGAAGCGCCGGCGCGTCTCCTGCCCGCCGGGCGCGTCCACCGCCGGCGCGTACACCGGTTCGTATTGCGGCAGCAGCGACGCCAGCGCGAACGGCTGGTCCTCGCCGAGGCTGCCGGCGAGCGCGGGGAAGTTCACCGCCACCTCCTGCAGGCACAGGAGGTCGAAGTCCGCGAGCTGGCGCGCGGTGTCGACGATGCGCTTCGGGTCGACCCTGCCGTCGACGCCGCGGCACCACTGGATGTTCCACTGGATGACGATCATTCAGGTCCCCTGTTCCTGCCGTCCCGCGGCAAGCCGCGCGAGCTCCTCCTCGCCGGGGACCTCGAGGCTGAGCAGGTAGCGCGCGCGATCGACGCACTGAGCGTCGACGATCAGCTCGACGCCGCGCTCCTGGCCGGGGAAGTCGCGCAACGGCACGATCCGCACCGGGATGCCGTTGCCCCAGAGGTAGCCGGCATGGAGTTCCGCGGAAAACGGGTCCGGGCAGGTCTCCAGCAGGGCCCAACCGGCGGGGGCGAACCGTTCGTCCACCGCGGGGCTACTTCTTCAGCAGGTCGCGGATTTCCTCGAGCAGCACTTCCTGCCGCGGCGGCTCGGCCGGCGCCGCGGGGGCGGCGGCCTCCTCCTTCTTCATGCGGTTGATCAGCTTGACGACGATGAAGATCGCCCACGCGATGATGAGGAAGTCGAGCGTGGTCTGCAGGAACTTGCCGTACTTGATGGTCGCTTCTCCGACCTTCACCGCGAGGCCGGAGAAGTTCAGCCCGCCGAGCAGCGTGCCGACCAGCGGCATCACCACGTCCTCGACCAGCGACGAGACGATCTTGCC
>SXGT01211731.1_pt1 | contig 14765 bp, 12 predicted proteins | sample 3176221 | NCBI WGS metagenome assembly SXGT01 (sample SAMN11356862, study PRJNA531348) | freshwater metagenome | isolation source: freshwater sample F1-120 | place: China: Fuxian Lake, Yuxi | collected 2017-12-25
AGTCCCGTCCGCTCCGCCATTCAAGAAAGGCGTCGCTTTCCTCGCGGAAAACGACGCCTTTCTCTTTTTTTGCCCTCGCGGCTTTGGCAAGGGAATCGTACGGTTTCCGCCAGCCGACGCGCACGTAGTCGCCGCAGAATTCGGTGTTCGAGCAGAAGAAATCCAGCAGCTGACGCTTTTCGGGAGCGGGTTGCGATTCGTAGAGTTCGACAGCCATTTTTGCGAGTTCGAGCAGAGCTACACCCGCATCGACGTAGGCGGCGTCGGCCCGCTCGTGCTGGTCCATCTCCTCCCGCACGTGGGCCATCTCCTCGCGCCAGCCGTTGGACTTCGCGGTGTAGTCGTCGAGGGTGATGCGGCCGTCGAGCCGGTCCTCGTACAGGATGTCGAGCCGGCCCTTGAGCTGGGCGTAGCGCTTCTGGAGGCGCGCCATGGCCTCGGTGTGGAACCGGCGCTCGTCTTCGTGGGAGCTCTTGAGCGCGCCGGTGAGCCAGTCGTGCACCGGACCTTCGAGTCGAAGGCCTTCGAGCGCCTGGGTGAACAACCGGCCGAGCGCTTCCTCCCGGATGTACTTGGGCTTCCGGCCAGCGCGCTTGCAGCCGTCGCAGTGGTAGTAGATGTACTTTCCACGTTGAAGCTCGCCAACGAGCATGCGCTTGTTGCCCTCGTCGCCGCAGGCGCCGCAGTACACGAGACCGCAGAAGGCGAACTGGTGCTTCTGGGGCGCGGGCGCCGAGGAGCCGCGTTCTTCGCAGAGTTCCTGCACCTTCTCCCACAGCTCGGGCGTGACGAGGCGGGGGTGGCTGCCCTGGTGCCAGGTGCCGAGCCAGCGATACTCCCCCTTGTAGAGCGGGTTTCGCAGGATCAGGTGGATGGCGCTCGTGTGGAGCGGCCGCTTCGACTTCCACGACACCAACTGGTTCTCGTTGGCGTACTTCACGAGGTCGTTGATGGAGTACCGGCCGGTCGCATACAGCTCGAACATGCGACGGGCGTGGGGGCCGCGCTCGGGATCGACGTCGATGATCCGCTTGCCGTCGGGGCGGCTGACGTTGATGTACCCGAAGGGCGCCGGGCCGGGCCAGATGCCCTGGTCGGCCTTCTCGCGTAGACCCTTCCGCACCTCCTCGCTGAGATTGTCCACGTAGTTCTTGGCCATCAGCACCTTGATGCCGTGGATGAACTTCTCGTGGGAGCGGGAGTCGTCCGACAGGATGACCGCCTCCTTCACGAGGTGAATCTCGAGGTTCATCCCCTCAAGCTGCACGTAGTCCGACAGGTTGCGGTACAGGCGGTCGGTCTTCTCCACGAGCACCACGCGGCACTCGGGGTGGGCCTTGAGCCACGCCACCATCTTGCCGAAGCTGGCGCGGCCGGCTCGCTTCGCCGTTTCCACGTCAGTGAACTCCTCCACTACGCGGTAGCCCTTGTCCGTAGCGTAGCTGCGAAGCAGCTTTTGCTGGGCGGGGATGCTGAAGCCTTCCTTCTCCTGGTCTTTCGACGACACCCGCGAGTACATGACCGCCGGCGGGGCCACCGGGACCGGCGGCGCTGCCGGGCCGTGCACGCGCGTGACGGGATTCTTGTGGTCTTTCCGAGGGATTCGCTTGCGGCCCATGGGGGCTCCGGGGAACGGGGAACCACCGCAAGTAGACATAAGGCGCACGGCCTGTCCAGCGGCATCCTGAACGTATTTCGCCACCCAGCAATTTTTGGCAGGCATGGCGTAATGCGTTCAGGTATACCCGGATCGCACCCCAGGTCGAACCCGATGCCCCTCTCGTTCTACGCTGAAGCGCCCCGCGCAATTCGTCTCTTTCCTGCTGGCACTCTCCAGCGCCTCGTGCTCCGCCACGCAGTGGCCTGTGCCGCCCTCGGCCTCGCCACGGCCGACCTCGAAAACGCCGACGACACCACGGTGGGCCAGTGGCTCACGGAGCGCGCGGGGGTCTTGCCTGCCGCCCTGGCGGAGGATCTGGAGCGCATCGACGAGCTCACCGACGACCGCGGCGTGGCCACGATGATCGAGGTCGGCGCGCGCGCCGGGATCGACGTGCGCACGCTGGGCCTCGACCCGATGGAGGTGGCCGTGCGCGCCTTCCTCGACCACCAGGAGGTCTTCGAGTCGGCGCATGGCAAGCGCATCGTGGAAACGCTGAAGGGCACTACCGAGTTCATCGGAAAGGCCACCGGCGGTGTGCGCGCGGTGAGCCTGGACGCGCTCCGCGCCCTGGAGACCGATCTCGGCCAGCACTTCGACGCCCGGGCCCGCACCCGCCACTGCCGCATCAGCATGGGTCGCGACGGCGACCGGCTGGTCTTCACCATCGCCCACGGTGCGCTCGTGCGCGCCGACGAGGCCCTCGACCACGGCCCGCTCATGGTCTGCGAGCCCGCTTCCCCGGTGTACCTGCCCGAGCGCCCGGTTCGGTACCGGCCTCAGCGCCGCGACGTCGTCGTGTACGACACGAAGGCCGGCCAGCTCCGCATCCGGGCGGGCGATGCGCCGACGCTGCACGCCTACCGACGCGGCTTCGGGCAGCTCCTCCATGGCGATGCGCGGTGGTTCGGCACCGACGCGATCGTGAGCCTTCAACCCCTCGTTCGCCTCGGCCGGGCCGTCGAGAAGCCCACGGCTGGCCTCGCCGACGTGCGCGTGGTCGGCCTGATCGTGCGCTACACCACGGGACAGCGCGGAACCATCGCCATCGACGCCGACGACATCTGGGCGTTCCTCGAAGCCCGGATGCGAACCGGCCTGGAGCACGGCGAGCTCACCGAGGTGATTTTCCACGTGTACCGCCCCGGCGTGTACGCGCCCACGAAGGTGAAGGTACGCTCCCCGAACCGCGTGGAGTATGGCCGGATGGACGACGAACTCTTCCGCACCTACCTGGAGGAGCGCGGCTTCCTCGCCACCACGGCCAGCCGGATGGCCGGGTGAAGTCCTTCTGGGCCTTCGCGGCGCGTCACTGGGCCCCCGCGTTTCCCTCGTGGGAACTCGAGGCCGCGCTCGGCCGCGATGCGGTCGAGCGGCTGCTCGCGGCCGGAATTCTGCGCCGGGAGGCGATCCGCCCGTGGGAGCGGGTGGTGTGCCCGGAGTGCAGGATGAACGCCCGGGTACTCTGGGAGCGTGGGGAAGCCGTCGTGGCCTGCGAGGCCGACACCGAGTGCCCGTTCGCCGGGGTGGGCGCGGCGCCGCACCGGCTCGTGGTGGATGCGGGCGACTTCGCGCGGCTGGTGGCGGAGGCGTTCGAGCTTCGCGGCTCCGTGGGCGAGGGCCCGGTGATTCCGCTTGGGCGGCGCTGTTTCGGCGACGAGGAGGTAGCGGTAGACCTCTGCCCGAACCCTCGCGCCTTCGGGGTCGGCGACGCCCTCCATCGCCTCGCTCGGGGCGGCCCTCGCGTCCGCGTGGTGCTCGCGGTCGATTCGGGGACGATTCCAGCTTCCCCGCCTGTAGACGTCGCCGGTGCCGAGCTCGTCTGGGCCGGGCTCGACGAGGTGCTGTTGGTCGAGGAGCGGCTGCGCGTGGACTACCGGCCGATCGCTCGGCGCCGGGCGTTCGCTGGGTTTCAAGTTCAGAAGCGCGGGCTCGTCGTCGGGGAGAGGGCCGCCACCTGGCGCGGGGTGGTGGTCGAGACCACGCCCCGGGCGCTCAAGTTGCTACGCGGGCTCTCGCGGAACCCCGGGGGCGCACCACGCGCGCTGTTGTGGCGAGAGCTGTGGCCCGACGACCACACCCGCACCGGCCAGCTCGCGCGGGGGATGTCGCCGCTCACGATGGACGGGCGGTTGCGGAAGTGCGTGTTGGAGCTGCGTGCAGCGCTCGGCGAGGAGGCGGTGGTCACGCTGCCCGGGAGCGACGACCTGGGCGGGTACCGGCTCGCAGTCGCCGTGGAGCGCGAAGCGGCGGCGTAGCGCCCCGACCTGGCTGACCTGCCGGACCTTGACGCGGCACCTCGCTCGGCGGCAACTACCGTGGAGCAGGCTCGGTAGTGGGACGTGCGGGGGACGTGGTGGACCTCGCCCCCGTCGGTGTAGGGGGGAGTAGCCGGCGATGGAACCATCGAGGTCGAGGAGAAGTTCTCTCGCGATCAGGGCTGGAGACAGGTCAGGGAGGTCTGTAGGTGTGGTGGAAGGGGCGGCGAAGGCGGAGGATCGTGGGGGACGTGGGGGTTGGGGGGAGGTTGGGGGGGTTGGGGGCCTTCCAGCGCTCTGCGGGCCGTGCGCCCACCCTGATGGCCCCGCGGAATGTCGACGACTAGCGCTCACGGATGCGTCAATCCGGGAGACGACCGCCTTCGACATCAGTCCGGCGAGGCGCGGTCGCGCGTCGAAAGAACTTCCAAACGGCGGCTTCGGTACTGGATGCAGCGGGCCGCTTGCCGGGGATGCATGCGTGATTATCGTCCGCCCGCACCCGGCCACCGGCGAGGCACTCGGTGAATCTCTCGGACCTTGAAGCGCTCTGGACTTGGCACGTGACTCCTTTGCCGATCATGGCAGCACTCCTCGCGGCTGAGCTGCCGATGTGGGGCAGAGGCTGGCTGAAGCTGTACTATTCCCCGATCTATACGGTCTTCTTGCTGGAGTCGCTGAACGAGGACCTCACCATCTACTTCGGCCAGGACATTGTCGGCGAGGGCTTGTCCGCGACCGAAGCCGACCTCGCGAACCTGAAGCGCCGACTCAACGTGAATGCGTTCGCCTCCATGCTCTTGTCTGCGCTGATCCTGCCGGCGTGGGCCGGCGTCGTGGGCGTGCTGCTGCTGCCCGAGCCGGCCTTGCCGGCCTACATTCTTGCCTACGTCGCCTATCGCGCGTGGCGCTGCAGGGTCAGCTTCCGTGACTTCGGCACGCACGCCATCGCCACCAGCGCGGCGCGGCGAACGCTCACGCTCGTGTACGCCTCTTACGTGGTGGTCGCCGCGTACGTGATTCGGCAAGCCGCGACGTGGGCGGCTCCACAGGTCGCGGCCGGTGACTACGTCGGGCTCGTCACCTCGGCCGCCGACATCCTGGTTGGCCAAGGGCTGATCGCCGCTTGCCTTGTGGCCGCCATTTCCACCGTGTTCTCAAACACCGTCGCCGATCCGAGCGTGCGTAGCGACCAGCTGCGGGCGCTTCAGGAGCACCATGATCGACTCAAACGCATTTCGTTTGCACCACCGTTCGGCCCTCCCGTGGCTCCACGAACTGGAGGTACAGCGCAGGAACCACCCGTTGGTCTTGGCCGTTCTGCTGGCGGAGACATTTCATCGGCCACGTAGTCGCCGCTGGCTGGAGTACCTGGCCTGGTTCCTCCTTTCGATGGTGAGAAGTTCGCGCGTCAGCCGCCTGAGCTTGGGTGCCGGTCAAGTGCGCGTCGAGCACTGGGTTCGACTTGGACACCTGCGCAATCCGTGGTTCTCCTGGGACAGCCTGCGGCGTCTGTGCAGTATCGAAGCGAACTATGACGTGGTAGCGGCCTACTTGGACTCCTGGTTTCCGAGCGGGGTCAATGACCTCGCGGATGTCGCGCAGCACTACACCGGCGGCCGGTCAATCTACTACACCGTGTTCCTGGGTGTATCTCTGGAGGCCGTATGTCCCGAGTTTCGGTATCGAATGCTCACGGCCCACGTTGATTGACCGCGTTGATGTCCGGGAGGCCGATGCGGCTGGGTCGCGGGCCCCCCTCGGCCATCTCCCGTCGGCGGTAGCCCTCCTTCCTCGGCCCACCCCTGTTCGCGCGCTAGCGAAGCGCTTGGTGGACGGGCCGGCGAGCGGCGACAGGGAGGAGTGGCTATTCGTGCTGCGATAGACGGCGCCATGCCCATCCTCCACCTCTCCAAGTCCGGTCCCCGCGTGCTTCAGCCCCGCGCCTTCGCGAACGAGAAAGAGCTGGAGGACATCGTGCTTCGAAGCCCCGAGCTGCTCTCCCTGCCGGGCGAGGCCCCCCTCGCGGTGGTGGACCGACAGGTCTACCTGCTGGGCGCGGGCACGCTCGACCTCCTGCTGACCGACGCCGAGGGGCGAGCGGTGGTCGCGGAGGTCAAGCTCTTCCGGAACGGCGAATCAAGGCGGGAGATTGTCGCGCAAGCCATCGACTACGTCTCAGCTCTGACGCGGCACACCGTCGACGAGGTGGACCAACAGCTCAAGGGGAGGCTGGAGGCGGTGCTGCGCGGGTTCTCCGATGGAGACGCTGCCGATGACCGCGGCTTCGAACGCCGCTGGCTGGCATTCGGGTCCAACCTACGCGCCGCGCAAGCCCGGGTGGTGCTCGTGCTCGACGAGGCCCCCGAGGAGCTCGTTCGCATCGTGCAGTTCTTGCGGGAGTCTAGCCGGCTCGACATCAGGCTCATCGTCGTGACGCGGTACGCCGACGGTGCGGGCGAGGACATCGTCGTGCCCACTCCCCTCGTCTCGCGCGCCCCTGAACGCGAGGTGGCGCCAAAGACTCCCCGTCCCGAGTTCAACGCGGTGCTGGCCGAGTATGGCAAGGCGAATCCCGCGCTTCCGGCCGTGGGAGGAGCGGCGCACTGGCGCCAAATCCGCGTTCCGGGCCTTCCGGCGCACCTGCACTACGAGTTCATGGATTACCGCACCGACTTCGGCGTGGAACTCCATATCGAAAGCGACGAAGCGAAGCCGGCGCGGGCGGTCCTGGATACCGTGCTCCCGGTGGTCAAACAGCGGCTTGAACCGCTCGGCTTCGGTGTTTCGATTGATTCAAGGTGGAGCTCGAATCGAGGACGGCTCGTCGCCAGGTCGCGCAAAGTCCAGGAGGCGCCGAAAGTAGCCGCCGCGATGATTGCCCTGATGGAACTTACCCAGCACCCGCTCGTGAGCCTCTTCCACCCGGGCGAACCAGCCGCCTCCCCCGTCGGAGACGCGCCGTGATGGCGAGCCTCGCTGGGGCTTCCCTGACAGCAGCCGTAGGTCGATGAGCCCCTCCGGCCGCCAATTCCGCCTCCTCACCCCCACCGGCCCCGTCGCCTCCGCCACGCCCGGCACCCTCGGCGGCAACGGCGACGCCAAGATCTACGGCCGCCTCGACTGCGGGTCGGCGCTCCGAGCGCTCCGCCAGAGCGATCACTACCGGACGCATCGCGTGTTCTTCGCGGACGAGGCCACCGCCATCGCCTGCGGCTACCGGCCGTGTCACACCTGTTTGCGCCCCGCCTACAACGTCTGGAAAGCGGCACGGCCGCCGAAGCGGAAGCCGTAGTTGGCGCTGTACCTCGTGCTCCACCACCCTCGCGACCGGCGGCCGAGCCGGTGGGAGAACGCCTGGGAGCCGGGGTCGCCGTCGCGAGTCCGAGCGATCACCACGACGGCGAAGATCGCGCACGATGTCGAGGACGAGGGCGTGGCCTACATCCACCGGTGCGCGTTCGAGCGGGACCCTGCCGCCATCGTGGCGGAAGTCCGGTTCGAGTCGGCGGCGGCCATCGACCCCGGCCGGAAGGGCTCCGACTACCTCGTGCAGTTCACGACGATCCGCACGATGAACGCCGCGCCGCCGCAGTCTCCGGGCCCAGGAACCAACAGCTACGTCGCCGAAGCGCCGGACGCCGACCGACCTTGCGGTCCTCGCCGGTGAGCTCGCCGACCCCGGCGCCGCGGACCTGCATCGTCGCACTCGGTGGCGGCGCCGGCAACGCGCTGAACCACCTCCTGCCCGCTGGTTTGCCCGGCGTGACGACCCTCGCTGCGAACACCGACGCCCAGGACCTGAAGCGCTCCCGCGCCGAGACCACGGTGCTGTTGGGTCGCGAAGTGACAAGGGGCCTCGGTGCCAACTCCGATCCAGAGGTCGGCGCGCAGGCGACCAACGCCACGGCCGACGAGCTGCGTGACGGGCTGCTCGGCGCCCGCCTGGTCATCGTGCTCGGCTCCCTCGGTGGCGGCACCGGTTCCGGCGCGGCGCCGGTAATCGTCGAGCTTGCGAGAGCGGCCGGGGCGGTTGTGGTGCCGATCGTGACGCTCCCCTTCGCGTTTGAGGGCCGTCGCCGGCGTCGGCAAGCAGACGAAGCGCTGGTAGCGCTCGCCGCTGCGAGCGATGGCATCGTCGCCGTGGCCCACGGCGGAGTCTGGCTGGATCTCGGAAAGCGCTTGATGACCGAGGCGTTCCACGAGATGGACGAGGCGGTGGAGTGTGCCGTTCACGCTCTGCTTGCCCGGGTTGCCGCCGTCCACGGCACAGCCGAGCTCGAGGCGGTCACGAAGGAGTGGGCGGGGACGTGGACCCCCCAAACCCCCATCGGAACAGCGCCGGAACAGAAATAGCCGGTGTTCGAGGCTGACAGCGACGGGTAGCGGCCGCCAGCGCCGCCCCTGCCTGGCCCAGATCGCGCCGAAATGGGCTCCCCGGCGGAACACCCGTGGAACAGTCAGCGCTTTCGAGGCGGCGTATTCGAGGGGCGTTCCCCATCGAGCGTCATGGTCCAGCCCGCGAGTTCACGCCACCGCACCGTCCCGATCGAGGTCGCCCGCAGCGCCCGCGCCCACTTCCAGCCCTACTACTCCGAGCCGCTGAGCGACGAGGACGGGCGGGAGATCGCGGCCAACCTGCTCGGGATGATCTCGCTCCTGAAGCAGTGGAAGGAACGCCGCGACGCTGGCCTGACGCCCGTGCCCGCGGCCCCCTCGCGCACGCCCTCGGGGCGGCGCCGTTCCCCCACGTCCAACCAGGAGTAGTCCCATGTCTCTCGTGTTCACCGCTCACTACGATGGTCACCCCATTGCCGTCCTCGAACTCCGCGGGCGCGTCGCCTTCCTCCCCAACGAGCTCGGCATCGCTGCCGGGTACATCGGCGACGGCCAGCGCTTCGTGGACCAGATCGTCCACGAGTGGGCCGAGTCGCTCGACGACGACGAGGACATCGGCCAGATCGTGGGCAAGGAGCTCGACGCCCTCAAGCGCGAGGTGCCCATTCCGCCCAGCGCGCACAGCGCCCTCGTGCTCTTCCCCACCGGGGCCGAGCGGTGCCTGCTGCGCTCCCGCGCCCGCTGCTCCCGCGACCTCATCCGTTTCCTCCACGACGACGTCCTCTCGCGGGTCGTCGCCTACAACCACGCGAACACGCCCGCAAGTGGGTTCAGCCCGGACGACGAGCCGGCGCCGCCCCGTGTCGTTCCACTCGGCCCGAAGAGTGCGCTCCAGCGCGCCATGCACGGCGACGCGCCGAAGAAGTCGCTGCTCCAGGAAGCGCTGGACCGGCTCACCGCCGCCAACCGCAAGGTGAACGACTCCGCTACCCGGCAGGCTCGCTACCGCGAGATGATCCGCCTCGCAGGCGACCTTCGCGACGAGGGGCTTATCAACGACGAGCAATGGGCGGCCCTCCGCGTCGAAGCCGTCGAGGAGCTCCTCGGCCGCGGCTTGCGCGCCTCCCTCCCGCCGTTCGGGCTGGACACCGTCCTCCCGCCGCGCGCCGCCTGATGCGCTTCGACGCCGACCAGCTCCGCGCCTTCCTCCGCTGGCTCCTGCCCCGGCACGCCGCGCTCGGTGGTCGCACCGAGCTCCGCGCGCTCGGGCGACCTCCCCGACGCGGGGTCTGGTCGGCGTACGTCGGCCCCGACGATCTCGAAGCCATCATCGACGCTCTCGCCCCGCTGCCGGGAAGTCCCCGCCCGGTCTTCCCAGACTGGCCCCGGAGCGGCGAGGCGAATCTCTACTTCAGCTTGAACCCGGTGAAGCTCGACGCCGTTCCCCCGCGCGGGCCCGCGCTCTTCGCCCGGGTGAGCAAGACCACGCGCGACAAGGACGTGCTCGCCTACACGATGTTCGTGGTGGACGTCGACCCGGAGCGGAGCCCCCACGACCGTGCCGCCACCGACGCCGAAAAGGCCGAGGCCCTCGCCGTCGCGACACGGATCGTCGAGGAGCTGCGGTCCTTCGCGATCGAGCCCGTGCTCGCCGACAGCGGCAACGGCTACCACCTGCTGGTGCCGTTGGTGCCCGCCACGGGCGACCAGGTGGCCCGCGCGGCGCATCAGGTCCACCGCCTGCTGCGCGCTTTCGCCGGGCGCTTCTCCACGAAGGCGGCGCGGGTGGACACCTCGGTCTACAACCCCTCGCGCATCCTGAAGCTGTACGGCACGCTCGCGATGAAGGGCGATGATTCCACCGAGTTCCCTCACAGGGTGGCGAGGGTCGACCTCGCGGTCGTACCCCCGGATGTCGATGTCGTGGCCCGCCTCGCAGAGCGCGCCGGTCCGCGACCAGCGTCCCCGCCTCCACCCGCCTCGCGCCATCGCGAGTCGACCAGTGCGGCGACGCCGTGGTCCGAGTGGCGAGGCCGGGCGCTCGCGGCGCTCCCGCTCGACGCCGTGTACGGCGAGTTGCTCACCGGAAAGGCCACGAACGGCTGGCTCCAATGCCGCGACCCCGACTCGCCGAGCGGGGACCAGAACCCGTCGGCCGGCGTTGCCGACACCACCGCCGACGCCGAGCGCGCCGCGTTCCACTCCTTCCGCGACGGGCGCACGCTCTCGGTGTTCGACTTCCTCGTTGCCCGCGGACAAGCCTCGGACTTCCATAGCGCGTGCCGTCGCGTCGCGGACCTGTCGGGCGTCTCCATTCCCGGCCCCGCCGTGGTCGGCGAGGGCACGCTTGACCGCCTCCGGTCCCGTTGGGGTGCGGCGCGTGACGATGCCCAACGTCACGCCGCGGTGCGCGAGGCCGTCGCCGCGACGGTGCGCCTACCTGCCATCGAGCAGCGCCAGGCTCTCGACGCCATCGGCGATCTCACCGGCCTTTCTGGCTCGTTGCTCGCCAGAACCCTGACCGAGGTGCGACGCGCCGGGCGCCGGGCCAACGACGACGCTCGGGCCCAGGCAAAGACCCCGCGAGGGCGACCGGTGGTGGACTACGTCCAGAACCGCGACACCGTGGACGCACTGTTCGACGGGTTGGTGATGGCGGTGAAGCCAGTCGCGAGGTTCTACCGGCAGGAGCGCGACCTCGTGTTCGTGCGGCGCGGGATCGGGCCGATGCTCGTGAACGAGCGCAACGTGGCCGGGCTCCTCTCGGCGCTCGTCGAGATCCGTTTCCTCCACGAGAGCGACGACGGGCTTCAGCTCCTCCGCTACGACGTGCTGCCCACCGACCTTGCCCGCGCGTTCGTCCACTCGCCGCGGGTGGCTGCGAGCCTCCCGATCCTGCTGGCGTACACGCGAACGCCGCTCTTCGACGCGGCCGGGCGCCTGGTCGCGCGCCCCGGGTTCCACGAGGAGTCCGGCACCTTTTACGACGGCCCCGCCATCGAGCCGACCGACGGCACGGCGACGCTCGACGCCGCGCTCGCGGGCTTCTGCTGGAAGGAGGAGGTAGATCGCGTGAACATCCTCGGGGCGCTGCTCACCACGGTGACCATGCCGATGTGGACGCGGGGGCACCCCTTCGTGGCGATCAACGGCAACAAGGCCGGCGTTGGCAAGAGCACGCTCGCGAGGGTGATCGGCGCGCTCGCAGACGGTGGCGTCGAGCCATCGACCGTGTCGTGGTGCCCGGAGGAGGCCGAGTTCGAGAAGCAACTCGCGACGCGCGTGGAGGCCGGCGACCGGGTCATCATCGTGGACAACGCCAAGACGGCGAAGCCCATCGAGAGCCCGGTGCTGGAGCGGTGCATCACCGACACGCGCCTGAACTTCCGGCGTCTCGGCTCCAACACCAGCATCACGCGCCCGCAGAACGACGTGTTGTTCTGCCTGACCATGAACCTCGTGCAGCTCGGCGCAGACCTGCGGCGGCGGGCGCTCCCGGTGAACCTGGAGATGAAGGGCGAGGCCCGGGATGCGAGGTTCGAGCTGGACGACGTGCTCGCGTGGGTGCAGGCGCACCGCGAGGCCGCCGTCGGCGAGCTGCTCGGGATGGTGCAGCGCTGGATCGACGCGGGGCAGCCCCTCAGCGAGTCGCCCGCGCGCCACAGCGTGAGCCAGCGGTGGGCGGCCACCATCGACGGGGTGCTGGCGCACGCCGGATTCCCGGGCTTCTTGTCGAACTTCGAGGCCAGCGAGCACGCCTTCGACCCGAGGTACGAGGTGATGGTCGAGATCGTGCGGCAGTTCGCCGGCCGTGAGCCGATGACCGCAGGGCAGTGGGCCGGCGTGCTCGGCGAGGTGCTGGAGGACCGGTTCCGGGAACGCGGCGGCGGCGAGCGATCCGAGAGGGCGAAGGCCACGATCGTCGGAGCGCTGTTCACCGAGTACGCCGACGCCCGGTTCGAGGTGGATGGGAAAATGTGGCGGTTGGACCGGGCGTGGCCGGAGGGGCAAGGGCGGCCGGGGGTTTGGGGGGTGGTGCGGGCCGACGCCTGATGATGCTCTACTTATGCGCTTGCGTGTTCATGGAGACTTGACGATGCCGATGCGCGAGCCTATCCTTCAGCGGACGAGGCCATCTCGGCCCGCAAGGAGTTCCATGTCGATCGATCTCAAACGCCTCCGTGAAAGTGCAAAGTTCTCTATCAGCCAGGCCGAACTGGCCCAACGCCTCGGCATCTCGCAAACCCAGGTGAGCCGCTACGAGGAAGCCCCCGACAACGTGCCCTTTCCGCTCATGCTCAAGTGGGCACGGGCGCTCGGGAAGGATCCCGCGGAGCTCGCGGAGGAGTCGGAGCCCCCGCCTCCGACCGGCATCGATCCTGGCCGCCCCTTCGAGCGTCTTCACGAAGAGCTCGACTTCCTCAAGCAGTTCGCCGCGAAGGCACCCATTCGCGGCGGCGAGCTCCCCGAGGGCGCCCCGAACGCCTCCGACCTCATCGCGCTCGCCGACATTCTTGGTCGCAAGCCAAACCTCTGTACGCGGGGACCGTTCGACGGGGGCAAGTCCACCGTGCTCAACGCCCTGCTGGGTTCCAACAGCCTGCCGACCAGCTACCAGCCGGCGACGAAGGTGGTCACCTACGTGCGCCACCTCGATGACCGGCCCGAATGGATGGCCGAAGACGTTTGGCTTCTCGGGCGCAGCTTCAACCCGCTGCAGTGGAACGAGAAGAAGCACTGCGAGGAATGCCGAGTCGTGGGGGGAAACCTCGAAACGCTCAAGCAGTATGGCACGCACGACGGCCGCCACGCGCAGGACACCGAGGCCCACTACGCCATGGTGTTCCTCGACGCGCCGATCCTCCGGTCTTGCAACCTGATCGACCTGCCCGGCGACGACAACGACGCCGCCGACAGCGAAAAGGCAGCCTCCAACCCCGTGCAGGCCGACGTCGTCATCTACACCTCCCCCTACAACGCCTTCCTGCGCGCCGCAGACATGATGCGCCTCGGCCAGCTCGTTCGGGAGTTGCCCATGTTTGAGGCCGTTTCGCCAGAAGTGCAGCCGCTGGAAAACCTGTTCGTGCTCGCCACCCACGCCTCGGCGACCGCAGTCAAGGACGCGGAACTCGACGGCATCTTCACCAAGGGCGCGGGGCGAATCGTGAGCCAGCTTGGCGACACCGCACTCGCGTGGCGGGCTGAGCAGACCGGTCGTCCCCTCGATCAGGCCGCCGTTCACGGCCGGTTGTTCTCGTTCTACAAGGAGACCCCGGCCCGGCGTGAGCGGTTCGACACGGCGATGCGCGAGTTGCTCACACAGAAGCTGCCGGCCGTCTGGAAGAAGCGCGCGGACAACGAGATCATCGCCTTCCGCGAGCGCGCCAAGGACCACCTGCGCCAGCTCATCGACACGTACACCAAGATGGTCGAGAACATGCGGCACGCTCGCGCCGAGCTGGAGCGGGTGCGGGCCGACGAGCCGAACCGCCGGAGGCGTCTTTCACAAGCGCACGGGCAAGTCGAAGTAGCGGTCGCCGGGTTCCGCGCCGACGCGCTGAACCACGTCGAGCGCGAATACGCGCGCTTCACCGACGTCGACAACATCGAGAAGATGATCCGCTCGAAGTTCGGCAACGACAAGAAGGAGGCCCAGGAGTACGCTGGCGTCGTCCTGCTGGAGTCCATCCAGAACTCCGTAGAACGGAAAAACGCCGTGCTCGCCGCACAGTTCTCGGGCGCCGTGCAGGACTTCCTCGGCAGCTACACCAACATCGAGCTCAACCTCGGCACCGAACGCCGCACGATCTCGATCCCGTTCAACGCGACGGGGGCGTTTGTCGGTGGCCTGGCGGGGGTCGCGTCGGTCGGTGCGCTGGCTGCCTGGGCGGCGTCGCTCGGCAACCTCGGTGCCTACATCATCGCCGCGAAGGCGGTGAGCGTGCTGGCGGCGCTCGGCATCTCGATCCCCGGTGGTACGGCGGCCGTCATGGGGGCCATCGCCGCCATCGGCGGGCCGGTCACGCTGGCCCTCGGGGTGGTGGCGCTGGCGGCGCTCGCGGGCTGGGCGCTCTTCGGCGACAGCTGGCAGCGCCGGCTCGCGAAGAAGATCGCCGCGACCTACACCGAGAAGGGGGTGCTGGCGAAGTGGCAACGGTCCATCGAGCAATACTGGGACAGCACGCTCACCGCCTTCCGGCAGGGCGCTCGCGAGGTGGAGCAAAAGTGGCTCGCCTACCTGGCCGACCTCGAAAAGGTGGCGTCGGGTCAGGCTGAGGGGCTCGACGACGCCGAGGCGCGGCTCCAGCGGCTCAAGCAGGCGCGCGAGTTCTTCGGCGGCCTGCCGTGGCGCGCTGACGAGTAGGAAGCGCGACTTCGCAGGAGGTGGCGGATAGAACGACCTGTCCGCCACCCCGAGTCTCCCCCGCGCATGCCCATCAAGAAATCCGACCTTTACTCCTCCCTCTGGGCCTCGTGCGACGAGCTCCGAGGCGGCATGGATGCCAGCC
>SXGT01134308.1_pt1 | contig 14764 bp, 19 predicted proteins | sample 3176221 | NCBI WGS metagenome assembly SXGT01 (sample SAMN11356862, study PRJNA531348) | freshwater metagenome | isolation source: freshwater sample F1-120 | place: China: Fuxian Lake, Yuxi | collected 2017-12-25
CCCGAAGGTTTTTTCCGACCTTGCGTTTCTACTGTTAGTTATCGGCATCGCCGGTACGCGCGTTGCGCACATCATTATGTTTCCACAGGAGTACTCGTGGAAATGCTTGGTCACAGAGCGTGCCTCTACGGGGGCAGGGAAAGAGACTCAGATGTCGCCGTTGCAGCAAGCGCATGCAGTTGCTGGAGTTACAGCAAGCCTACCCCGTGGTCCCCATCCTGGCGGCGGATCATTAGTCATGTTCCGCGTAGAGAGTCCACACAAAAAATCGGGGTTCGGGAAAATGGAAGCGGTTGCGTAGTATTGGTTTGTGGTTGATTCGTAGAGACAGGATCCCCCACCCTCACCGCGTTTATGGCCGCATTCGACCCCGGTTATGAAGCGGGGTTCCTCACCAGCGACAGACGTGTCGCCATCCCTATATTGCTCCCTCCACTGGTACGTTTCGGCCGCTGCGGATTATCGGTTGATTGGCCATATTCGAGCCACCGTCCGCCACCCCGATTCGATCAGGTCGATGAGAGCTTCGGTTCCCCGTTGTGCCTGTGCTTTCGCCTTGGGCGACCGTCGGTGGGGTTTAGCCGTTTGGGCGTCTGTGGCCCTGATGTTGGAACGAAGACAGCCCGCGATGAAGCCGAGGGGATGGCGTCAGGCGGGCTGTGGTTGTTTTTCGATGAGTATGTGCCGTCGTGTAGTGAGTATGTTCCGGCGTGTAGGGGGCTTGGGCGTGGTTGGTTTTCTTCCGAAGGCGAAGTTGTGGATTTCCTCAAATTGATCGTCGGAGAGATGGAGGTTTTCTTCTGCGACGTATGGCACGGCGACGTTGACGAAGGGTCGTTCGGTGACTTGGCCGACTTCGAGCGTCAGCGTCACGAGCGTTTCGCGGGCTCGCTCGTCTCGGCTGGTGACGCGGGTGACGCGGAAGAGTTGGTAGCCGGCTTCGGGGAGGTGCCGAGCGAGGTGGCTGGCGAGTCGTTGTTCGAGTAGCTGCCAAACGTGGCCGGCATGGTGCAGACGCAACTCTAAGTCAGTGATTCGGTGGGTAAACGCCACTGATTCCATGATCTTCTGCCCAGCACAAAACGAAGAAAGCCGCATCTTAGCGTGGCAGGCTCGATGCGGCTTTCAGGGTTCGCCGAAGCGAAGTGATCGAAGGTTAAGCCTGCCACGGCGGCGGGATTCTGCCAAGGGGCGTCGCAGTCGTCAATATGACAACAAGGTCTTGCCAGTGGAAAAGTGGGCTGACATACTGCTCGCGGCAATCAGGCCGTAACAAGGACGGGACCAATGACTTTGCTTGCAGACATGATCGACCCATTCGCAAGTCTTTATCAGAACTGGCCGTGGATGCTGATTGTCGTGGGGGTTGGGCGGTGGTTCGCTGCGATTTTAGAACGTACGGCGACTCGTCACATCACGTTCATTGACGCTCTGGACAAGCGAGACGCTGAAGGACTGACCCACCAGGCGACGACGTCGATCGCTCTGGGGGCGATTTCCGAAAAGCTGTCTGAGAGTCGATCGAAGCTGTCAGGGATTGAGTCTATTTTGAAGCAGAACCAGAACTACGCCGAGACAACTCGCTCCGGGGTTCCGGCGGAGGCGGCATAATGCCTTTGGTTGTCTGGATTCTAGCTGGTCTTGCCATTTGGTATTGTGTGGACGACATGCGTTACCGGAGGCGGATTGACCGGGGGGATTTTCGATGAGGCGCGGGCATGGCACCACGAACTCCAGCATCGTATGCGAAGGTCGGTGATCGTCGGTTTCACGAATACGACGCGACCTGGGCGTTTGGTGGTTTTGAGGTTCTCTCACTGGCCGAGAGTCGGAAGATCTGTGTGTGTGCGAACCGCGGCATGGCGTTGATGGTGATTGCCGCTCTGGAACGGGCGGCTGATGAGGAAGACAAACATGAATCGCCCGCTTGTCTCTGACGGATTTTTGACTGGCCTGAAGTGGTGGCCGGTGATTTTCTTGTTCGCGCTTTGCTGCTCGGCGCTTGGTGCCTCGCCGGTTGCTCGCATTGGCTCGAACATTGACGAACAGAGCATTATCGAGCCGGGTGATCCGCTCGAATTTGAGGCCGACAGCCTGACAGAGAAGGAAAGGTGCAAGTGGAAGGTCATTCCCGCGTTCAGCCAGACGGGCAAGCCCACGTTCAAGCTGAGTGGCGACAAGCGTGTGCTGACGGTTTTCTCGCGGACTGGTACTTACGCCATCACGCTCTACGTCTGGAACGAAGAGGACATGGCCGAGACAGTGCGGGTGATTACGGTGGGAAAGCCCACGACCCTTGTGGGACCAGCGCCAGTTCCGGTGCCGGTCCCCAAGGTAGACCAGCCACCGCCGAAGCCTGATCCAGTCCCGGTTCCTGATCCGCTCCCGGTGCCACTGGGCTTCGACAAGATCATCGCCAACGCCGTGCGGTTGAACGTGCCCGCTTCCGAGCGTTCGGTGGCCGCAAATCTCGCCGAGAACTATCGCGTTGGTGCCACGAACATCGCGAACGGGACTTGGCCGATCGACAAGGCTATCAAGAATCAGTTGGCGCTGAACACGGCGACGCCGGGATACAAGGCCGATGTTTGGCGACCGGTGTTCAAGGATGTGGCCGACCGCTTGGCTGAGGCTCGTGATTCCGGCCAGTTCACGACACAGAAGCAATACGTTGCGATCTGGGCGGAACTGTCGTTCGCGTTTGCGGAGGTTGCGAAGTGACACCAGCATGGCCGCAGCCAACGGAAAATGACCAGCTTCGATTTCTGTTTCAGCTCGGCTACTTTGCCGATCAGGAATGGGACGTTGTTCGCTCATTCATGTTTGGTTCGGCAGTGGTGAAGGACGCGATCGACAGGTACGCTGACTTCCACGGAGTCACCGGCGAAGAACCTTCGGAGCACATGCTGCGGCCTCGCTGCGGAATGCCAGACTTTGCGAGAGCCCCAGAAGCGGCGAGCCAATCGAAGTGGCGAATGCTGGACGTGACGACTGCTCACCGGCTGAGTGGACTCAACCCGCTGTCAGCGGAACGCGAACACGCACTGTGGCTGGCGGCCGATGAGGCGTGGAATGCGGTCTGTGGGATCCGCCTGAAGCACATCGACGACATGGCCACGGCGAACATCTACGCGAACCCCGGTTCGACCGGCGCGGGCGTGCTGGCTTACTCCTACCTGCCGAATAACTCTGGCCCCGAAGATCAGATGCAGCAGGTCTACAACCGCGCGACGAACTGGTCAGAGCGGCTGCTGCTGCAAGTGCTGATTCACGAGAAGGGACACGCCATCGGGCTGGACCACGGCCCGGCGGGATCGCTGATGCAACCCACTGCCAGCGGCGACATCGTTTCACCGCAGTCATGGGACATTGCCCAGGCGGTGAGTCGGTATGGCAAGCCTGGTCCGAAACCGCCGGAACCGCCGTCGACGGGCTTTGCGTTCACGCTCAATAGCCGCCTCAGTCCCGGTGGCTATCAGCTTGAGCCGAACGCGACAGCCTACGATTTAGACGTGGCCACGGCGATTCAGCCGGGCCGGTATCGGGCTGTGAATGAATTCGAAATGGGGTAGTCTGTAACGGGAGGACGCATGAAAGTCCTGGTGCTGTCTTTGCTTTTGTGTGCTCAGTTGGAGCCTGGGATCCGACCGGCGTCCGATCTGATGATGATCGGCAGTGCTCGCAGTTCAGCGGCCGACTTCATGATGGCCGGCGACATGGCCTCGGTGGCCGAGAAGCGATCGCTGCACTTCTATGGTCCGTCGTGGTGCCCAGCTTGCCCGGCGGCCTTGGAGGCGGTCAAGCAGGAACTCAGCAAAGAGTTCGAGATCAAGGTCCACAAAGATTACGACGCCTATCCCGCGTGGGTGATTGCTCAGGGGCAGAAACACGGCTGGGGATACCCGATGGTCCACTGGACGACGAATTCCGATGCCGGACGAATCATGGTCTGGTCGGGACTCGAAGCGTTTCGCAAAGCGGACGGACAACCAAAAACGAAGGTTGCCGCCAGCGTCCCGGAGGGCACTGAAGCCGCCCCAACGCCAGGGCAGGAGGTCGAACGAGTCATCGGTCTCTTGCCGAAGCCGGAGATCGGATTTGTGGATTACGGCTGCGGAGACGCACGCTGGTGTATCGCTGCTGCGGAGCGATGGGGATGTCGCGTGACGGGGATCGAGATTGATCCAGTCCGCGCCGCCGTGGCCAGGGAACGTGTGCGATCGCTGGGGCTGAGCCATCTCATCACGATCATCACGGGCGATGCCACGAGGATTGATGTCGAGGCGGATGTCGGCGTGGCCTACTTGTACGCGGATGTGCTCCAGCAGTTGAGACCACGGCTGGCAACGCTCCGCGCCTTTGCGTCCTACATGCACCGGCCACCAGGGTTGCCGGTGGTTCAGAATGGGAATTCTTGGTTGTATGCCCGCAGCGTCCAGCTGGCACGCTCGGCGGTATGGCAGGGGCAACACTATTCCGCGCCGGTCTGCCCGAATCCCGGATGCGCAATGTGTAACTCCATCCGCCGACAACTGACTCCCATGTGATACCGATTCCCACGAACATCTGCTGGCAGAAACTCTTTTGAGGAAACCGACCATGTCCAAGCCGTCCGAAGAATTCAAGTCCATGCTCACAGCGACGCTGAATTCGAAAGCCGCGGAGAAGCAGCTCGCTCTCTTCGAAGGTCTAATGGATCAGTTGCTGGAACTGCTGATGGGGCTGTTCGATCAATGCCTCGGCAAGTTGTCCCCGGCTGAAGTGGCTGAGCGAGTCAGCAAGCCGAGCGAAGCCAGCCGACTCCGCTTTCGTACCCGCGTCCGTAAGAACGTCTACAAGTCTGCGAAGGAGTTCTCCGATCAGGGTGGCAAGCACGTCGCAGATGCCGTCCTGGAAACGACGGCCGCGATGGGGGAAGAAGCATGTCTCGCACTCGTCCGAGAGATGACCGAGGGTGAGAACTTCTGGCCGAACGGCGACTTGCTGATGGGTTAGGAGCGACTACTCAATGACCTGACAGCCCTGCTTGGGATCGGTCTTGCCGGTCGAGGCGGTGCTTTTCAGGCACGAAACCTTTGGTTGGCCACGTCCGTCTTTGATGGAATCCATGTAGGTCGGCAGCGATTTCAGCGCCATGTACCTCGGGTTCTGGATCAGGGCGTATTGCTTTTCCAGCGCGTAGGCGTAGGCACAACGCTCCCATCGCCACACGCGATTTTGTTCAAATTTCGGAACGTAGGTCTGCAACTGCTGCGTCATGAGATCGGAGATTTGTTTCCACGTCAGTCTGTCCACGTCGCGTAGTTTCACGATCTCGGCCATGATGAGCCGCATGGGCATATCCCAGACCAGCATCTTCTTGGGCTTCTTGAGCTTGGTCGGAGCGTAGGGAACTGCGGTGACGGCCTTGGTTCCCAGTGGTGCAGATTCGGCGCGATGCGGGAAGAATCCGTTCTCTTTTTGGTACGCGAAGTTCGATTTGATGCGGTCGCTGGTCTGACGTGATTCGAGCTGTGCGAGCAGTACCATCAAAGGCAGCATGAACTCCCCGAGCGGTGAGTCCATCTCGAAGCAGCCTCCCAGCAAGTTACCGAAAACGAGCCGGACCTTTTGATTCTTGAACCAGCGCAGCAAGTCGGAGAAGTCGTGAATGTCACGCCACAGACGATCGACCTTGTCAACGTAGAGCACGTCGCCGGCCTGGAGTTTGATGATCGCTTCCTTGCCGGCTTTGCGTCGCATGAATGGAACACTGTTGGCCGAGACGTGGCCGGGTTCTTCAAAGATCCCGCCCCAGACGTGGTCGGGGTAATGATCCTCGTGGTAGTGCTGACCCCGCTGCTTTTGGGCGGCGACGGAATCCCCGGATTCCTGCTCGGAGTGGCTGATTCTCGCGTAGACGTAGAACTTGGCCATGCGTGGTGCCCCCTGTTTTTTTCGGCTGCGGACTTGCGTCTGGTGAAAGATTGTTCTGCGGCTCACTCAACTGGTGGGCGGACTCAGTGCGCCGCAAAAAACCATCGCGCCGTTCTCTCCAGTGCTTCACGCCTCAACTGCGAATTTGTTCGCAACTCTCGCAAGTATTGCGTGCCGTCGTTTCCGCCAACAAAATCGCCACACCAATCGTCCGATTTCGTTTCCGGCCACACTGGCGCAGCATCAAGTCCATCATCATCTGTCTTAGGTCCGCGATCCCAACGAATCAGTCCGTAAATGGTCACTGGGGCGTGCCTGCGGCACACACCAGAACCATCAACGCCGGCCATCGGGTTATCTTGGTGCTCCCAAAAATGGCAGTTGAAACAACACTCATCATCAGGCTCGATCGCGATGTCAGCCAACGGCAATTTCATCGCATCTTCAACCCACTGCAAAGCACGCTCAGAAAGCGGTTCCAGCGGAGCACTTGTTTGCGCGTTTTCCGTACTCATAGCTTTCTCCTCGTGTCCGCTGAACCTGAGCGTTATGGCTTTTGATTCAGCGCGGCCATGAATGCCTCGTAGTCACGGATGGAAACCGCGTATCCACCGTTGGTCAGCCGGGTCTTCGCCAGCTTCACGCGCAGATTGGTCAGCCGGTTTAGTGACCCCTTGGTAATCCACTGCCGAACGCAACTGATGCTGCGCGGAGGTTTGAGCTGATCCGCGAACAAACCAATCGGGATCAGGTCGTCATTCTCGTATCCTGAAATTCGCATTCGTACATATTACAGCAAACTGGAACAAAACGAAACACTCTTTTCAGAAATCTTCCCACGCTCAAAAGGCGATCAAGTAACCGTCCCGCACCTCAACGCCCTCTTCTCTCTCAACAAGGTGCGAGACATGCCAGCCGATACCAATGTTTTGAATCCCGCTGCACCACAACCGAGCGCGTCCACGGTCGCCGCTCCGCAGGTGGAAGCTCCGATCGAATCCGGCGATCTGTCGTCGATGTTTTCGGCGGCTCAAGCGACGGGCGGCGAACCGACCACGAGCCAGCCGAGTTCCGCGACGGTAAGCGCACCGTCGGCCTCGGCTGGCTCGACTCCTACTGCGACGACAGTTTCGGCTCTGGCAGCTCAAGCCGCAGAACTCGGCATCCAGCTTCCGGCCACGGCCAGCGACGCGGATGTCGCCTCGGCCTTGATGAGCCGGTATCAGCAGATGGCTCCGATGGCGCAGTACGCTCAGTCGTTGCTGCCGCACGCGGACGCGATCAATGAGTTCTTCGCGACGCGCGGACAAGTTCCGGCTCAGCCGGCGTCTCCCGCGAAGCCGGCTGAGTGGTCGCTCGACGGGCACTTCCAGAAGCACTGGGATGGTCCGAAACTGACCCAAGAAATGCAGTTTGCCATCAACCAAGGCATGGTGGTGCGCGACGCGGAAACCGGGCTGATGGTGCCGAAGCCCGGCATGGAAATGATGGTCGCCCCGATCCTTCAGGGGCTGAATCAGGCCATCAACTGGCAATCGGACGCCGCCCGTGGGTTCATCGCCGATCCGTACCGCAAGACGTGGGATGTGCTGCAAGATCCGATCGAACGACTCGTGCAACAAAAGTTCCAGTCGTACATGCAGTACCAGCAGCAGCAGTTTCAGGCGGCGCAGTCGCAACAAACTGCTGCCGACAGCGTCAACCAGTTCGAAGTCGCCAACAAGGAATGGATCTACCAGCCGGCGAACAACGGCGGAATGCTGCTGACTCCCAAGGGTCAACAGTTCGTGAAGCTGGTCAAAGACTTGTCCGCGAACTTCTCCGGCGACGCGAACGTGCTGCTTTCGGTCTGCAAGCAAGCAGTGCTGGGAGCGGAAGCCACCGGGAATCCTGCGGGAAACAGCGCGCCCGCAGCAGCAGCTCCGGTCGCCGCTTCGACGCCCTCTCAAGTCAGCCAGCAGCAGAAGTCCAGTTTTCTGCAAAACGCACTTTCCGCGGCCGCTCACCAACCGAGCGGCGGTGGCAACCACGTCCAGTCTCCGAGCGGCCCGTCCGTCGTCTCGCCAATGGAACTGGAATCCATGTTTTTGAACGATTTTCGAGCAGCTTCGGCAGCGGCATAGGCCCAAGTCCGAGCGGTCCAACAAGGGGAACTGAATTATGGCCAGCGGCGAATTCATCGGCGTCATCAATGCGACCCGTCCGAAATACATGAAGGGCGCGTCTGACCTGACGCTCCGCCAGCGCTTGATCCTCGCTCTGCTCCGTCGCAAGGGGCGGATTGTTTACAACGCCAGCGGCGACGAATGCCGTTGGCAGGTCGAGTTCTCGGCTCCGAACATCGAGTCTTACGGTGACGGCGGCACGTTCGACTTCACGAACCACGACGCCTTCCGTCAGCTCTCGATCGACTGGCGCGGGTACAAGGGAACGGACTCGATTTCCAAGAAACAGACGCTGATGAATTCGGGCGACGAAGCCCTCATCAAGCTGTTCTCGACGAAGAACGAACGCATTCGCAAGCAGCTCAACGCTGTGTTTGCCGGAGAACTCTACAAGGATGGCGGAGCATCCGGCCGCGAGAACTGCATTCACGGATTGGAAACATTCCTCGGCTCCGGAACTTGTGCGGCCGGCGATCGCGTTGCTCAGCCGAGCGACACCTACGGCCTTGGAGCACTCTCCACGGCACTGGGGAATCAGGGCGGAACGTGGTCGACAAACCTGACCACGAAGCCGAATTCCACCATCGCCACCGACTGGCCTGACGGGTCCAGCAGCACTCCGGAGTACGACTTCCTCAGCCCGAAGTTGATCAACTGGTCTTCGACGGCCTGGGGCACGGGCAGTTCCGTAGCCTGGGAAGACAACTGCTGGCGAGTGATCAGTCAAGCCATCACCTGGCTGACGACCACCGGCGGCGAAGACGGCATGCCGGACATCTGCCTTTTGGCCTCGAACCTGTTCCAGGGCTACAAGAATCACCACGAAGTGATTCGCCGGATCGACATTCCGCATCCGGTCGCCGCGGACCTGGGCTTCAAGGGGAACACGCTCAACCAAGACGGCGTGGCCATCCAGCCCGACTTCGATTGCCCAGCCAACACCGGCTACATGCTCAACCTGAGCATGATGACGCTCTACTCGCTGTGGTCCGAACTCTTCTGGATGGAAGGCCCAGACAAGGATCCACGCAGCGGTTACGCGACGCTGTGGGCGATGGGCTTCTTTGGCAATGTGACCTACCAGCCGAAGCACGTCGCAAAGCTCTACCCGTATGCCTAATCCCGCCGGCGGTGGCGGCTGTTTGTCGATCCATTTGTTTCACCAGTTTTCACGAGGTTAGTCATGTCCAACGTCAACGGTGCTCTGCCAATTCGGGGCAAAACTTTGCTCGATGGAAACGCCAATCGCACCCTAACTTCCACAATGGCTGCGGATCGGGAAGGCTCCATGATGACGTTTGACGACGTCGACCCGACGGCAACAACGGGAGCCAAGACCAAGCGGTCCAACCGCACGGTTACGGCAATGCTCGTCCGCAACGCAGCGGCCGCCGCCTTGCTGCCGAAGCACGTCGTGAAATGGAAGTCAGGACAACGTAACCGCCAAGTGGATGGATACACTTGTGTCACCAACGAAGCGGCGGCCGGCGTGGTCGATGAGTTCTTGGGCTCCGCTGGAGCTGCCGTCAACGACCTGTTTTGGGTCGTCGTCAGCGGCCCAACCCTGATCAAGACCCCGCTGGAAGGAGACGCCACAAACGTCATCAATCTGGACGATCTGCTGGGTGCATTGACCGCTGCTACCAGTGGTGCGACGACATCAGGCCGAGTCCGAGTCAATGCTCTGACGGCGACGAGCACTGCGACAACTGACGGTAAGTTCGGCGACGTGCTGATGAACAGCTTTGGCCGAGCCATGTCCGCCAAGACAACCGCCAATACGAACGCAGACGTGCTGGTCGATGTGTTCTTCCTCAAGTCCTAACCGGGCTGTAGCGTGAGTTGAGAGGGGGCCGCAAGGCTTCTTCGAGAGGGGGCAGCCGCCGGATTTCGATCCGGCGGCTGTTTTTGTTGGTAGAAAGAATGTCTGGCGAAAACGTCATCAACTCGATAACACTTCGTTGAACCCCTCTATTCCTCTCTCAACGGAGTGCTTTCGATGCAGGTCAAGGTGGATGTGCTCATTGCGCAGTTCGCGTATGCTGGAAACGGGGGAGTTGCGGCAATCCTCCCCGAACTGGGAACCTGGCTGGCTGGCCTGACTCAAACGCTCAACAAAGACGACCGGATCGGCCGAGTCGCGGTGAAACGCTACGGCGACATCCCGTTGACGATGGAGCGGAACCGGGTGGTCCGCGATTCCGTGGAGGGGAAGTTCGACATCATCGTGATGTTGGACTCGGACAACGTCCCGGACCTGTATCTGGGCCGCAAACACTGGGCGAAAGCCTTCTGGGATTCGTCGTTTGAGTTCGCGTACCAGCGTCTTCTGCGAGGCGTTCCGACGGTCGTGGCTGCTCCATACTGCGGGCCGCCGCCCCATCCAGTGAACGGTGGGGAAGAGAACGTCTACGTCTTCTACGGTCAGTCGAACCGGACAGACAGCGGCGAGGTCTCGCTTCGTGTGGAAGCCTATTCGCGCGAGCACGCTTCGCAGATGCGGGGTATCCAAGAGATGGCCGCGGGGCCAACCGGGTGCATCCTCTACACCACGTCTGCGTTCGAGCTGTTGCCCATCGACCGCCGATCCGACAGTGAAATCCTGGCCGAGTTCAAGTCCGGTGTCATCGACTCGGAACAGTGCGCACGCAAGCTGCGGATGCAGTCCTATTTCTGGTACGAGTTCACCGACGGATGGCAGACCAGGAAGGCTTCCACCGAGGACGTGACGAACACTCGCGAGATTGGGATGTCCGGGCAACTCAAGCACGGGGAACCGATCTGCTTCTGCAACTGGGATGCGTGGGCAGGCCACATGAAGCCGCACTGCGTCGGGATGCCGGAGCCGATCCGCATGGAGACTATCAGTGCGGTGTATCAAGAGGCGGTGCTCAAAAACGTGAAGGCGGATGAGTTCATTGCCGACGTGGACTTTTTGAGGGGACGGCAAGTCGATCCCAGCGTCTATGAGAAGGCGGCGCGAGAAGCATTCCAAGTCAATGACGAAATCGACACCGAATCGCCGGATTCGGCGGAGGTATGCCCGCGAGCCACGGACTCGATCCATGATGAGATCGACACACCAAAACTCGTGAACCCGGAAATCAAATCCAGGGCAATCTGCGGGCGGAAGGTCAATTCGGTCGGTCATGTCACGCCGAACAAGGATCTTGAAGCCCTGACCGCGATGGCCAAGAACACCGGCAAGCTCGTGACTCATAACGAGCAGGCCGAGCGTCCGCTCAGGATGCTCGAAGTTGGGAGCTGGGTCGGCGAGTCGGCGATCGCGTTGCTGGGCGGTGCTCCGAAGGACAGCATCATCTACTGCGTTGACCACTGGAAAGGCTCGCCGACGGATTGGACCTGCCACATCGCGAACGAAGTCAACGTCTGGGACTGGTTCTTCAAGAATGTCGGAGACCTAATCGGTACCAGCATCTTCCCCATCAAAGGCGATTCTTTGCAGGCGGCGGCCGACTTGGGGGACGCGCAGGAGCTCGACCTGATATTCCTAGACGGCGACCACGACGAAGCGGCTGTGCGAGCAGACATCGACGCTTGGCTCAGGCACCTGTCCCCGACCGGGGTTTTGTGTGGCCACGATTACTGCGGCGAGTTTCCCGGCGTCGTGAACGCGCTCGAACAGTTCCTTGGACCGCTCGGCCTGACCCCGTCGCGGATTCACGGCACGACAGTCTGGTTCGTCACCAAGACGCAGATCGACAGTGCTCGCGCGACAATAGTCGCCAAGTCCGCTCAGGACGTGATCGACGTGCAAGCCGCCGTGCCCGATGCACAGCGGCCGGTAAGCGACCCGACGATTGCCGCCAACCGAGCGTAAGCCATGCTTCAAGTCAGCAACCAAGTCGTTGTGACCGAGCAGATCATTGTACTGCTGATCGTGCCGTCCGTACCGGGTTATCGTTGTCCGAAATGCACTCAGGTCTGGCCACCAGAGAAGTTCCAGGGCCACAAGAAGACTTGGTGCGTCTACTGTGCGGCCGAGGAAACCGCCGAACGTCGCGACAAGTTGCTCAGCAAGACAGCCAACGACCTGGCGCAGCGGCTGATCTCGGACAATGGGCTTGGCCGTCACGCGATGTCCACCGTGGAAGAATTCTTCGGGGAACTCGACGTGGCGCTGGGCGGAGCCAAGATGTACGCTCAGAAGATGAGCCAGGTCATCGACGGCCTGATTGACAAGGGCGCTTTGACCGCCGCGGGCTCGTTACTGCTTCAGTTGCAAAAACTCCGGTTTCTGGTGCAGAAGCAACACTCTGACGAAGACTTCACGCAGTTGGATTTGGAGCAGAAGAAGGCTCGCTTGCAGTTGGAGATTTTGCAGTTCGTGCAGGAGCAGCAGTCTGACGATCCATCGCGGCAGATGGTGCTTGAATCGCTGGAAGCGCACGGCGTGGTGGGCGCGGTCGCTGCGGAGTCCGAGTCGACTTTGAAGTTGTGAGTCACTCCGCGAACGCCAACGCCACGCGGCGCATGTCGGACAGTCGAGTCGCTCGCGAAGTCGACGTCAATGCGATTGATGACAATTTCAGATTTCTGTAATATCAAGGAATCATGGACATGACCGAACAGCAACTGATCGACCGTCGGGCGCGATTGATTTTCTCCGAGCGAGTGCAGCGTTTACTCAAGGAGCGCGGCCAGACTACGAACTGGCTGCGAGTCCAGACCGGGGACGACAACAATAAGATGTACCCCGCCGTTCGCGGAGAAACCAATGTTTCTGCGGGTTTAATTGCACGCATCGCAGTCGCTTTAGGGGTGTCTGCCAACGACTTACTGCCGATCGAAGAGATTATCCCGGATCGCGCGAAGCCGCATCAGAAGCCATCGACGGCGAAAAAAGTTGCCACAAAATTTGAAAAATCAGCCGCCGGATAATATCCAGAAATCTGGTGAATCTGTAAAATACGCACGTCACGATCTGACGGGTTCAATGCGAACAAAACCCACAGCAGAACTGCTCCGGTCGTGACAAACCAGCAGTCTGTTGTGGGTTTTTTCATTTCTGGAATGGAGGTCGGCGATGCTTTTGACAAAGAAAACATTGGCCACGATGGAAGCCGCTGCCGAACAGGTTTGGGATCTGAAGGAGAAAGCTGAGCAGAAAGCCAAAGAGACGGCTGAAGCCAAGTTGGTCGAGGCGCTCAAGGAAAAGTGGCTGAAAATGAAAAGCAAGATCAACGCGGCACAATTGCTGTTGGAGGATGAAGCTGAGGTAATCGAGATGCTGGACCGCGCGTCTGGCTTGCAGGGTGGCTTGGAATAGTTTGAGCAGCGGTATCCGTCGGAGAGTTGCAACACGCCTGGTTCCCCGTTCGTGGTCATCGGTATGCGGGGAGTCGACACAGTTGGTCTGGCCCGGATCAAGACGGTGGCAGGGCGAATTTGAGTGGGGTAGAGCAGTTGGTCAGCTCGGTTGGCTCATAACCAACAGGTCGCGGGTTCGAGTCCCGCCCCCACCACTGGACTTTGTGTTTGGGAGTCACGCAACGAATCGCGTGGCGAACTGTAAAGACGCAGCCACGGATGAATGCCACTGATGGCAGCCTCGCAGACCGCGGGGATGGTCAATACGGAATCGACCGGCAATGTATGCCAAATCTAGCGGCTCATTGGTGATCCGCGTGGTTGGCAAGAGGGTGATCGGTGCTACGGCATCCGAAGAAACTCTTGCGTTGTGTGCGTGACTCCCTTTTCCTTACTGAGACACGGAGGTTTCACAATGCTGGTGCTTACGCGGACGAGAGAAGAAGAAATTGTGGTCACGTTACCCGACGGCCGCGAAGTCGTGATTCGGGTTCTTGACGTGATTCATGGCAACAAAGTTAGTTTGGGTTTCACCGCGGACGAGGATATCGGAATTTATCGCCGCGAGCTTTTGACTGCTTTGCAGGCGGCCAAGAAAGCGTCTGAGATTCGCGATCCGCTGGGTGTGGCAGAAGCGTATAATGAAGGAGCTCCGGCAAATGTCTGACTACTTTACCACGCCTGCGATCAGTCGCTCGTCGCTGATGAAGTTCAAGGAGTCGGCAGAGGAATATCACGCCATCCATTTGAACGGCGAGAGTGACGACTTCGAGGAAACGGACTCCATCCTGAGAGGGACTGTGGCGCATGCGGCGTTCGAGGACATCAACTCGGTTCGCGAGCGATTCGCCATCATTCCCGACGATATCCCTCGTCGCGACAAGCGCATCGCCAAGTGGAGAGAGTTTTTGGCAAAGTGCCAGGCCGAGAACAAGACACCGGTCAAGGCATCGGACATCGAGCGATCGGTGAGGACAGCCGAGTCGCTCAAGGTGGCCTTGAAGGACGCGCTCGATAGTGCCGTGAAGATCGAATCAGAAGTCGTCTGCTTGTGGACGGAGCCGGATCTTGGCCTTGAATGCAAGGCGATGCTGGATCTGAAGCTGACGTTGAAGACCAACGAACTGCTGGTGATAGACATCAAGACATCAGACGAGCGGCCGACTGGCTGGAAGTTTCGGAGATCGGCGAAGTCGTTCGGATACTGGTTGCAGGACGTGCATTACAGCCGCGGTTGCGAAGTGCTTTGGCCGCAGCAACCGCTCCGAGACTTTGTGTTCGCTTCGATTCAGACAACTGGCCGGTTTCCGTGCCGTCTGTTTCGGTTCGATCCTATTACTCGCGCCGAGTCG
>SXGT01038523.1_pt1 | contig 14762 bp, 8 predicted proteins | sample 3176221 | NCBI WGS metagenome assembly SXGT01 (sample SAMN11356862, study PRJNA531348) | freshwater metagenome | isolation source: freshwater sample F1-120 | place: China: Fuxian Lake, Yuxi | collected 2017-12-25
CAGCAACAACCGAATGATCGCCTGCGCTTCAGGCGATTGTCTCGCAATCAGTTCTTCCGTGACGACCGACGACATCACACACTGATCGCAGAAAAACCCAAATGACGCGAGATCGTTTTTAGACTCCGTGAACGATTACGTCGGTGTCGCTAGCGCTGTCATAATCACCGTTTCGTCACCTTCCAAAAAGTCATTGTCTTGGGTCGGTGTCAGGAGAAATGTTTTGCTTGGCATTCCCGCAGGGATGGTCAGCGGCGTTGCGAAGGTGTAATCGCTGGGGGACGCCGTTCCGGTGATCGTCACCCAAATTGTCAGTGGCTTCGACACATCTCCGGTGCGAGTCAGTGTGACTGACGCCGTATCGACGGGCACGTCGAACGCGTCGTTAGTGTCGTCAAACCCTTCTGCGGCATCTGGATCGCTCGAAAAGAGTGAGACTTCTGGTCGCGTGAGGGTGATCGTGTAAGTAGAGATGTTGGAATCCGCAGCTCCGTCGCTCGCCTGGAAGTCGAAAGAGTCTGTACCAAAGTAGTCGGTGTTGGGAACGTAGGTGAACGCCCCGCTCGATAACATCGTCACCGTACCGTTCGCTGGAGATGTCACGACACTAACGGAAAGCGGATCACCGTCAGGATCAGCGACGACCACTGAGGCCGAAAGCGTCGCATTCATGTCGATCGTGGCCGACCCATTGTTCGAGGTTGGTGAATCGTTTCCGACATTAATCGTGAATGTTTCGACGCTTGAATCCGCTGCGCCGTCGCTCGCTTTGAATGTGAACGAGTCCGTCCCGACAAAGTTCGTGTTGGGAGCGTAGGTGAAGTAACCCGATGGCCACATCGTCAGTGTCCCGTTCGTCGTGGGACTCACCACGCTTACGGTCAGCGCGTCCCAATCTGGATCAGCCACGGCAACCGACTGACTGAGCGTGGAATTCATGTGGATGGTCGCGCTTTCAGAATTCGCGGTGGGCGCGGTGTTCGTGACATTGATCGTCACGGTCTCGGTGCTTGAATCGGCAGCGCCGTCGTTGGCTTTGAAAGTGAACGAATCCGTCCCGACGAAGTTCGTGTTGGCAACGTAGCTGAAGTAACCCGACGGCCACATCGTCAGCGTCCCGCTTGTCGCGGAACTTACCACAGTCACCGTCAGCGGATCCCAATTCGGATCAGACACGACAACGCTGTCGCTGAGCGTGGAATTCATGTGAACGGTCTCGCTGCTGGAAGTTGCAATTGGCGCATCATTCGTGACGTTGATCGTCACGGTTTCGGTGCTTGAATCGGCAGCGCCGTCGTTGGCTTTGAACGTGAACGAGTCGGTTCCGACGAAGTTCGTGTTGGGAGCGTAAGTAAACCAACCCGACGGCCACATCGTCAACGTCCCACTTGTCGTGGAGCTCACGACGCTCACCGTCAGCGGATCCCAATTCGGATCGGACACGACCACACTGGTACTGAGCGTGGAATTCATGTGGACCGACTCCGTGCTGGCAGTCGCGGTTGGTGCGGTATTGGTCACATTGATTGTCATAGTTTCGGTGTTGGAGTCGGCAGCGCCGTCGTTGGCTTTGAATGTGAACGAATCCGTACCGACGAAGTTCGTGTTAGGAGCGTAGGTGAACCAACCCGACGGCCACATCGTCAACGTCCCACTTGTCGTGGAGCTCACGACGCTCACCGTCAGCGGATCCCAATTCGGATCGGACACGACTACGCTATCGCTGAGCGTGGAATTCATGTGAACGGTCTCACTGCTGGAAGTCGCAATTGGCGCATCATTCGTAACATTGATCGTCACGGTTTCGGTGCTTGAATCGGCAGCGCCGTCATTGGCTTTGAACGTGAACGAGTCGGTCCCGACGAAGTTCGTGTTGGGAGCGTAGGTGAACCAACCCGATGGCCACATCGTCAAAGTCCCGCTTGTGGTGGAACTCACCACACTCACGGTCAGCGGATCCCAATCCGGATCGGACACGACCACGCTGTCGCTGAGCGTGGAATTCATGTGAACCGTGTCGGTGCTCGGACTCGCGGTTGGCGCAGCGAGCAGCACTCTTGGTTCGAATGCTTCAATCAAATTCGGAAATCGACCGATTTCGACTGCCTGAACCCGTTTCCAAACCCGTTGTCTTTTTGATGAGTACCGCAAGAGCTTGGCATGTAACCGAGAACGAACTTGTTCCAGCCACATCAATCGCCGGTGTTTCCGTGCAGGAAGTGAGAACTTCGCGAAAGAAGACTGCGCCGAACGAGAGCACCACGACAACCAAGACGCGAGCAGCATGGTGATTCCTTCACAGTTGAGAGGATTGTGTGAGCTGATGGAGCATAGAAATCGCTCCAGTACGCGAAAGGTGCGACAGCAGATTGCCGCAGATGCGTCTATTTGTGAACCATCCATGTTCACTAAGCTCGCCGCGCGAAACTGCGAAACCTCAGCAGCGAATCCGAGGCGACGCAAAAGCTGTACGGCCTCGACAACCCGCGCACCGCCAACTACGGTCGGCAATGCCTGATGGCGCGACGCTTCGCCGAGCGCGGCGTGCGGTTCATTCAATGCACTCATAGCTACAAGTGGGACCAGCACGGCAACCTGAAAGTCGATCACGCTCGCAACGCCGAGGAAGTCGATCAACCGATCGCCGCGCTGCTGACCGATCTGAAATCGCGCGGGTTGCTCGACGACACGCTGATCCTGTGGGGCGGCGGACCCAAAGGGTGCCCCCGGCCGCACTCCGGTCGCTCAAGGAGACGACGGCCGAGACCACAACCCACAAGGCTACACGATGTGGCTAGCCGGCGGCGGCGTGAAGCCCGGCATCCGCTACGGCGAGACCGATGACTACGGCTACTATGCCGTCAAAGACAAAGTCCACCTGCACGATCTGCACGCCACGATGCTGCACCTGCTGGGCTTCGACCACATGAAACTGACCTACCGCTACGCCGGCCGCGATTTCCGTTTGACTGACGTGACTGGCGAAGTGGTGAGTGGGCTACTGGCGTGAATCGCAACCGAGTAGGGTCGGCTCCTGCCGACCTTGGGTGATCGCAGTTGAGCCGGGCGGCAGGAGCCGACCCTACCAAACTTACGTTTCATCACGTCTCGTCGGCGTAGTTGATCAAGCTGAGCACGTCGTATTTGGCGAGTTTCTCCCGGCCTTGCAGGAAGGCTAGTTCCACGACGAACGCGCAGCCGGTGATGGTGGCTTGCAGGTGCTCGACGAGGTTAATGCAGGCCAGCATGGTGCCGCCGGTGGCGAGTAGGTCATCGACGATCAGCACGCGGTCGTGGGAGCCGAGGGCGTCGACATGCATGTGCAGTTCGTCGGTTCCGTATTCGAGGTCGTAGGAGAACGCCTTGGTTTGAAATGGCAGCTTGCCTGGCTTCCGGACGGGGATGAATGCGGCGTTGAGTTCCAGTGCGAGCGGAGCCGCAAAGATGAAGCCGCGAGCCTCGGCGGCGACGACGGCGGTGACGCCGTGGTCGCGGAAGTGCGTGGCGAAGCGGTCGATCACGTTTTGGAACGCGGGGGGATGAGCCAGCAGCGGGGTGATGTCGCGGAACATGATTCCCGGCTTTGGGAAATCCGAGATGCTGCGGATGTGTTGTTTGAGATTGAGGTCGGTCATCGGGTTTCGTCTTTCGAGGGAGTCTCGGATTCGGCCGGCGTGGAATCCTGCATATTGGTTGTGGCGGCGGAAGCCTCCAAGTGTTTTCGAGCGCGGGCCACATAGTCCGCGGCATCGGGGTCGCTCGCATAGAGATTGACGATGGATTGCCAAATCGCCATCGCCTGGGAGTTCTTCCCGTCGTCTTTCAAATTGTCGGCACGGCTCAGTGCGGTGGTCAGCCAGTTGGCGGACGGTTGCTGGCCGCGTTCATCGAGCAGCGTATTGAGTAGCTCGCGGGCGCTGGCGTGGATTTCTTTGAACTCCGCCTGGTCCGCCGTCAAGGCGATCAAGGCGCGCAGGAGTTGCTCGGCCTGCGTGTATTCACCAATCATCCAATAATGCCGCGCCAGCTTCTGAAGTCGTTTCGGTTCCGAGGTCGTCATGACCTCTTTGGTCCGTCCGCCGCGCAACTTGTTTCGCATTTCGTGAACGTTGAGCCGGTCCAACAGCGGTTCCGCTTCCTTCTCCCACAAGGCGTGATCCTGCTTGTCCACTTTTTGCAGATGCTCGCGTGCCTCGCCAATTTCCGAAGCGGTCGGATCTAACTTGGCGGCGATCCCTCTCGCTTTATCGAGCCGCTCTTGAGCGGGCATGTCGTGAGTGCGGAACCACCAGACGAAGGTGATCAGGACGACGAGCGCCGTGACCTGAGCCCAGGTCTTGTCGAACACTCGGCTGATGGCGCTTCCCTCTTGCTGTTCGGTGATGACCTTGCGCATGAGGTTGCGCATGATCGTGCCGGGACCTTGGCTTTGGCCGCCCAAGTGCCGAGTCGCATCGGTCTCGCGCCCCGATCGTTGTCCCGAAGGAGAAGTGAGCGTGGCCCCTATGGCAGGAGCATCGGCTGACATGACCGGAGCTGCCGGAGTGGCAATGGTCGCCCCCAGTGGAACCTGCTGGCTGAACGCATCGGGAATAATCACAGTCGGCGAGAGAGGCGCGTCCTCTGCCGCGCGAGCGCGGTTGCCCGCTTCGGTCGGATCGCCAAAGTTCAACATGGGCGTGAGAGCTGATCCCGAAGGGGCGGACTCGGCCGCTTTCTGAGCGGCTTGCCAGGCGTAACGCTTTTGGACTTCCACGAGCCGCAGCGACAGCACATACGAATCGGGGAAACGCTTTTCGGGATCCTTTTCGAGCAGCTTGCAGACGATCTCTTCCAGTTGCCGAGGCATGTCGGTGGCGATCAGACCGGGGCGGTCGAAGACTCCGAACTGATGCTTGTGGATCACATCCAGAGAGGACTTGCCGCTGAACGGCGGGCGGCCGGTCAGCATCACATACATGACGGCCCCCAGCGAATAGAGGTCGCTCTTCTTGGTGGCTCGCTGGCCCTTGGCTTGTTCGGGAGACATATACTCGGCGGTACCGACGATGCCGCCGGTGATGGTCAGCTTCTGCGAGGCGAAGACCTGAGCAACTCCGAAGTCTGCCAGCTTGATGGTGCCGTCGCTGGAGATCATCAAGTTCGACGGCTTGAGGTCGCGGTGAATGATCCCCGTGTTGTGAGCCGCCTTGAGTGCTCGGCAGATTTGCAGGCTGTAATCGATGACCTCCTGCCACGGAATGCGCTTGTCGCGCTTCAATCGAGCGGTCAGCGTTTCCCCATCGACGTATTCCATCGAGTAGTAATAGGTATCGCCGTCATTTCCGCTCTCATAGAACTCGACGATGTGCGGACTCTTGAGCTGTTCCATCGAAGCGATTTCGCGTTTGAATCGCTCAACGAATCCTTCCTCGCGAGCCAGCGAGGCGGGCAGGACTTTGATGGCCGCTTCCTGTCCGGTCTCGCGATGCGTGCCGAGATACACGGTCCCCATGCCACCGGCTCCCAGCTTACGGCCAATCTCCCAGTGAGCGATTTGCTTGTTGTCCATGAGGTGATCCGAGAAGTACCGCGAACCGCTTGAGTCTTTCGCATCGGAGCGTATTCTCCCCCTCCGGCCGAGGCAACGAGCGCTCGTAGTGACCCGATTCATCGGGTCTGGATCACGCGCTCGACCCCATAAATGGGGTCACTACGAGCGCGCTCTCTTGGCCACAAACGGAACACACCATGCTGATTGCCGGCCGAATTGTCAGTCCCGAACGCATCGTCTCTGGCCAGATCCGAATCGAAGGAGACCGCATCGTCGAGGTCGGCCCGCATCTGGGAGTGGCCGACAGGACCTTCTCCGACGACTGTCTGATCTTCGCCGGCTTTGGCGACATCCACATTCACGCGCGGGATGACGTCAGCGGCCACGAATGCCACAAGGAAGATTTCTCAACCGCCGCGCGAGCGGCCGTGCATGGCGGAGTCGTGCATGTCGCCGACATGCCGAACAATCATGTCCCGCCGATCGACGATGCCTCCTACGCCGCCAAGCAAGAGGTCGTGCGGCAGCGCAACGTACCGATTCACATCACGCTGTATGCCGGCATCGGGCCGGGGACTCAGCCGCTGACGAAATCGGTACCGTATAAGGTCTACATGGGACCGAGCGTCGGCGAACTCTTCTTTCGCAAGCTCAGCGATCTCGACGAAACGCTGGCGGCGTATCGCGGCCAAGCGGTCAGCTTCCATTGCGAAGACCCGGAGCTGATGGACCTGCATCAATCCGCGCCGACTCACGAGCAACGCCGGCCGCCGGAGTGCGAAGTGTCGGCGACCTCGTTCGCGCTCAAGATGATCGAGAAGTACGACCTCACCGGAAAGCTGTGTCATTACTCGGTCGGTGCCGGCATTCCGTTGATCCGCGAAGCGAAAGCACGCGGTCTGCGAGTCACCGCCGAAGTCACTCCGCACCATCTCTACTACGACGAGTCCGATATCACCGACGCCAATCGCGGCCTGATGCAGATGAACCCGCCGCTACGAGCCGTCGACGATCGACTGGCGATGCTCGCCGCTCTGCGCGAAGGGACGCTCGACTACCTCGCGACCGATCACGCACCGCATACGCTTGCAGAAAAGGAGAAAGGGGTCTCCGGCCAGCCGCACTTAGACACCTACGGCGCGTTCGTGACTTGGCTGATCGTGAAACAAGGCTTCTCGCCCGAGCAAGTCGCCACGTTCTGCTCGGCCAAGCCGGGTGAGTTCGTGAACCCCTACTGCGCCCCGCTCCGCTTCGGTCGCATCGAGCCAGGCTACACAGCCTCGCTGACGGTGCTGAACCTCGCACGGCCTCAGACCATTCGCCGCGAAGAGCTTTTCACCAAATGTGGCTGGTCCCCGTTCGAGGGAGTGACGTTCCCCGGTTCGGTCGAAGCGATCTATCTGCGCGGCCGCGAATAAACCAGGCGAGCGGGGCGGCGTCAGCCCCCCGGTTAAGTCGCGTGTCGTCGTACTACCGGGGGGCTGACGCCGCCCCGCTCGCCAAGCCTTCTGTGCAACGGAGTTCTCCCATGCTCACCCTCGCTCTGCGTGGTTTGGCCGGTTTGACGGCTTCCGCTTTGTCGCTGGTTCTCGTCGTGTGGCTGATGACGTCCGCCCCGACGCCGGTCAGCGGAGCGGTGGCATTCTCGGAAGTGCTCGCCGAACTGCGGGGAGCGGAGACGTTGCAGTTCCGGCTGACAAAAAACGTACACGACACCGCGGAGATTTGGGTCCGCGCGCCGGGACTCGTTCGCAAGGACTTTTCGCCGCAACGCTATGAGATTGCCGCCGGCTCGCGGTTGTGGCGGATCGACGAGGAAGCCAACACCCTCAGCGAGTCCGACTCGCCGTGGTTCTTACGGCATGACAAACAGATCGACTTGGTCGGACTGCTCGACATGGACGTGAGCGACTCGGCTCCTTTGCTCAAAGCGAAGCCGGTGTCACGGCACTCGACACCGCATGGTGAGGAATTCGTTTATCTGGCGACCCTGTCAACTCGCATTGGCGACGTCACAATCGAGGCGTTTGCCGACGTCGCGTCCAAACGACTGACCCACATGACCGTGTGGCCCGGCGCGATCGACCTTCAAGAATGGAAGTGGCTCCAACAAAAGGCTCATCTGATCGACCGAAAGCCGCCGCTCGCGGACCTCGCGCTCGTGGCAGTCAACGTCCCCGTTGCCGACGACAAATTCGTCGTGGCGAAGTCGCTGACCGAAGACGGTCGCATCGGCAACGTGAGCGAGTCGCAAGGCATCGTCACGCTGCGGCCGATGTTGGCAAAACGCTGGACGCCGGTTTGTCGCGAGATGTTGCTCAAGCCGGGCGATTGGGTGCGCACCGAACTGCGCGGGGCAAACGCGATCAAGGTGACGCTCTCGTCTGAGGTTGATCTGACGCTCGGCCCCGGAACGCTGATCGAGTGCATGTCTCCAACTCAAGCGAGGCTACACACCGGGCAGGTGCAGGTACGTAGCCGTCTCGCTCCGCGAGACGAGTTGAACGCTTCACAGACTCCGATCTCGGCGAATGCTTCTGAAGAGGCGGAGCGTCAGAGGCGCTCGGCTCGTCTCGCGGGGAGCGAGACGGCTACGTACTGCTCGCCCCGCGCGAGGGCAGCCGTGTCTTCAAACCGAACGAGAAACAACTTGTCCGAGTCGATCGCGATGTGAAGCTCGTCGATGTCGAGAAGACGCCACTCTGGCTGGCCGGCTTCGAGGGAACGTCGAACAACGAATCGCTCGGCTCGCTGATCGTCAACCTGCCGGACGGCCGCAATGAGCCGCTGACTGTTGGCTATCACAAGGTCAACGTTGAGATTCGCGATCAGATTGCTCGAACGACAATCGAAGAGTCGTTCGTCAATCACACGACCAACCGGCTGGAAGGGGTGTTTCATTTCCCGCTGCCACAGGACGCTTCGATCAGCGGGTTTGGCATGTGGATCGGCAACGACTTTGTCGAGAAGCAGCGTGCCCGTGAGATCTACGAAACGATCCTGCGCGAGAAGCGTGATCCGGGACTGCTCGAATGGACCGGCGGGAACATCTTCAAAGCTCGTGTGTTTCCGATCGAGGCACATTCGGAGAAGCGGATCAAGATCGTCTATACCCAAGTGCTGCCGCTGCGAGCGAACCGCTATCGGTACTCGTATGGCCTGCGCAGCGAGTTGCTCCGCACGAAGCCGCTGCGCGAGTTGTCGTTGAACGTGACGGTGAACTCGGCGCTGCCGTTGAAGAGCGTGACGTGTCCGACACATGCCACACGAATTGCAACTGGCGAGCCGGTGGGCGTCAGCCCCCGGACGGAATCGTCGCCAACTCGTCCGGGGGCTGACGCCCTCCGGCTCGCCTATCACTCGGCACAATTGGAGTTCGCCGCGCAGGAATACACGCCGACGCGCGACTTCGAAGTCGTTTGCGAGATCGACGGGCGGCAATCGGATGTCGTCGTTGTGCCGCATCGGCGCGGGGATGACGGTTATCTGCTCGTGCAGTTGTCACCGCCGGCACCAGAGGGGAATTGGCAGCGCGAGGTGTTGCCGGATGGCAAGCCGCTCAATGTGGTGCTGTTGTGCGACACGTCGGCGTCGATGGATTCTGAGAAGCGGAAGCAGCAGGCGGAGTTCGTTTCGACTGTGTTGGCCTCGCTTGGCGATGCCGACCGATTTCAGTTAGCCGCCGCCGATGTCGGCACCGTTTGGGCGTTCGCGGAACCGGTGGCGGCGAATGCCGAGAACGTTGCGAAGGCGCGGGCGTTTCTCGAAGAGCGGCTATCGCTCGGCTGGACGAATTTGGATCGGGCGTTTGAGGATGTGTTGAAGAAGGCTCCGGCCGATGCGCACGTCATCTACATCGGCGACGGCGTCGTGTCGTCGGGCGACACCGACCCCGCCGCGTTTGTGAAACGGTTGGCGGAGCTGTGTAGCCGTCTCGCTCCGCGAGACGAGCCGAACGCTTCACCGACCCCAACCTCGGCAAACGATTCTGACAAAGTGGAGCGTGAGAAGCTTTCGGCTCACCACGCGGAGCGTGACGGCTACGTTCACGCGATCTCCGTCGGTAACTCGTTCGAGTCCGTTGTGCTCAAGGGGATCGCACAAGTTGGTGGCGGGTCGGTGCGGAACATCGGGGGTGAGCAGACTCCGCAGGTCGTTGCGAACGAATTGCTCAACGAGATTGCTCAGCCGGGGCTGCGTGATCTCAACGTGGAGTTCCGTGGTCTGCGAGTCGCGGCGGTTTATCCGGAGCGATTGCCGAATGTCGCGGCGGGGACTCAGCAGATTCTGGTCGGGCGGTATCTGCCCGACGGCAAGGATCAGTTTGGCGAGATCATCGTCACGGGGATGCGCGGCAGCGAGAAGGTGCGGTACGCGGCGCGAGTGAACCTGAAGGAGGCCGAGGAGGGCAATTCGTTCATTCCCCGTTTGTGGGCGTGAGGGCATCTCGATCGCCTGTTGGCTCAGGGGCAGAGCCAGGCGATTCGGGACGAGATCATTCGGCTCTCCGAAGAGTTCCACATCATCACGCCGTTTACCTCGCTGTTGGTGCTGGAGACCGATGCCGACCGCGAGCGGTTCGGCGTGCAGCGTCGCTACGAGATGCGAGACGGCGAACGGTTCTTCGCCGAGGGCCGCGACAACGCAAACTACGAGTTGCTGCAACAGCAGATGAAACGAGCCGGCGATTGGCGGCTCGGCCTGCGACGCAACGTTCTACGATCCCTCGCGGGACTGGGCCGAAATTCGCATGTGTTTCAGCAGCAGGTGCAAGGCTACGACCGTTTGCGGCGGCGGGCGGGCTGGGCGGAAAACGGCCCGGTCTCGTACTCCGCGCCTATGGGCGGACCAATGGGAGGCACGGCGGCCTACGACATGAGCGGTGTCTGGGGGTTCGATACGACCGACGACTTAAGGGTCGAGGCGGCGTTTCAAGTTCAAAATGGTCGGCTCTCTTTGAGTCAGTTGTCCGAGTTCGACTCCAAGTCATTGAGCGTCCTTGGCGATTGGTCGCGGAAGGAAAGCTTGAGCGTCCATGAGCCGCAGTCGCTGGAGCAGGATGAGCAGCGCCGCAAGTTCGTTATCGGCGCGGATGAGGATGAGCCACTCAGTCTCGGTCTCAGCGACAGCCTCGAAGGTCTCGGTGATCTCCGTGCTGGCGAAAAGGCCGAAGACTGGGACAGGGAGATGTTCAATGGGGAGGAGGTGGAGTTTTCGAGTCGCGGCAATTGGGCGGAGCCGGCATTGGCGGCAGCTCGTGGTGCGATGGCCAAAAGAAGCTTTGCGTCAGCACCGTACTACGACAGCAGTGATTCGTATCGCAGTCTCTCCGGTGGCATTGGTTTCGGTGGTGGCTTCGGAGGGCGCGGTTATTACCAGCAGGAGCCGGACTACACGAGTTGGATCAACACGCTGTTCCCCGCGCTCGAACCCGCGCCGGGCAAGGCCGTGCCGGTGAAGCAGCCAGAGTCTTGGTCGCCCGAAGCGATCGCGTTCTCAAAGAGTCTGCTGCGAACAGACTCACTGCTGAAGTTGGAGGGCGGCATCGAACTGCGGCGTATCTACGACAGTTTCGATGTCCGTTGGAAACGACATGCGTCGCGCGGCAGCGATCTCGTGCTGTACTCGCCAAGCGGTTGGTTGACGCGACCGCTGGGGCCGGCCGATCAGACGGTGATTCAGTTCTGCGACGCGAAGGAGCGGGGCGTGTTTTCGCTGGCGTTCCTGTTGGGCCGAGTCCGGCCGTCGGTCGAACAAGAATTGAAATCGCCGCCGCTGGGGTTGAGCGACTTCTCGCTGTCGGCAATTCACGAGACGTATCAGGCTTATGTTGCTCGCGTGGAGCCGGCGGGCGATAGGTTGGTCAAGCTGGTGCTGGAACAGAAGGACGCGGAGAACGCGAAGGACCGGCGTGTGGCTGAGTTCACGATCGACATGGCGAAGCATCTGCTGATCAAGCAGGAGTGGTTCGCCGAAGGGAAGCCGACCAGCGCGACGACGTTTTCCGATCTCGTCGAAGTCGCCGGTTCGTGGTGGGCGAGGAAGTCCACGACGACCGACGCGAAGGGCCGCACGGTCTCGCAAACAACGATTGAGATTAAGGGACACGGCAAGGATCAATACTCACAGCGGCTGGCCGCCGAACTGTCCGCGCGGCCGCAGGTTCAATTCGTGCGGTTGCCGTTCGTGAAACTCAAAGTCGCGCGGCAGAAGGTGGCAGACGGCTCGGCCGGGTTCGATGACCGGCTGGCGATGATCCTGCACAACGCTCAGCTTCAACAGTGGGACGAACTGTGGAAGCAGGTCGATGTGGCCGAGAAGTTGACCGATACCGACAAGCCGGGTGTGCGCTGGTTGCGGACGATCCTGCTGGGCACGATCCGCCGCAACGAAGAGGCTCGGCAGCGATTATTGGCCGAAGCCAGACAACTCGCCGCGAAGCCGCAACAGGACGAGACGTTTCTGGCTCGGTTCATCCTCAGCCAAGCGTATTCGCTGATGGGCTGGCCGGAGTATTTCGAGTTCGTGCAGATCTTCGAGTCCGCCAACTCACTAACCCGAAGCGTCAGCGAGGGCGAGCGCTCCAAGAAACCCGAATCTGACGATCAGAAAACAACGAACGTGGTCGAGTCGAAGGAGCGTGCGCCCTCGCTGACGCTTCGGGTTAGTTCCCGGTTTGACCGCGACGGATTGCAGGAAGCTCGCCTGCAATGCCTCGACTCGCTCGGACGTCACGAAGAGGCATTGGCTCTGCGACGCACAATGGTCGAGACATCTCCGTGGCATCTGCATTGGCAGACGGACTTCGCGCATCGGCTGGCGCGAGCCGGGCAGGTGGATGCCGCGTTCGCGTGGCTTCAGAAGGAACTCGACCGGCCTATCGAGCGTGAAACCTACGAAGACGAAACGCTCCGCTCGGCCATCTGCGACCTGCATCGTGGGCACGGTCAATCGACCGAACTACTGAAGTTCACGACCGACTGGATCGCTCGAAAGCCGGAGTCGCAGTCGTACAACTCGGCCTACGCGCAGCATCTGTCTGCGCTCGTCTTCAACGATCAGTTCGACGCGGCGAACGCGCTCGTCGAGCAATGGTTCCGCGAAGCTCGGATCGATGGTCTGCTTGCGCCGGATCAGCGTGCTCGGCTGGAGACGGCGATTCAATTCGCTAACGGGCAGTGCTACCACCTGTCGTTCCAACGCCCGGACGAACGCTGGTTCGAGGAACTGGCCGAGACGATTCGCTTCTTCCTGCGCCACAAATATCACTCGGACATCGCGACGCGCGGCATCGGCAATCATTACTTCTTGCAGAGCGACATCGCCGACCGCCTTCGCGGCGAGTTCCTGTCGCTGCTGCAAACCGACTTGCCGAAGCTGACCCCGACCCAGATCAACGCGCTGCTGGGATGGGTGACGGGGCGGATCGAGTTGCGGGAACCGCTCAACGGGCGCAAGCAGTTGGATGCGACCGAAATCACCGACATCGTCTGGAAGAAGATCGCGGACGAACTGAAACCGCGCTGGCGCGCTGAGCAGGACAAAGACGCGAGGCACCTGCTGAGCGAGTCGCTGCGGACGATCTTGCTCCGCCGCTTGGCCGACGAAGATAACGGCCACTTGCCGTTCCTGAGAGAGCGCCTGGCGGTCGCCCACCCGGATTACAAGATCGCTTACGTCACGTCACTGTTCGAAACGTTGCTGACGGTGACTTGGTCCGAAGCGATCGAGAGAGAAGCCTTTGCATTGCTGCTCGACTTGTCGGATGCGAACGAGCCGGTCGATCGGCTGGCCGTACAGCTTCCGGCGTTGCATCGGCTGATCGATGCGATGCTGGCGAATCGGCAATCATTGGCGGAATCGCAACTTGGCGATCGAGGGGAGCAGAACAAGCTGACTCGCAAAGAACTGGGGGAGAAGAAGGCCGATTTCCGCACGACAGCTCGTGAGCAAGTCGCGGCGCGGCTGCTCGAACAGGCCGGCACGCTGCTGCTGGCAAAGCGAGTTCCGAACGCGGATGACATCGCCCGCTGGATGCGAATCGAGCAGGCGTGGCTCGATGTGTCGCTCGACCAGCGATTGCCGCAGGTCGAGGAACTCTGCTGGCAGATTCTCGGCGAGGTGCCGAACGTGGGGCAGGTTTCCAACCTGCCAGGGGACGACGACGACGTTGACGGGCAAGTTGAAAACTTGCCCCACGAACTCTTCGAGGGTCTGCTCAAGCAGCGTGCCTTTAAGACCGTGATGAATCTCGCCGCCCGGCGCAACGCCGCTCCGGCCACGATCGATCGCGTGCTGAAGTACATCGACGCGGGCATCCGTAGCCCTGTCGCTCCGCGACAGGAAAGCCGAACGCCAAACGGCGCGGATTCCAAGAAGAACGTCAACGAACCAGCAGACCTCAACTCCGCGCTCGGCAATCGTCTAGCGGAGCGAGACGGCTACGTTTGGCGAAACGCCAAGTTCCGAATGCTCATCGCGCTCGATCGGCCGGATGATTTGGAGCGTGAACTGCGCGAGTGGATTCGCACCGACATCTCGACCGCTCCGTGGCGGCAGATGTTGGCGAAACTTGTCGCGGAACGTGGCAAGCTGGACGAGGCGATTCAACTCTTCGAGGCGTGCGAGAAGGACAAACTGCTGACGAACTCGGACTATCACATGCTGGCCGACTGGTATCTCGTCTCAAACCGCCGCGTGGCTTATGAGCGGTCGCGCATCGAAGCGTTCAAGCAGATGCCGGAGCATCACCTCAGCAACCGCCTGTCTGCGACGAGCAATCGTTGGATGCAGCAGAACGCTCGGCTGCCGAGCGAGCTCGACGAGTCCACGTTGCTCATCGTCCAAGCGTTGTTCGAGAAGTCGGCTCAGCCAGAGAACTATCTCTGGCAACACAGCAATCTTTACGGTGCAACCCGCGACTTCCGCCTTCTGCGGATGCTGCCCGACGCGATGCTCGGCCGAACGCCACAGCAGGTCTATCAGTTCGTGCAGACGTTGCAGTCCGCCGCGCTGGGCGAGCTGCGCAACGAAGCGGCGGCGGACGAGATCCTGGCGCGGATCAAGCAACTCCGTACCGGCGTCCAGGCGAGCGGGGCGGCGTCAGCCCCCCGGTTAGAGTCTTTGTCCGAAACACGTGCGTTTGTTGCGCGCGTGTTTTTGGAAAGGTTATCCAGCGAGTGACTTTGTGGGATAAAGGTCGTGGTGGTAGTGGAGTGTGGTGGCCATC
>SXGT01403337.1_pt1 | contig 14760 bp, 16 predicted proteins | sample 3176221 | NCBI WGS metagenome assembly SXGT01 (sample SAMN11356862, study PRJNA531348) | freshwater metagenome | isolation source: freshwater sample F1-120 | place: China: Fuxian Lake, Yuxi | collected 2017-12-25
ATTCAAAAACTGGTAATGACCAAGCAAGCCGCAGATCTGCACACTTCCAGTTTTAACCAACAAGTTGCATACGAAGTTGGCAAAGGCGGATTCCTGGATGAACATGTCAAGGTCATTCGTGCGACATACAAGGAACGTCGTGATGTGATGCTCGAAATGATGGATGAGATGTTCCCCGCCGAAATGCGCTGGACCAAACCGCAGGGGGGTATGTTCCTGTGGGGCATGATGCCCGAAGGTGTGGATGCAGCCGAGGTATTGCGAATTGCCATCGACCGTAAAGTGGCATTCGTGCCGGGGGCAGCCTTCCACCCAAATGGCGGCGGCAAGAACACCATGCGAATCAACTTCTCATACTCTTCACCAGATATGATCCGCGAAGGCATAACAAGACTGGGTTCCACGTTGAAAGAAGTGTTGAAGAAGAACGGGTATCACTAAGTCCGTTGATGGTCAGAACGCTGGGCGAAATGCCCGGCGTTTTTTTTATTCCATTGGTTGGGAGGTTATGCACATAAGAATTTATTTGAATTTTATTTAATTACCACGTTTATATGGCTGTTTTACTCACAATGTTCCAATATCCTTTGTTTGGGCAACAACTTGTAGGACAAGTTTTCTTGTAATGGAAGTCTTATTGTGCTAAAAAGAAAATGACGAAAAAAATTCGCCGCTTATCGTTCAGCGGTAGTTCGTCCACAAAGTGGCAGGGCAGAGATCACAAGTTCCACCTACATCCTTTTATTTGAATAGCGGCGAGTTAACTTCAGTGCAGGTAATGGGAAAGTCCCGTTGCAGTTTGGAAGGAGGCCAGCCAAAAACTTTGATAAGTCATTAGATTGGCGCTGTTCTTTCGCGCCTGTATGTGTCATCCAACTTTGGTCGAAGGAGGATCAAATGGACACACAAAAGAATATGAAATTCTATAGCGTCCTGGTGGGATTGATCGTTCTGGCGCTTGTATTTCCAACAACAAACGAAGTATTTGCTCAAGACCCCATCGTCTGGCGGGATGAGTTCGACGGTCCGCTGGCAGAGGGCTGGGCTTGGATGAATGAAAATCCCAATAAGTGGACATTCGAAAACGGAAATCTGCGCATCTTCACCTCGCCGTACGGAACAGGAGGCGAAAACCTGCTGCTGCGCCCCGTCGCTGCGGGAGACTTCTCCATCGAAACGCGCGTTTTCTTCGAGCCTGATACCAACTTCCAACTTGCAGGGCTGGTCCTCTGGCAGGATCAGAGCAACTTCATCAGTTTCGGACGCGCCTTCTGCGATATTGAAGGAGGATGTGTCGGCAGCGGCATCTACTTCGACAAGATCTCAAATGGCGAGTTCGTCGATGGAAACTTCGCGACCGAATTCTACAATCCATTCAATACTGCCGAGAACTATCTGCGCCTTGAACGGCGCGGCAACATGGTGCGTGCGTTGTACAGCCATGAAGGCATTACATGGACAGAGATCGGCATTCACTGGCTGCCCGATAACTTTCAAGTCAATGGTGTGGGCATTCAAGCAGCGCAGGATTTTTTCACTCCTGACTGGGATATCCCCGCAGACTTCGATTACTTTGAAATGACAGAAGGCTGGGGATTCCTGCCCGAAGGCTTCCACGATTATGACTCGGGCGATGTACCCAACTGGAACTGCGGCGTAGGCGGCTGGGCAACCGACCCCGATGACCGCCTGACCGATGTTGCCATTGAAGTCGGCATCGACGGTACATCTTTACCGTATTGGCTCTATGCAAGTGACTATCGTGAAGACCTGTATAACGCCGGGGTGTGTGAAGACGGCAACTGCTCCTTCTCCATGTCCTTATGGGATGTGATCTCGCCCTACGAACCGCACAACATCGTCACCTACGCACAAGACCTGCAAAACGGCGAATGGGTACAGCTCAGCAACTCACCCAAAACACTCACCTGCCGCACCTATGATATTTATGGGTACAACCCGCAGACAGGCACTACGCAACAGCTCACCAACATCCGCGATGCGGGTGAATTCAACCCAAGCTTCTCACCCAACGGGAAATTGGTTGCGCATGATGTAGTTGCGTTCGACGGCTCACAGAGTATCTACCTCACTGACTTGACGACTGGAACGAGCACGCCTCTCTCAGGTACCGAAGCGGGTGGCAACGACGCAGCCTTTTCTCCCAACGGAAAGTGGGTCCTCTTCGATACCGCATGGACGGATACCCCCAACCTCTACATCGTCCCTGTCATCGGCGGCACTCCCACCCTTGTGCGTGAGAATGGCATAGCTGGAGACTGGGCGCCAAGCGGAAAACGCATCGTCTTCCAGGATATGGACGGTTCGATCCGCACGATTCCAATTCAAGTCATGGTTGGCACCGAAACCATCCTTGTCCCAAGCGGGCAGCAACCCGTCTGGTCACCCGATGGGAACTGGGTCGCCTACATGCTCAATGGTGACATCTGGAAAGTTGCAGTGAACGTGCAAGGTACTGTGCAAGGCGAACCGATCCAGTTGACATTTGGTCCGCGCTGGGATGAACAACCCACCTGGAGTATGGACAGTCTGAGCATCATCTTCCATGCAGGCATGGGACCCGATTACGATCTTTGGTCTGTGCCAGCAACAGGTGGTGACCCCGTCTGGCTTACTGGTGCAGTTGAGTTTGGTGATTTCGATCCGGCAGGTGCAAAGAATAGCGCCAATGTCGCCTACGCCAGCTTCTCACCAGAAGGACAAGCTCCGCGAACATGGGTATCAGCCTTTACCTATGATCTGCCTTCCGGCTACTGGTCCGAAGGAACCCACGCTTATCACTTCGAATTTATAGGCGCAGATCCTTCACAGGAACTGTCATTCGATGCGTGGACCAGCGAACCGCTCTACGATGGAAAAGTCCTGCTGCGCCCATTTGGAATGCTCGCCCGCAGCGGCGACTCATGCGACTGGACTGGTGCCATCAACCCGGCTCTACCTACTCAATTCCATATCGGCTGGACAGCAGATGGAACCTATACAGAAGCCCTCAACCAACTTGCAGCCATGATGCCCTCCGTTGTTTGGGATGGCGGTTCACCCGTTGCGCTCATACAGCACGAGGTCTTCCCATTCACTTCGCAGGTCGATTGGGGATCGTACGTCTGCTCGTATACCTATCCATAATAGATTTGTGTCAAGTTTGCAAGGCGGGAAGCGATTATTCCCGCCTTGCAGGGGAAGATGAAGAACAAGAAAGGACCTACCTGCTCAAAGGAGGAGGTTGGAATGAAAACAAAGTTTTATGTACTGACAGTTGTGATCGTGGGTGTGCTCTTCTTCTCTTCCTGTGCACCCGTACCACTTTTTTCTGAGATCGCAAAACTGGTTTCTTCCGAGCCTACATCATCACCAACACCTTCCCCACTATCCCCAACATTATCTGATCCCACACCAACCAAAGTGTTGATGGAAAAGAATATTGCACGCGCCAAACCAGTCACCACCTCACACTCGCTCAACTCCAATCCAGCATCCATGGCATTCGATAACACATTTAACACCTGGTGGGGCTCGGGTGATTTTGCTCCGCAATGGATCGAGATCGACTTGCGCGGATATTACACCATCACAAAAATTAAACTGACCACCAGTCAGGACCCTTCAGGAGACACGCTCCATAAAATCTTTGGGCGCGGTGTGGATGGAAAATATCATGTCTTGCACACCTTCGAACAATTCACCCAAGACGGCATGCAATTACAGGTCATTCCAGAGGCCCCCTGGCAGAATATTTCCAGTATCCGCATTGAGACCCTTGCAAGTCCATCCTGGGTCAGTTGGCGTGAGATCATGATCTTCTCAAGAGAAGAGCCCAAAGCGCTCAACGATATTCCTCTGACAACTCCCGTCCCTGAAGGGGCCAAGGGCGTCATTGCCTTTTACAACAACCAAGTCATGGGCGGCATTTACCTGCTCCCTGCAGATGGGAATGGAGACCCAGTGCTACTCTCTGCCCACCCTACGGGTGATAGCAAACCCTCCTGGTCACCAGATGGCACACGCATCGCTTTTGAGTCTTTGAGAGATGATCCACTGGAACGTAAACGAATGGATATTTACATCATGCATTCCGATGGCAGCCACCTCACTCGCCTGACCGGGAACGATGGTGTTTACTCCGAACCAGATTGGTCGCCTGATGGTACCCAGATCGTGATCTCAGGCTATCAGATCGGAGATACAAATTCAGACCTGTTTTTACTGGACCCTGAAACCGGCAAATTAACCCGATTGACAACAACCTCATATATTGAAGCCGACCCAACCTGGTCTCCAGATGGTACACAGATCGCCTATACAGCCAACAAACAGGGTGACAATGTTTGGAATCTTTACATCCTGGATGTAAAAACCGGGGAAGTGCGACAGTTCACCCAAGGCGGCGGGAGCGATTACCAACCCGATTGGTCACCCCGAGGCGATCGCATCCTATTTGTTTCAACTCGCAACGGTGATCATGAGATCTATGTGATGGATGTGGAGGGTGGCGATCCCACACAGCTAACGGATTCACCAGGCAAGGATAATGACCCGGAATGGTCGCCAGATGGCAGTTCTTTTGTCTACTCACATGGTGATGCAAAATTTGGCGAGCTCTACAAAATGGATGCGGACGGTTCCAATCGCACTTTGTTCTATGCCATGAGTGACAAATTCTCCGGGTTCCCAGCCTGGTCTGCAACGGCTGTCATCAGCAATGATCCAATGATCGGACCGCCGTTTTGCATGCGCGACAAGAATAAAGATGGGCAACCCGATGAAGCGACCCACAATTTTACAACCCAGGATGAATATCCATTTGTGATTTTCCCATACAAAAACATGACCACCGACCAGATCACCTCGATATATTGGGATTTTGAGAACATAGACAAAGACTTAATGAACATGGTCATGTCCTGGAAGTATGGTGAAAAGGGCTGGTTCTGGTCACGCGATGCTACTGCTAACCTATCGACTCTTACACCGCAAGGGTTGAAAATCAAATTGTCACTGAATGGTGAGAGCATACAAGAGATCGAGTGTCCTCTCATCTCTTCCGATACCCAAAACACTACCATGTCCACTCCTACACCCGTTATAAAGAAAGAGCCTACACAAACAGCAACCCCACGGGCCACTTCCACGCCGGTAACCTACCCGCCGGAAGGTTTCCATGATGGCAACAAGGGTGGTATGGATGCGAACCAGTGCTCTGCATTTGGCTGGGCAGTTGACCCGGATAATAGGGTACGGGATCTAAAAGTTCAAGTTCTTTCGGATGGAGTCCCTGTTGCAACATCGACAGCAAATCTCCCTCGTACAGATGTAAAAGCCTGCACAGGCGGCAGCTGCGGATTTAGTATAAATCTTTGGGGAGTAATAACCACAGGTGAACAACATCAGATCACAGTTCAAGCTTACGATGAAGAGACCAAGGCATGGTTCAATCTCTCGAACACGACAAAACTACTCACCTGCTGGGGCTACCCTGAAGGCAGCCATGATGGGAACAACGGAAATGTGAACCAGGAATCCTGCGCTGTATCTGGATGGGCAGTCGATCCGGATGATCGAAATAGTGATGTAACTGTTCGGGTTCTCTCAGACGGCAAAGAAGTGGCGCAAACCATAGCCAACATCTATCGTTCTGACCTCAACAAACCAAATTTATGCGCCAATGGAACCTGTGGTTTCCAGATCAACCTGTGGAATTTGGTATCACACAATGTTCAACACAAGATCCTTGCCCAAGCCTTTGATGAACAATCAAACATGTGGAGAAACTTGCCAGGAACCCCGAAGACATTAAATTGCGGTGACTGAAGCCAGAGAGAAAGTCTATAAAGAACGTTGTTCAAGAGATTATCTTCTGAACAACGTTCTTTATATCAGAGAAGACAGCATAGGTTCGATAAACTCGAATCTCTTCTGCGTGTAAAATGGAGGGGACATACCGCAGGAGCAAACCATGCAAACCATCATTTTCAACGGCAAGACCTACAAAAACATCGAAGATATGCCCGCCAATGAAAGGCAGGCGTTCGAGCAAATGACCAAAATGTTCGTGGATGCGAACGGTAACGGTATTCCCGATTTCCTTGAAGGGGATGTGGTAAAGAATGTGGTCTCTGCTCATTCCACTCAAACCAACATCAACGTGAATGGACAGACCTATCATTCCTTCAATGAATTGCCGCCCGAATTGCGTCAACAAGTAGATGGCGCTTTTCAAATGCTTTCGAACATGGGTGTTCTCAACGGAACACCAGAGGCACCATCTCAAGATGTAAAAGCGAGATCAAAACCGTCCACAGAGTCGCAAACATCTTCCGTTATTGAAGAGGACCGCGGAAACAGCGTTTTCACCATGGTGCTCGGTGGGATCGTCCTCTGCTTCGCGATCGCCGTTCTGACCATTGCCGGACTTTATTTCATGAGTAGATAATGAAACTGATCCTGATCTATACCTTGATCGCCGGCGTCATCGCCGGGCTGACAGCACCATTCCCCGGTACCTCCCTGCTCTTAACAGCATTGGAAGTGTACATGATCGTACATCTCTCGAAATCCAATGAATCCAACCTTGGGTTGAAAGAGATCGGTTACTCTGCCATGGCATTGTATGGACTTTCCACCGTGTTAAAAGATGCTGCGCTGGAAATTCTAACTTTCGTTCCAGTCATTGGCTGGGGCGCAGAAGTGATCGTGGCAATGCTCTTCGTCTTCTTTTTAGGAATGCTGGCGAATCTCTATTTTAGTAAAGGAACAAAAAAGCCCTGACAGATTCATAACATCTATCAGGGCTGAATATGCCAACTCATCTTTTATGGCATAGGCGGCACTTTAAGCAGCACACCAACCAAATAGCCAGCCATCGCACTGATGGTTCCGATCAGCATCATCTCCAAGCCACTGCGGGTGGGTTTGCCCACTGTCACACGCGCTTTGTAAAAACCGATACCGAACAAGACCAGCGCCGTCACCAACACCGACATCCACATACTTGTAGAAACAGACAGGAACACGAACGGCAAGATCGGCACCAGCGACCCGATGATCGCCGAAAGCCCGACCACCCATGCCGCCTTCATGGCAGTACCGCGATCCACCGGTGAGAGTTGATGCTCTTCTGCCATCATCACCGCCACCCATACATCTTTGTTGGCAGTGATCGTCTCCACGATGCGGTCCAATAATTCTCCTTTGAACCCTTTTCTTTCATAAATATCGCGGATCTCTTTCTTCTCAAGGGTGGGCGCTTCTTGAATATGACGATATTCGCGTTCACGTTCGCTTTGGTATAGGTCCGCATCGGCAAGTGTGGTCGTGAACGCCACCGCACCCATCGAAATGGATTCGGCAAAGGTTGTTGCCAACCCTGCCACCAACACCACACGCACATCGCTCGTCGCCGCAGCGATCCCCAGCACCACGCCGAGGACGTTGACCAAGCCATCTTGGGCACCCAGAATAAAATCCGAAAGACCCGAACCGCGCTTGTGTGGATCAACGTTGTTATGGTGGATCAATTCTTCATGCAGAGTTCTCGGGGTTATCGTATCCATACCCAAATCATACTCCAGGCACAGAATTATTTATAATGGATGAATGTCACACATCAAGTTTATCGTTAGTCTTTGTCTCACAGCGCTTGCCTGCCAGCTACAAGCAGCCCCCATCCTCCCCACAGAGACCCCGACGCAGACTCCCACTGCAACTCTTCTTCCAACAGCGACCACAACTCTCAGTCCTTCCATCACGCCCACACCCACGCCTCTCGCGCGCCGCGTCTTGATCCTCTCCATAGACGGTTTTCGCCCCGACGCCATTCCACTTGCACCGATGCCGTTCCTCACATCACTGCTCGAACGATCTGCATACTCCCTCACCGCACAGACGGTGTATCCCAGCGTGACGCTCGTCTCGCACACCTCCATGCTCAGCGGACAATGCCCCGCCAAACACAAAGTAGATTGGAACGACTACATCCCCGAAAACGGCTACGCCCAAGTGACCGACCTGTTCGACATTGCGCATACTGCGGGCATGCAAACTGTGATGTATGTTGGCAAAGAAAAACTGCGCCAGATCACTGAGCCGGGCAGTACGGATATTTACAAGTTCATCAACGACCGCGACCTTGTCATCACAGATGACCTTATTCGAAACTTCCCCGCAGATTTTCAACTGATGTTCATTCACTTCCCCACCACCGACTGGATGGGGCACGAATACGGCTGGCTTTCTGGCGAGCAGCTCAGTGTGCTCTTCCGCGCGGACCAAGCCCTTGAAAAATTAGTGAACGAATTGACCCAACGCGGCTTGATGGCTGAAACGCTGTTCATCATCACCGCCGATCATGGTGGGCATTCGACCACCCACGGCACAAGCCTCTACGAAGATATGACCATTCCGTGGATCGCATTTGGCGCAGGCATCCAACCTGCTGCCTTGAACTCATCCATCACCACCATAGATACTGCCTCCACCGCCGCCTTCGCCCTCGGGTTGGAGATCCCCGCCGAATGGGATGGCATACCCGTGTATGAGGCATTTGGTTTACCCATTGAAAAAACATCCATAGGATGTAGCAAGTAAAATATCACTTTTAAATTTAGAAATGAGGTCTTAATGGAACGAATCCTTGAACCTGAACTAATGGAAGACGCAGAACAAGCCCTAGCCTACTCACATGCAGACTTTGCCACTTCACACCAAATGCGTGTGACCTGGTTTCAGGAACGCTTTGGCAGGGAGACACACCCCGCCTCCATCCTCGACTTGTGCTGCGGCGGCGGTGATATGACCTTTCGCTTCGCCCGTGCGTTTTCCAACACCCGCATCCTTGCTGTAGATGGCTCACAAGCCATGCTCGATATTGCCCATAAAGATGTACAAGCCGAACCAGAGATCGCTGCTCGCATTCAATTCGTAAAAGCCTTCTTACCCAGTGACGCTATTCCCAAGGCTCATTACAACCTGGTGATGTCGCATAGTGCCTTACATCACTTCCACGACCCGAACGCTTTATGGGAGACTCTCCGTGCCCACACCCGCCCAGGGACATTGGTCTTCGTCTCTGACTTGCAGCGTACCCAAAGTGTGGAAGCCGCCGAGCAGCTTGTGCAAGAACGCGCTGCGAACGAACATCCGATCTTACAAAAAGATTTTGCTGCATCACTGTGTGCCGCCTTCACCCCTGAAGAGGTCCGCGAACAACTCAAAGCCAATGGGCTGGAAAAACTAAAAATAGAAGCCATCAATGATGTGTATATGTTGGTATATGGAGTGATGTAAGTTCCACTTCAAATAAAAAGACCGACTGATATTCAGTCGGTCTTTTTATTATTTTGCCTATGAAACACAACTTAATGAAATAAAAGATGCCCTCTCAAAAAAGAGGGCATCTTAATATGCATATATCGAACGGATTACTTACAATAACTGACGGACCCGGTCACAGTGGCGGAACCGCCATTGGCATTCACAGATTGAACACCATACACCACGGTGGGAGATTGGGGCAGTAACACGGTAAAGGTTTCTGTGAATTTTTGCGTATTCGCAGGTACAGTAGTTAAGAAAACTCCATCTTTGAAAATATTGAATCCGGTCTCATTATCTGAAGCATCTGACCAGGTGAATTGCACGACCATCTTGTAACTTGGGAAGAGGTCATTAGGCTGGGTAATGTTGGTGCACTGACGGGTAATATCCTGATTGGTGGGTGCAGCAGGCGGAGGCGCGGCAGGTTGCGAATTATCCTCTTCCTCATCATTGTTATTATTCGAGTTGTTTGATTGATTCGAATCATTCGAATTCGAAGATTGGACTACCGGAGCAGGCGGCGGTGTGATCTCTGGCAGCACACTGGCATCACCATCGACGATCGCGTACTGACCCCAAAGCCAGCAGGTGCCGCCTGTTGGCATGTTAATGATCCAATATCCTTTGGGAGTATATTTACCGACCACTTCAAAGTCGCTGCCTGGTTGGACGGTCATCATTAATTGATAAACTACGTCTGGACCCGTACGGCAATTGGTAGCCGTGCTCACTGAAACGGTCACAACTTTGGAGACCTCTTCAGTGGGAACATCTGTCGGCAAAACTTCAGGTTCTTCTGTGCTGCCAACCTCGGTTGGTTCTTCAGTGCTGACTTCGGTCGTATCAGTCGAGGTTTGGGCAACAGGCAGGTTACAAGCCAATGCTGCAATCGCTAGAACGGTTACTAAAATAAGAATAGGGTGATTTCTCTTCATGATAGCTCCATATAATTTGATCGGCTCAAATTATATGGAGAGTACGCAAGCCAAACATCCCACAGAAGATGGATGACCTTTGGCTATTTCATTGATGCCCCCAATATCCCATTGTGATTTCCCTCTTATTGATCAAGCCCTGTGGCTCGAAACACCAACCAGTAAAAACAAACTGAAAAGAAGATATAGACGATCGTCACTGCCATAACGGGCAGACTGAAATTCTGGAAGGAATACTTCACCAGCAGCAGCGTACCTGTAAAGAAGTGGCTGAAGTTTGCCAGCGATACTGGACGGGCATAAATGCCGCCAATGGCGCTGTCCTTTGCCGTCCAGTTCATCATGGCGAAAGCGAAGTAAAACGCACCCAGCATCTGCACCAAAATAGACGCGGAGTTTGTCACCTCCACCCCCTGCATGGACAATACCAGATCGGGCAGGAACATAACAAAAACGCCTGCTGCACCAAGGACAAGACTGCTGAAGGTCATCAGTAATTTTGAGTTCATACCATTTCAAGCCTTTAAACGGGTTTGCGTATTGATGAAAAGATAATAGATCGCCAGCCCTGCACTATAAAGCAGAACCGCCAAATAAACAACAAGATTGACATACCGTTCGGGTTTGACCGTGTTGAGCAAGCCAATGAAAGGAAAGATCAGCACCAGATCATACGCGAGAAAACTGAGCAATTGCCCCAGCGCGTTATGCCATTGCGGGCGGAACATGCCATAGAGAAAGTAAAAAGCGTCTCCAAGGAAGATACAGCCAAAGATCACGGATGTATCGGGGTTTAGAGCCCACGGGAAGATGGGAACCTGCAGGATCAGTGCCCCGCCCGCGAAGAAGAGAGAGGCGATGAATATCCAAAATGAGGTGCGGACCAGTTTGGGCATGGGACGCGAATCTTTGAGGGGAATCCTTAAACTCCAAAAAATAGCGATCAAGCTGACAACTGCAGACAGGGCGGAAAGCAAGCCGTATAAGGTCAGGTCGCTGCGCCCTTGAGATACAAGTTTGAAAAAATAGATGGAAGTGGTGATGGCAATAACAAAAATGTTGAGTGCGCCTGCTGGCAATGCACCGAATTCGCCGGTCCAACTGACCCAAAGTGCTGCGGCACTGATGGCGGCCAGAATGGAGCCAACGAATAAAAAGGAATAACGTCCATCTTCCCATGGCCAGGTGGTCACAGCAAAGGGAAGTTGAAAGATGTAACCAAATGCAAATATAAGTATGACCAGCCCCCCAACGATAGTTAATCCACGAAGAAGTTTCATGTAAGGGTACCTTGTAAATTTATTTTTGGTATTAACCCCTTCTCTTTGATCAGGTGTCACCCCTGTTTATTTCTCGAACGAGTTGACGGGAATTTCTTACCGTCGGTAACAAGAATCGATGATCTGTCCATCTGGCTTGATATAGCCGCACCAGGAAGAATCATGGACCGTATCGATAATGACGACTTGTTGCTCTCCATCGTCTGCTGCCGCCTGATAAATGATCATGAGCCAATCACCGCTGCAGAAGCGATATTCGCCATCTGTGACTGTCGCTTTATCCAATGACCAGGCTGCGCTTGGCGGCAGGGATGCAAGACGCGAAGAGGTTGTTAGATATTCCAGAACACTTTTCTGCTCCGATCTCACCAGATCTGGAACCGTGTACAACACGGCACCTGCCCCAAGATGGGATGCTTGAGGATCGGGCAGGCACCCGGACAAAACCAGAGCCGCACACGTAAAGATCACAAGGAACTGAATTGCCTTTTGGTTCATATGGCACATCCTTTCACAATGAACCGTTCTGCTCTTTCATCATAGCACGGCAGGCTGTGAAATACATCCACCCATGGCGTTTGACCTGCCTTTCACACCACGCCCCGACAGGCGCATATCGCCAAAACCATCTCTTTCAAGGCATATTTCGATGCATACATGATCTATCAATACCCTCCAGTACATTTAGGTGATGCGAACTTTCATCAAAATAAGACTTTGGTACTCTATCAGCATTCAGGGGAAATCCATACAATCGCAGCGCAATTAAATTTCAAGTCTTATTCAGGAGAGCGCCATGTCTGCCAGTGAACTTAACAAACCGATTGAAGATATCGTTTATAAGGATCTAAGCCCCGAAGATCAAGAGCTCTACAATAAAATTTACGGCATTATGGGTGATAAAGACGGCAATGGGCAGAGCGATTTTATGGATGATGAATATTGCCAAAGCCTGCTCAAAGGGAATTCAGATGGAGTCGTGCTCAGAGGTGTGACCTATAAAAGTTTCGAAGAGATGCCGGAAGATGTGCGCGCAAAAATGCAAGAGGCATTCAACAGTTTATACCCGATGGGAATGCTCGGCTTAGAGGTATGCGAACTTTTGTTGAAGAAGAAAATGTAACTTCGGTACCCGAACGGCTAACCAGTACATTTAGGGGAAGCAAATCCACATCAAAATAAGACTTTGGTACTCTATCAATCTAAATGGATTATCCATACAATCCACCGAAATTAAAATTCAAATCATATTCAGGAGAAATCATGTCTGCCATTGAGTTTAACGGAAAGACCTACAACAGTTACGAAGAGATGCCGCGAACCGAACAGGTGCAATACGACCGGATCCATGGTGCACTTGGAGACGCCAACGGCAATGGAGTTGAAAATTTCATGGAGGATGAATTCTTTCAGTGCATGATGCAAGGCGATGCGAACGGAGTTGTCTTCCGCGGCACGACCTACAAAAGCTTTGCCGAAATGCCGGAAGATATTCGCCCCAAGTTGAAATACGCTTTCGATCAATTAACCAACATGGGAATGATCCACCCCCATGTTCATGGACTGTTGTCGAAATAAGATTGCAATAAAAACAACCCGGATATCAACATCCGGGTTGTTTTTATTTTCAGCTTCTCTTACCTCTTACGAGGGGCAAACGGACAGACTTGATCATTAAACTTATCAGGGAGAGACTATGATCCTAAATAGATCAAGTTGCTTTCATTGCGGCGGTTTATACCCGATGAGACGATCAAACCGCTTGAGAATGGCAGACCAAAACACGAGAATGGGAAGCATGATGACTGCAAAGAATCCGATCGTCGCCCACCACCCGATACGGCTTTGAAGTTTCATAACTTCATCATACGTTTCATTCGTCACATCCCGTTTATCCCCCGTGAGTTGATTTACACAATAAAGTGTATTCTCCGTGAACCCAATATCGGTGTACACATATCCATCGATTGTCACTGTACCGCCTGTTGTGCTCGTAGACTTTTCAAGGGACAATTCCTCGCCCTCATTGCATACATTCCTGGCAGTGTATGGGAATAGGAACTCATATCTCCCCGCGAGGATTCCATTGGCAACGATCACCAATCCACAGAACATACTTACAGCAAACACGATCACAGCGACTATAAATTTCATGACAGACACCTGAGTTTCCAATGATATAACGCAAATTATAAGAACTCTTGCAAACTTTCCCTACCCCCCATTCTGGTCGAAAAGGGCTGAGCGGACATGCCGATTATTACGTCGATCAGGGTGAGGCCAAACGGACAGACTTGATCATTACACCACTCAGGGGGAGAGATCGATTATGGATACTTCTCACGGGCATAGGATTCAAGATACCCACACTCTACGCAGCGATAATGAAACACCATCAACGGACCGTCTTCGGGCAGCCTTACAATATATTTTCCATCCCCCACAGCTTCGAGTTCATACCATAGTTCACCTGATGTTAGTTGATGGAAGGGATATTTTTCATAAAAATAGTTTTCTCTAGTTGTTTTGATCATGCCTATCTTCATAGACCCGCCGCAAAGGCGGCACGTGCTTGGGGAGGTGAATGTACCTGTCATAATGAAATCCTTTGTTTGAGGTATTTTCCACCTTTCGCCTCATTTAGGGCAACCCCCAAATGGACTAGTCTACTAACCATATTTGTCTCTTCATTGAATGTATTACCTCGCCCCACCCAACCATTGACCTGGAACCACATCGCCCATCCACAGAACAGAAACAAAAAAATACCCTTATCATCCCCGAAGGGGGCTCCTTTAGGAAAGGGGCAAATGGACAGACTTGATTATTACGTTAATCAGGGTGAGGTCAGCGGACATTGCGATCACTACGCTTATCAGAATTCAAAAACAACCTCTCCCCCGCCTCCCCTGAAGGGGAGGAGCTAAAACCGCCCCCACCCGCCGAAGGTCCCCCAAATACGACAATTTATACTTTGAATGAGTCCAGAAGTACTTTCAATGTCGGATTTGGGGGAGGTGCCGCAGGCGGAGGGGGTTGAACCGCCACAAAAAAAATACCCTCTCCTTTAGGACGCGTGCCCGTAGGGTAGAGGGCTGAGCGGACATGCCGATTATCACGCCAATCAGGGAGAGGTCCAGCGGACATACCGATCACGGCGCTTATCAAAGTGCATCTCAAGACTTGTTTAATTACCATGTCCATCAGACTTG
>SXGT01445968.1_pt1 | contig 14759 bp, 13 predicted proteins | sample 3176221 | NCBI WGS metagenome assembly SXGT01 (sample SAMN11356862, study PRJNA531348) | freshwater metagenome | isolation source: freshwater sample F1-120 | place: China: Fuxian Lake, Yuxi | collected 2017-12-25
AAAGGCAATCACTTTCATCTTCTTGCTCAATGCGGCATAGATCGTGTATGAGCCGATGTTCGCCCCGATGTCCCAAAGCACCGAGTTCGGGGTTGCTTCGTCAATCCATGTCAAGGTTGTTGGCTCGAGGGTTTCGATGTCTTCGAAGCGACTCTTCAACCATGAGAACTCGAGTGTTGAGTACGCAACTTTTGTGCCGCGAATGTCAATGCTTGCAGTTTGTGAAATTGCAAATCGCGTCGTCATAGAAATCAACGTTCGCCCCAGACGGGTGCGTTGCAGAAACTGCAGCAAGTTTCTGGTCAACTTGCCCTTCGCTGAACGCAATAACGACTGGTGCAGTTGAAAACTGCGATTTTCAATCATCATGGCAACTTTAGATCAACTTTTGTTTAGTTCGAGAACAAAAAAAGTGAGGTTTGAGTAGCGAACTGTCGCCAATGGCTCCCATGAGGTTCGGTCGGTCGTAGTGCGGTCAACGACGAACCAGTCAACGCCGTCGCCGAGCATTTGTTGTGCATGAGCTGCTGTCGGGTCTGCTGTGAAATCTAAAGTCACAGTCTGGCGGCTGTCGACTTCGGGGGTGAATCCCGTGTAGTGCAGGGCCGTTGTTTGCAGCCAGGTTCGGCGGTGCATATATGCAACTAACAATGCGCTGCTGGTTCGTCGGCAAGTCTCAACTGAAACCTCCTTATTTCTAAATGCTGTGCATGGGGCACGGAAGAATTCAATATCACCGGTAGCCAGTTTCGGCCAACCGAAGTTGCTCGCCACAATATCTACTTCGCCAGTTTTGCTGTTCATCCAATTTGCAAGATTTTCTAAATCTGCTGTGGCTAAGTAGGTTTCTTCGTCCCGTGAAAATTCTTTGTGCTTTCGTTGAATCGTGTCGGCCCAGTTTGCGGTGGCAAATGAGAGCCCCATGACAGCAGTGACGACAACCAATTTAAAAACTTGACTAAAATTTTGCTTGCGGCGAAACATATTCGTCGTCAAAGTGAACAGAGTTATCGTCACCAAAATCAATGCGGGGGTGTAGACCCGCATTGAGCGAATCTTTATTGCACTTGGGGCCCCTGAGTCAATACTTGGTATTGCGTAAGAAAGCAGACACAAGGCGACTCCTGCGACGACCAGATATACCCAGGCGCGATTGGTGAGTTGTGGCAAATTGGTGCCTGACATCGAGGCTAAGCCCAGCAAAGTTGAGAGTGAGATCGCGGCCTGAAGAAAGTAAAGATTTTCACCGTATGCGCTCAGGATCACTGCAGCCAGAGTGGTGCCGGCGATTAGTGAACCAATGCTCAATAAATGGATGAATCGAATTTCAGCAAACTTCGTTTGCAAGAAGTTTGCGATAATCAAGACTCCGGGAAGTATTGCGAAGGCGATTACTGTTAGAAGCCCGAATAAGTCGACATACTTTTCTGACAGCAGTCTTGCATCGCCCTGAAGTTGCCAGAAAAAGTCGCCAAACCTGATCTCAAAAACTGTCTTTCCTTCAGAATTTTGGATCAACACAAAGTATGTAGTTAGGGCGACCGCAATACTCAACAGACCGCTTACGGCAGTCGTCTTTGAAATCTTAGAGCGAACAACAATTTGCGTGAACAAAGCAAAAGCAATCGCACAGATGAGAACTACACCGTGCATTGTTTTGCTGAGCATTGTTGAAGCCGACAAAACGGCCAACAAGATTGGCTCGAAGCGAAATGATTTTTGAAGGGCTTGTAGCAGCAGAAAAATCGAAGCGAAAAGTATCGCAGTCGCATAAAATTGACTCGGCGAAGCAAGAAATGTGATTTTCATCCCATATCCCCACAACGGATATGATGATGCAGTCATCACGATAAGCGTTGATAGAAATGTGCGGAGTTTCGAAATTGAGTGTTGACTAATCAGCGCCCAAGTAATGCCGGTGATCAAAAGTACAAATACAACTGGGGCAACTCGGGTTAAAACCAAGAAAGTTGACGCATCAGAAGATCTGTCAACTAGTCCGATCCAGGCGTACGTGAACCAGTGGTATCTCGTGCTTGTTCCCGACAGCAAAACATAATCACCTAGTCCCCAATCGGCGAGCGACCTTGATAGTGATTGCAGAAATGGAAAGTCATATTCATACATAAACCACCATATTTTTGGTCGGTTGGAGATCATATAGATTCCGGCGATGACAGCGCCAAGACTGAAGATGCGAGCAATGATCTTGCCAAACTTGGGCTTATCGACCATCGAAAAAAAAGTTGCGATGACGAACAGCAGGCCCGACGGAAACAACCAAAACCATTCGGTACCGAGTGCCATTGCTGAAATTGCCGCTATTGGCAAAAATGACCCAGCAAAATCAGACTTCCAAAGCACTGTTGGGATGGCAATTTTTTTGCGGATTTTAATAATTAGAAATGTCGTGATCGCCGCAACAACCGTGACAAGCCAACCGATGCGTGGCATTCGCAGGTTTACAAAAATCTGATCGACGATTGTGCAAGAAACGATGCCAAGCACGCTGCCAATCGAAAGCAGTTCGACTGCTGCGACCTCGGTTCGCTTCAATAGCAGGAGATAAATTAAACAACCTGCAAAAAATTGTGGAGCGATCACCAAACCGACTCGTAAATAGTCCATTTTCAGTTAGCGTTCGGCGTGTTGTTGCATACGATGGGCGAGTTCGGCGTGCGATTTGAGCATCGCCTCAAGTTTTGCACTTACTAATTCGAAGTTGCGCACAACATGTTTGCCGTGCACGATCGTGTCGCGCGCCGAGGCCGGCCCGCAACGCAACCAGGCTTCGATCGGGTCGGCAATCGCCCCCGAAAAAGCCGGCCCCGTTAAAGACCAAATCGCCAGATCGCCAACACTGCCAACAGACAACTCACCGATTTCGCCGATGCGACCAAGACAACCGGCACCGCCACGAGTTGCACACTCGAGAGCCATGCGCGCCGTGCCCGCACCAGCCCCGTTGCGCAACTTGGCGAGCAACATCGTTTGTCGTGCTTCGAGCCACATCGACGCACTGTCAGCCGAAGATGAACCGTCGACGCCGATGCCGACATGAACACCGGCACTAATCAGATCGACAACAGGCGCGATACCCGACGACAAAATCAAATTGCTGCTCGGACAATGCGCCACGCCGATTCGTGCCGCACCGAGCCGCTGAATCTCGTCATGATTCGGCATCACGCAATGGGCGAGCCACGTTTTGTCGTGGCACCAGCCAACTTCTTCGAGATAATCCATTGGTCGACAACCGAAAGTCGCCAACGAAAATGCGTCGTCTTCTGAGTTCTCGGCAAAGTGCGTGTGTAATCGCACATCAAGTTTTGCTGCCAACTCTGCTGAGTCGATCATCAACCTCTTCGTCACAGAAAATGGCGAGCACGGCGCCAACGCCACGCGCACCATCGCCCCATGACTGCGATCGTGATGCAGCGCTACTGCGCGCGCTGACTCGTCGAGAATTGCATCGTGATCTTGCACCACGTCATCGGGTGGCAACCCGCCATCTTTAATCGACAATGACATTGACCCGCGAGTGGGATGAAACCGCACGCCTATATCACGTGCCGCGGCAATTTCGGCGCTTAATAAATCACCGGCACCCGCAGGGTGAACATAGAGATGGTCGGTTGAAGTCGTGCAACCTGACAACGCAAGTTCAGCCAAGCCGACCCACGCCGAAACATGCGCCGACTCTTCGTCTAGCGAACGCCACAACGGATACAGAGTTTGCAGCCAACCGAACAGTGGCGCATTGGTCATTGGCGGAAACGCCCGCGTCAAATTTTGGTAAAGATGATGGTGCGTATTCACCAAACCTGGCGTGACAAGACAATCGGTCGCGTCAATGACAAGCGAAGCTCCAGGTGGCGCGCCATCACCGATTGCCGAAACAAAACCATTTGTGATCGCCACCCAACCGTCACGAATTTCTCTTCGGTTGTCATCCATCGTCGCCACCAGCGACGCGTGCGCGATTACGAGATCAGCGATTGCTGAATTCAGATATTTAACTCGCGAAGTTCACTCTTCGCGTGTCGTTCATCGGCATCGCGATACAACAAGTGCCCGAGCAAGGCGGCGATCCCCGCAGTCGACAAGCCAACGACTATCGGAAACACCAAAAGTGCCAAAACAAGAATGATTGCACCTGCCATTTTATTTCTCGGGCTTGTAAGCCCAAGCCTCGATCTCAACGGCGCCATTAAGTGGCAGCGACGCAACACCAATCGTGCTTCTTGCCGGTCGCGAATTGCCGAAACCTTCGACATAGGCATCATTAAATGTGGCGAAAGTGTCCATATCGGTCAAAAAGCACAAAGTCTTTTTTACATCTTTAATTGTCGCGCCGACCGATTTGAGTTGACCCTTCAAATTTTCTATTGCTTGTGCAGTTTGTGGGCGAACTCCACCATTGACAATCGCTCCGTCTTTGAGTCCGAGTTGTCCTGAAACAATTATCCAATCGCCTGCGCGAACAACCGGCGTGTACGGCCCAACGGGCGCTGTTGTTTTTGCCATGCTGTAATCGTAGATGATTAGCAAGGCAATACGATAATTTGGTGCTTCAAATCAGTCGCCGACAGTTTATTTACGGATCAATTTCCACGCTCGGTGTCGGCTCAGCAGCGAGGTTGTTTCTTGGCTGCAGCTCGTCAAATTCGCCGACCACTCAGGGTCTGTTAGACGATGTACAACTCGTGCAGCGATTCCCGCAAGTTTTGGTGCCTGGCGAAGTGCGTATGCCGATTTCGTTGGCTCAACAGTCGGGCATCATCACCACAGCTAGTGATTTCAAATTTCCTGAGTCACTTACGGCAAAAATTATCAATCTCTCAAACGACGCAGTCGTCGCTGACAAAGTAACCGTCGCGCTCCATGGCGCCGAAATTGCAAATCCTTATTATCCATTTCGTGCATTTATCGACAAGCCGGGCAATTATTTGTTGATCGTCGATGGTGGCCCACGAGACGGTGCGGCGTTCAGCGTGCTCGAGCGGGATCAGGTGCTTTTACCCAAAGTTGGTGACATGTTGCCAAGTTTCGACACGCCGACTTTTGCTGATGCACGTGGTGTCGATCCGATCTGTACGCGGCTTCCCAAACCTTGCCCGTACCACGAAATCACGCTCACCCAGGCGTTGCAACTTAAAATGCCTGTTGCTTATTTGGTCGGCACTCCTGCGCACTGTTCAACCGGCACTTGCACGCCGGCCCTAAACCAGTTGATTGGCGTGGCAAGAAACTTGGGGAACCGTGCGGCGTTCGTGCATGCCGAGGTTTACTCAGACGACACAGCAACGGTTGTTGCGCCAGCGGTAAAAGCATTCGCGATGACTTTTGAGCCGACATTGTTCATTGTTGACGGCAACTCAAAAATTGTCGACCGACTCGATGCCGTGTTCGATGCAAAAGAAATAATCGACGCGCTTGCTCGCGCCGGTGTCGTCGCTACCTAATTACTGCTTAAGTCAGCTGAAGCTTTGACCACAACCGCAACTGCGTGACGCATTTGGGTTGGTGATCTTGAAGCCAGCATCTTGTAAACCATCGTTATAGTCGAGGTTCGCACCTTCGAGCAGTTGCAACGACGCTGGGTCGACAACAACTTTTACTTCACCAAAAGTCTTGACCACATCATCGGCGGCGAATTCGCCGTCAAAGAACATTTCATACGAATAGCCCGAGCATCCGCCAGGTCGGACTGCAACGCGCAAGGCAAGATCGGTTGCATTTTCAGACTCAAGAAGTTGCTTAACTTTGACTGCTGCTTTGTCTGTCAGGGTGATCATTTAATGGTCTCCGTTGGTGTTAGTGAACCTTCAGTTAAGACTACCGTCTGTCCTAATACTCAGTCGTGTCAGGTAGTTTTATATATATGACTGCCCGCCGAGTGCAGCCCCCAACGCCCGCCGAAGTTACCAATCTTCTGCGCGCCGTTATTGACCCCGAACTTGGCGACAACATCGTAGACCTCGGTATGGCGACAGGTGTCACGGTTTCCGACGAGGGTCTGGTCACGATCGGCGTCAAGCTCACGATCAAAGGTTGTCCATTGCGAGTACAAATCAAAAATGATGTTGAGTCGCGCGTTACTACGCATCCTGGCGTTACGAAAGTAAAAATTGAATGGGGTGAAATGGATGCCGATGAGCGCTCGGCAGTCATGACCCGTGCCAGGTGGAACGCCAAAGAAAATGCACCAGCGACTCAGATTCCACTGAACACTCGCATCTTGGCGATCGCCAGTGGCAAAGGTGGCGTCGGCAAAAGTTCTGTGACGGTAAATCTTGCAACCGCTCTTGCCAATCAAGGTCTCACGGTTGGTGTGCTCGACGCCGATATCTGGGGGTTTTCAGTGCCGCGAATGTTGAACATGTCAGACCGCCTTGAAGCCAAAATCATAAAAGGCAGCGACAAACCAAAGATGATTCCAACCGAGCGTGTAATCGGCAAAGGTTTATTGAAAGTCGTCAGCACGGGCATGCTCGTTGAGGATGAAAGTACGGCGCTGATGTGGCGAGGGTTGATGTTGACCAAAGCCGTCGAGCAGTTTTTGAAAGATGTTCATTGGGGCGAACTTGATTATCTGTTGATCGACATGCCGCCAGGCACTGGCGATGTGCAGATGGGTTTGGCACGAATGTTGCCACGCACCGATTTGATAATCGTCACCACGCCTGCAGTGTCGGCGCAAAAAGTTGCAATTCGTGCCGCCGACATGGCGCGTCGCAGTTTCTTGCGAATAGCCGGTGTGATCGAAAACATGAGCGCATTCACTTGCGAGCACGGCACGAGTTATCGGCTATTTGGTGCGGGTGGCGGGCAAAACCTGGCCACTGAAATTGGGGCAGAACTACTCGGTCAAATTCCGATTGAAAGCGATGTCAGTCGTGGCAGCGACAATGGTGAACCAGTGGCGATTGCCGGTGTTGGTGTTGCCGCTGAAGTGTTTCGCGATATCGCCAAGAAAATTATTTCGCAAACCGTGCCCGTAACTGAAATGGCCGGTTGCTCGGCCCGCATGCTCGATTCCGTCGCCATCGCTCTCGGCGAAAAACCCGCACGAAACAACTAAATCAAGCAATCAAAACGATTGATTAATAGTCGGGGTCGCCGGGCATCAGAATGCCGATGACTTTGCCGTCGCTATTGGTGCGCAAGCGAGGCAAAATCGCCACGGGGTTTGAAACTTTCTTGGCCGCCGCGAGAACTTCTGCAGTCGTGTTGTAGTTCGCAAGAAACTTCAGGTTTTCTGAAGTTGGCGGAAACATCGCCAACTCGCCACGCGCGAGTTTGTCGAGCGCCGTTTGTGGTTTGACCCACAAACTTGCAATTGTTTCTTGCGAATCGTGCAGAGGTTCTTGCGACTCCGGGGCGTCGGCAACAAAAAACCGTGTGTCAAATCGGCGCGCCTCACCAACAGGCGTGATCCAGTGACTGACATAGTGAATTGAACCAGTGACCAGTCGCAGTCCTTCGTGTTGACAAAGTTCGATGATATTCATTGACGAGTCGTGCAACGCGCTTCGAGCCTTGGCAAAACGACTTTCTGTCGCAGGGTCGCCGAATGCGACGGTTCGATTGGTATTCGCATCTCGAGCAAGCAGAACCCCGGCTTCTTCGAAGCATTCGCGAATTGCCGCCACCCAATAGGCGAGACCGCCACTTGGTATCTGCAAAATTGCACTCGCATCATGATCGTTTAGTCCGTCACAGTAAGGTTCGAGTGCTTCGGTGCCGTCGGTTGCGTCGACTTTTCCACCAGGAAACACATACATTCCGCCCGCGAAGGCAGCGCTGTGGGTGCGCTGCAACATGAAGACCTCGAAACCATCAGCCACATCGCGGACCAACATCACCGTGGCTGCGGGCCGCAGCGCGCTTTTATCTTCGGTCGACGATTGTCGGTCAGCGCCAAAACTGGTCACGTCAAGATAGTACGACCAGCCACAACGGCGAATCGCATTGAAAATATTCTTGCTCCTTAGTCGTGTCGTCGGTCGTCAACAGATAGATTCAAAGCAATGAATCGCGTGTCGGTCGACACTGCGGGGCGTCCACCTTCGGTCGATGCGCTCGCACGAGAGCTGTCGCTCCGGCATTCGTTGCCACATGCCTTGCTTGTTGATTTCGCGCGTCGCGCCATCGCCAACACGGCAACAGCCGCAGCAAAAGAACTTGCCGACCAACTTGCCACAGAGTTTTCACAAAGTTTGTTGCGCGATGTCGTAAATGCAACTGGTGTCTTGTTGCACACCAACCTTGGTCGAGCACCAATGGCGATGCAGACATCGAATCGCGCCTCAAATCTTGAACTGAACATGTCGACAGGCGAGCGGGGTTCGCGCCAGTCAACAGTGGGCAAGTTGCTCGCTTTGTTATGCGGCGCCGAATCGGCAATCGTCGTCAACAACAATGCTGCCGCATTGCTCTTGGTAGTTGCGGCGCTGGCAAATTCACGTGATGTCACGGTCTCGCGTGGCGAGAGCGTGGAAATTGGTGGCAACTTTCGTATTCCCGAAGTCACCGAACAATCTGGCGCACGTCTCGTTGATGTCGGCACGACCAATCGCACGAGATTGCGCGACTACAAAAAAGCAATCGACAAACGCGGCAACGATATTGCCTTGGTGCTCAAAGTGCACCCGTCGAATTATCAAGTGTCAGGTTTCGTCGAAGACACACCTGTGAGCGAACTCGCCACTTTGTCGGTGCCTGTAGCCGTAGACATTGGCTCTGGCTTGATCGACAACACATGTCCGTGGCTCGAGTCTCGCGCACCAAGTTGGTTGAGCAACGAACCCGCCGCGCGACAGACAATCAACGATGGTGCCGCACTTGTGATGTTCAGCGGCGACAAACTTTTTGGTGGTCCGCAATGCGGTGTGATCGCTGGTCGCGCAGATCTGATCGAGGCTTGCGCGCAGCATCCACTTGCGCGCGCACTTCGCCCCGGTTCGACGACGATGTTGGCGATGCAAAGTCTGGCGATGTCGTATTTAAATCGCACGGCGACAAAAGACATTGCCTTTTGGAAAATGGCAACGATCGCGATTACAGAATTACAATCCCGAGCCGAGAAAATTGTCGCCTCGGCAAAGATTGGCGAAATTTGTGCGCTCGACTCGATACCAGGTGCCGGCTCGGCGCCTGGCGCAACCATTGACTCATTGGGCATCGTGATTAACGGCGATCATTTGAAAAGATTAAGGATGAACGACCTGCCGATTATCGCTCGGGTCAAAGACAACAAAACTTTTCTCGATCTGCGCACGATTCAGCCAGATGACGACGACGTTGTTATTCAGGCGCTGCAGCGGCTCGAAGAATAATTTTTCATGACTGTTATCGCGACAGCAGGCCATGTTGATCACGGCAAGTCGTCGCTAGTTCTTGCATTGACTGGCACCGACCCCGATCGTTGGGCCGAAGAAAAGCGTCGCGGCATGACCATTGACCTGGGTTTCGCGCACACTCAGTTGCCGTCGGGTGCAACCGTGAGTTTCATCGACGTGCCTGGGCATATTCGCTTCTTGCGCAACATGCTCGCGGGGGTCGGCGCGATTAGCGGTTGCATCTTGGTGGTTGACGCCAAAGAAGGTTGGATGCCCCAAACCGAAGAACATTTTCAGATTCTTAAACTTCTTGACCTGCAGCACGGGGTCATTGCTTTGACCAAAGTCGACTTGGTTGACGCCGAAGTTGAGAGTATTCGACGCCATCAAATTAACTCGAAATTGCGTGAGTCGTTTTTAAGTGACGCGCCGATTGTTTCGGTTTCGACTGTTTCGGTCATGGGGCTCGACGAAATTCGAAGCGCACTCGATGTTTTAATTGCGAAATCTGCAGGAGTCAGTTCTACACGCGACAGAAATCGTCCGCGACTATGGGTTGATCGCTCTTTCTCGGCGCGTGGGGCGGGCACGGTCGTCACCGGCACTTTGATTGATGGTTCGATCAAGTCAGACTCTGAACTATTGGTCGTGCGCACACAGCAACGCGTACGAGTCCGTGAAATTCAACAGCACGAAAAGTCTACGAATCAAATCGCACCAGGTCATCGATGTGCGTTGAATCTTGTCGGCGCTAGCCACAACGAAATTGTTCGAGGCGATGTGTTGGTCAACAAAGATCAATGGTCGCCAAGTGCGATGTTTGATGCATCGCTTACAATCGTGCCGACACTGCAACACCGCGTAACCCGACGCGGAAGTTATTCGGTCTATATCGGTTCGGGTGAGTTCGCCGTCAAAATTCGCTTGATCGGCAGTCGTGAATTGCATGCCAACGAAAGTGCCTTCGTGCGCATTGCGTTGCCAACCGCGATTTCGATCTTGCCAGGTGATCGTTACATTTTGCGCGAGTCGGGTCGACAAGAAACAGTCGGCGGTGGCGAGATACTCGACATTGCCCCAACTTTGCGTGCATCAAAGGCCAAGCCCGATCGCTCTGTTGATCGTGTGATTAGCGAGCGCAAATGGATCACCGTAAAAGATCTCGAACTTTTGACTGGCGAAATTCGAGAACCAATAGTTGGCAATTGGCTGACTACACCCAATCTTTTAGATGAAAAGCGAAAAGAATTGGCAGTCAAACTTGCCAAAAACTCTGAGGCGCTAGAAATTTCACGACTCAAGCCTCATGAGCAAGCAGTTCTAGCGACGTTGCCAAACGTCGTAATCGAAATGGGGCGTGCTCGCATCAAAGGTGCTTCGTCAATAACTGATCATCCATATGTTGGTTTGTTCGCCAAGGCGGGTGTGACGCCTCCAGATACAAAGAGCCTTGACAGAAACATCGTCCGACAAATCGTACAACGGGGTTTGTTCGTCGATATCGACGGCACGGCGTTTCATATCAGCGCATTAGAAACAGCACGCCAAGAGGTAATTAAAATTCTGCAGAAACATCCACAAGGGTTCACTGTTTCGCAATTTCGCGAAAGCCTGGGCATCACGCGCAAACATGCCGTGCCGTTGCTCGAGGCCCTCGACCGAAGAGCAATCACCAAACGATCTGATGACTTGCGTGTTGGCGGCGCGAGGCTCAACGGCGAGCCCTCGCAAGCCTGAGACTTATTCGACTTTGGGTTTGCGCATCTCGCGATAGTCGCGTGCAGCACCTTCGAGTGGCTCAACTTCAAGCGTCACACCGTCGATCGCTGCAACTCGCAATTCTTGACCATCTTGAATCGGCGTCGCGCGATTCGTGCGGGCTCGCCACTGCGCATCGTGAATTCGAGCAATTCCCAACGGATTAATCGTGCCCACTGCCCGACCAATGCTGCCGATCATCCACTCGCGACCGATTGTTGGCGTCGCGAATCGAGTACGCACCATCGATGGCATGCCCACGACAAACGCCAATGCGATTGTCACCATAGAGCTGATGAATGTCAGCCATGACAATCTGATTTCGCCACCGTCGCTGCTTCGAAACAAGGTCAAACTGCCAAGCGCCAGCAAGACAAGACCAGCCCCCGTAAAAAATCTCGGAATACCAACCTGCACATCAATCGACAACAACAACATCGACACGATCATCACCGCGAGGCTCGCGCCACGAATCGGCAAAGTAGCCATACCGTGACCACCGAGCACGACACAAATTGCGCCGACGACACCAGCGATGCCGATGCCAGCAGTAAAGAACTCAAAAATGAGCAAAGCAATACCGATTACAAAAAGCATGTATGTGATTGGTGGGCTGGCCGCAGTATGCAAAAGTTGCTCGAGAAGTCCAAGTTTGAAAAATCGCGTCGTAGTTGCCTCGCGAATCAATTCGTCACCTGAATCAGACTTGACATCGACAACGGTTTGCAAAACCCTGCCCTTGATCGAGAGCCCATTCATCGCCAACAACATGTTGCGCAGCACAGGCACACCTTCGTCGTCGGTTGTTAACTTGAGTGCCCCGCGACTCTTGGCTTGTTTTGAGTTGAGAGTTGATGTTCGCAAAATCGTCGATGCGTCACCAAAACTCACATCTCCCGCACTGGTCGTCAAAAGTTTTCCGGTTTTGCCGATTCGTGTGCCGTCAGCCATCGCCGAAACATCGGCAACTGCCAACAATTGTGCCGCACTGCCATAGGCGCGCGCAGTCGTCGGCCCCACCCAAACCGCGATCGGTATCTTCGACTCGATTATTTTGTTGAATAGAGCTTCCATTCGTGTCTTTGAAACAACGCCACCCAAAGAATTAACCTGCAGAATAATTGCCTGTGAACTCGACGATTCGGCTCGATCAATCGCCTGCTCGATATCGTTTGCAACAATCTCGTCGATCAGTCCATTGACTTCGACCACATCTACTGGGGCCAGATCATTGGTGCCACCTTCGGCGTTCGCCGCTGTCGCGGCAGCAAAAGTCACCGCAAACGCCGAACCGAGCATCGCCAACGACATTATTTTTCGTATTTTCACAACTGAGTTTTGCAATTCGCTCTCCATATGAACGGGCGTTGGCGTTTACGCTAACATTTTCGCGTGCATATTTTGTTGGCAACTGATGCTCAGTGGGTGCTCGATGAGGTGCATGCGGCCCTTGGCACACCTGAAACTTCGTTCGTCGTTTGCAGCGATGGCCGTGATGTGTCGCGTGCCATAAAGCAACGCACTCCTGATCTCGCCGTTTTAGATTTACAATGCGGATCAATGGGCGCAATGGCAGTAACAATGGATTTACGTCTTGACCACAGCGATGGCCGCTCGCCGATGGTGCCGGTTCTAATGTTGCTTGATCGGCTCGCCGACGTGCATCTGGCGAAGCGCAGTGGAGCGCAAGGTTGGCTGATTAAACCACTCGATTCGCTGCGCCTTCGACGGGCGGCAGACGCCATCGTGGCCGGCAATCACTGGCACGAAGGGGTGCCAGTCGAAGTTTAAAAACTATTTTCGATTCGCAACAATAACTTCGGCAATTTGTAGGGCGTTAAGCGCCGCACCTTTGCGAAGATTGTCGTTTGAAACGAATAGTGTCAGCCCTTTATTGCCATCTATTGAATGATCCTGGCGAATTCGCCCCACGAAACTCGGGTCTTTACCAGCGGCAATTAGCGGTGTCGGCACATCTACGACGCTTACGCCAACCGCAGTCGACAAAATTCTGTGAGCCTGCTCGACGGTGATGTCTTTTTTGAATTCAAGAGTTAGTGAAAGCGAGTGCCCCGTGAACACAGGCACTCGCACGCATGTGCCTGAGACTCGCAAATCAGGTATGTGCAAAATCTTTCGTGATTCGTTGCGAAGTTTTTTCTCTTCGTCTGTCTCGAGCATGCCGTCGTCGACCAATGTGCCCGCAAACGGTATGACGTTATAAGAAATCGTGCGGGGAAACTTGACCGCGGGTTTGAACGCAATTGCTTCGCCGTTGTAAGTGAGAACATTGGCTCTTGGTGCGCCCGTCTTGATTTGCTCGTGCAACTCGTCGACGCCAGAAACACCCATGCCACTGACCGCCTGATATGTGCTGGCAATCATTCGCACCAATGACGCAGCCTCGTGCAGTGGTTTGAGAACTGGCATCGCCGCCATTGTCGTGCAATTTGGATTTGCGATAATGCCAAGTTTGGCGTTTGCGATGTCTTCAGAGTTCACCTCTGAAACGATTAGTGGCACATCCGGGTTCATTCGCCAAGCCGACGAGTTGTCGATGACGATGGTGCCATGTTTGGCGTATTTTTCTGCGATAGCCCGAGAGGTTGTGGCGCCTGCCGAAAAAATCGCGATATCTAGATCGCTCGTGTCGGCAGTTGAAGCGTCCTCAACCATGATTTTTTGGCCGTTGAACTCGATTATCGAGCCGGCTGACCTTGCAGACGCAAAGAATCGCACGGTTGTGGCAGGAAATTTTCGTTCTATCAATAACGTGCGCATCACGCTGCCGACCATGCCGGTCGCGCCGACTATGCCGAGAGATAGTTTTTTTGTCACGCGTTCAGGATACTTGGGCGACCAACCACCAGTGGCTTGGATTAATTCTGTTAGTTGGTACGGTCTTTACGCTTTCGATTCGCGCATCGGCCACCGACATTTTGCGTCTTATTGAGTGGAATATTTTAATTTCACTAAGTTGCGACTCGAAATTCTGCAAGACCGTATCTGGTTTAAGTCTGTTCGCTTGCCAACCCAATCGGGTTGACCAGCGCCATCGCGCCAAGCGTCGACCGATCACAGGCAGTTTCCATAAGTGGCGCACGGCAATGCCCAGTGGCACCAGCGCGATGTCGCTTACTACCCAGGTGCGAAAGTTGAGCACGATTAAGCCACCACTGCGGGTCACACGAATCGCCTCACTAACAAGATTGAGAGCATCTTGTGGCTGGCAGTGCTGCAAAGTGATGTAAGAAAATGTCAGATCGACAGAGTCGTCATTACGCCCAAGACTTTTACCGTTGGCAACATGCAGTGTACTTAAACAATCGATGCGACCGAATCGTGCAACTGTTTGCCGACAACGCTCAAGAAAAGCAGAGTCAACATCGGCGGCGATCACCGCCTTACAACGATTAGTGAAACTCGACGTCATACGACCGATTCCGCTGCCAATTTCGAGAATCGTTGATTTCTCAAATGGAAACGACTCAAGTTGCAACAACCGTATGTACCGCAGCACTTCTTTGTCGCCGGTTTCAACGAAAGCCTCAAGCGTTAGTTCGTCACCAGTTTCGTTGTTGAACACCCATCCCGTTTCGCGCACGACATCGTCGGCAGTCAGATCATTGTCGGCGAGGTTGCCGGCAGAACTCCATG
>SXGT01902823.1_pt1 | contig 14759 bp, 12 predicted proteins | sample 3176221 | NCBI WGS metagenome assembly SXGT01 (sample SAMN11356862, study PRJNA531348) | freshwater metagenome | isolation source: freshwater sample F1-120 | place: China: Fuxian Lake, Yuxi | collected 2017-12-25
CTTCTCCGGACTCTTGAGGAAATCGACAATCTCCTGCAACTCGAACTTGGCGTTCGTCATGTCGGCCACGTCGTCGAAGGTGGTGCGCTGCTTGGTTTTGTCGTAGCGCTTGGCCGGACTGCGGATGTAGTTGTTGAGGAAATTCGATCCGAGCGGATCGCGAAAGCGAGGCAGAATGAGGAAGAAAAAGATTGCGCCGATAATCATCAGCGTTATGAAAAAAGTGAACAACGGCGTCATCCAGGCGCCGACCTGGCGTTCGGTCTTGCGCGCAACGTTGTTCGTCCGCAACAAATCGCTGAGAAAGCCGCTCTTGATGTCCCCTTCCCACAGGACAACCTCAAAGCGGTTGCCGCGGCCGGGCTTCTTCATTTCCGGGGGCAACTCGACGTCTTCCTTGACCTCGGCAATCAGGCTGGTGGTGTTTTCCGTGAAGGTGACCTTGGCAATCTTCCCGTCGCCGACGAGCTTTACGAAATCGGAGTAGTCAAGGGTGGTGTAATTCGTGACGCCAAAGGTGATATAAATGACCACGGCCAGCAGGAGCAGCACCACGATCCACAGCCAACCGCCGGGCATCGCGTCCTGCCGTCGCCGGCTGCGTGGGGGATTGGGTTGGTCACGAGGCGGTGGCATGTACTTTCCTCACATCCTGATCGGTCACGGCCCCCCCGGCGCATGATTCCCGCCGCCAGGGCATTTGGATAAAATACGAACTCGCGCATGGGCTGACTACATTGCGGCGCAGCGCGGCAACGATCCCTGGGGATTAACCAATGGATTTCGACACTTTTTTGCGTTTTCTCATTCGCACAGCGCCCAACCGCCCGGACCTGCACTTTCTCATTTATACACGTAAGGCCTGCCCGTTGTGCGATGAGGCACACGGTTTATTGGCCCGCTATCAGGTTTTGAATGGATTCACCCTGGAACTGGTCGATGTGGATACTTCCGAAGAACTCTGTCGGGAGCACGGCAACTGCGTCCCCGTGGTCCTGGTCAATGGCAAGGTTCGCTTTCGCGGCCACGTGAACGACGTCTTATTGCAGCGGATTCTTGACGCAGCGCCGCCCGAGGAAACGCAAGCCAGACGTTGATAAATTCGAATTGGTTAGTCGGATTGAGGCACGCCCCCTAGGCTGCGCCAGATGTACCACGTGCCGATGCTCCGATAGGGTTTCCACGCGGCGGCCAGCTCGTGGAGCGTGTCTTTTTTCGGCAACTCAGACAGCCGGTAGTGTTTCTGTACGCCGGCGCGCAGGCCGTAGTCGCCGACAGGCAGGACGTCGGGGCGGCCCAGGGAGAAGATCAGAAACATTTCGGCGGTCCACGGTCCGATGCCGTGAACTTGCGTCAGCGCTTCGACGACGGCAGCATCGTCTAACTCCGGCAACTTCTTGAGAGGGATAGCACCGTCCTTGCATTTCTCGGCCAGATCGCGGATCGACCGTTGCTTGCCGCGCGACAGGCCGGCGCTGCGTAGGTCGTCGTCGCTGGCGGCCAATAGTTGCCTGGGCTGGAAGCGTTTCACTGTGTTGAGCAGACGTGCGCTAATCGCCAGCGCGGCTTTGGTGGAGATTTGTTGCGAAATGATCGACCGAACGAGCGTGCCGAAGTGGTCCGCACTGACCTTGAGGGTACAGGGGCCCACCGAGCGGATCAATGGCCGGAGGACCGAATCGCGTCTCGCCAGGTGCCGTCGTGCTTTGAAGAGAAGTTGCGGATCCATGGCGAAGTCCAGCGGCAAGCACAGCGTACCCCTGGGCACGCGCTCACGGGTTGTTGGTGCTATTTCTTCTTTTTCTTGGGCGCCGTCTCGCCGGGGGACATCGTGCTCTCCTTGGTCAACAGGATCAGATTGACGGTGGCGCGCTCGATATTGCCGACGCCGTCCTCTTCCTTGGCGTCTTTGGCCTTTTCAACTTTCTTCGGCGGCGTCAAGAAGAGCTTGGCCTCGGTTCCGCGCGTCGCCTCGTCGATCTTCGCGATGTACCGGGCCGGATTGCTTTTGTCCTCGCCGCGGAGGTCTGCCTTTTCCTTGTCGGTATATTTCTTGAGGTTGCCCGTGTCGTCAAATTCGACCGGCAGATACAGTTTTTTCACCGGCGCCTTGGTCTCGATTTCGAATTCGAATTCCTTGTAGGCGTGAACGACGATGAAAGGATCGTTGGCGCCGCCGCCGGCAGTCTTGTTCGTTTTGTTGACCTGCTGCATCTGGGCAGCGTATTGTTTTTGCTGCTGTTGCTGAAACCGGGCCAGGTCCTGGTAGTAGCGTTGCATGGCACGCTGGCGCTCCTGGGGCGTCTTGGCGTTCATTGCCAATTGTTGCTGGCGCATCAGGTCCTGAGAGGTCTTCCAGAGTTGGTACTGCTGGTTCGCCTGCGCGTTGTACCCCTTGGCGGCCGGATTCGTCACCTTGGGGGCCTTGTACTTCGGGTTGTTTTCCATGTGCGGAAAATCAACCTTGATTGTCACGATCGATTCACTGATGCTGACGATGCTGCCAGCAATCTCCTTGTTCTTTTGAATCAACTTATAGTCAGCCGGTGTGGCGAGTTCGGCGCTGTCCTTGTTCTTCTTCGCCTCGGCTTTCTTCTTCTGCGCGATGGCCTCCGGCGCCTCCCAGGCCGCAATCGCCAGGAGCAGCAAGGCAAAACCAAGAACGCGTGTCAGGTGGCCCATGACCGATCTCCCCGTTGAGTTCTTCCCGCTATCCGGATGATAGGGTATTCTGCTCTCTTAGACCCCATTTTACACGAAAGGTTCCGGGAAAATCACGACAAAATACTGAACAGGCGCTATTCTTGGTGCCTACCTGTGAGGAATGTTGCGTAAGCGCTCCGAGCTGCTGGGAGTGCCTTGCCTTTGTTCCAGAACTCCCACGGGGGCGCTGACGCCGCCACGCTCGCCTGGTGACCTTTCAACGAGTTTGCGCTTGCAAAAATGCCCCGCGAAGAGTCTTCTATAATGAGAAAAATCGACTGATCGCACCCCGTGAAGGTGTTCCTCCAATGTACGCACGCTATTTACAGACGTTGATCGCCGCGGTTGGCAGCGGAAGCCTGGCGTTCGGCCAAGAGGCCGACGTGAGTCTGGAGAAGAAGGCGCGCGCAATCCTTCAGACGCATTGCTTCAAGTGCCACAGCCACGAAGCCGGCAAGAACAAGGGCGATCTGATGCTCGACTCGCGTGCCTTCATGCTGAAGGGAGGCGACAACGGGCCGGCGATAATTCCGGGCGATCCCGCCAAGAGCCTGCTGATCAAATCAATCACGCACGAGGACCCGAACCTGAAGATGCCACGCAGCGCACCGAAACTCGCACCGGAGGACATTGCCCTCCTGGCTGCATGGGTCAAAGCAGGCGCTGCGTGGACCGATGCCCCAGTCAAGTCCGGCTTGCGTACTCCGGGCAAGATCACGAACGACGATCGCAGCTACTGGGCCTTTCAGCCGATCAAAGCCCGCGAACTCCCGATTGGCGAAGAAGCGAATCCGATTGATCGCTTCATCCTCGCCCGCCTCCAAAAAGAAGGGCTGTCGCTGGCGCCGACCACCGATCCGCGCACCTTGATTCGTCGGTTGACGTTTAACCTGATCGGCTTACCGCCGACGGCAGAAGAGGTGGACGAATTCGTCACCGCCTGGCACGACGCAAACGCCAAGCCGCGAGCGGCGTACGAAAAACTGGTGAACCGCTTGCTTGCCAGTCCGCACCATGGTGAACGCTGGGCGCGTCACTGGCTCGACGTGGTACGCTTTGCCGAATCGGATGGGTATCGTCTCGACTCCTTTCGGCCCCATGCCTGGCGGTATCGTGATTACGTCATTAAGGCCTTCAACGATGACAAGCCGTACGATCGCTTCGTCCGCGAGCAAATTGCCGGCGACGAGCTCTACCCCAATGAGCCAGACGCTCTGGTCGCCACGGGGTATCTGACGCACACGATTTACGAATTCAACCAACGCAACGTGCGCGGCCAATGGACGGAAATGATCAGCGAGGTCGCCGATGTCACCGGCGAAGCGTTTCTCGGCCTGAGCATGGGCTGTGCACGCTGCCACGATCACAAGTTCGATCCGATACTGCAGAAGGATTACTTTGCGTTCAAATCCTTTTTCGATGGATTGATGCCCAGCGAGGACCTGCCTTATGCCAGCGGTACCGAACAGCAGCAGTATGCGAAAAAACTCGCAAGCTGGGAAGCCAAGACCGCGTCGATTCGAAAGCAGATTGCTGCCATCGAGGACCCGGTCCGTGGCAAGGATCAGGCGTTTGCGACATCGAAGTTTCCGCCCGATATTCAGGCCATGCTGAAGAAGCCGTACGGTGCCCGCAATCCGCTGGAACAGCAGCTGGCGACGCTGGCGTATCGGCAGATCGTTTTCGAATACGAGAAGCTCGACACGAAGATCAAGGGGGCAGACAAGGATCGCTTGCTGGCGCTACGGAAGGAGTTGGCCCAGTTTGACGCGGACAAGCCGGCCCCCCTGCCCTTGTGTCAGGCGTCCCGTGAGGTTGGACCCCTGCCCCCGGCGACATTGCTGCCGCGGAAGGCGACGCCGATTGCACCAGACTTCTTGACCGTACTCGGCCAGCCGGCACCTGAAATCGTCGTGCCCAAGCACCAGGCGTCGTCTGGACGCCGTGCTGCCCTTGCGCAATGGCTGACACGCCCGGAGCAGCCGTTGACGAGCCGCGTCATCGTCAATCGCGTTTGGCAGCAGCATTTCGGCCGCGGACTGGTGGCGACCGCCAGTGATTTTGGCAACCTCGGTGAGAAGCCGAGTCATCCCGAGTTGCTCGATTGGCTTGCCGACCGCTTTGTCAAGGACGGCTGGAGCCTGAAGAAGCTGCATCGACTGATTGTCACTTCGAAGACGTACCAGCAAACGTCGCAGTCCGCACCCGATGCGCTGGCGTTGCAAAAAGACCCGGACAATCGGCTGCTCTGGCGCATGGCGTCGCGCCGACTCGACGCCGAGCAGATTCGCGACGCCATGCTCCTTGCCACGGGTCGGCTCGATCGGCGGGTCGGCGGCCCCAGCGTCGAGTTCAAGGAGCCTCGCCGCAGCGTCTATCTCAAGTGGTATCGCAACACCAAGGACCCGCTGCTCGAAATCTTCGACCTGCCCGATGGTTTCACCAGCGCCCCCTTGCGCAACGTCACCACGAGTTCGACGCAGGCGCTGTTCATGATCAACTCGCCGTTCATGATCCAGCAGGGCACGACCCTTGCGGACCGGGTACACAAGGACAACACATCCAGCGAGGAACAAATGGTCGAGCGTGCATTCCGCCTGGCGTTCGCCCGCTCTCCCTCCAGCAAGGAAACGCTCATCGCGCGGAACTTTCTTGCGGAGCAGCACAAGCGTGTGGTCCCGCTCAAGGAAAAGATCGCCCCCTACGAAACCGCCAAAATTCCGTTTCATGAAGGCAAAGCGGCCGTCCTCACGCCCGGCGGCGTGCAAGCCCGCTTTCAGATTCCACAGAATGCGAAGTTGCCCAGCGAGGCCTTCACTCTCGAAGCGTTCGTCTACCTGCGCAGCGTTTTCGAGGACGGTCAGGTCCGAACCATTGCGGCCCACGGGAACGGCGATCTCAAGGGGGACGGTTGGACACTCGGCGTCACCGGCAAGAAATCCGCGTACCGCCCGCAGAATCTGGTGCTGCAACTCTGGGGTCAGGACGCCAAGGGCAAGGCCGCCTATGAGGCAATCTTCTCAGGCTTGCATCTGCAATTGAATCGGCCGTACTACGTTGCCGTTGCCGTGAATGTGCAGGACGCCAGCGACAAGGGAGTCACCTTCTATCTCAAGGACCTTGCCAACGACGAAGAGCCCGTGCTCGTTTATTCGACCACACACAAAGTAATGAAGATGTCCCCCGCGCGCGGCCCTTTCACGATCGGTGGGACGGCAGGCAAGCAAGAACGCTCCTGGGATGGCATGGTCGACGACGTGCGTCTTTCGAATAGCGCACTGCCGCAGAAGCAACTGCTGATCAACACGAACGGTACAACGAAGGACACCGTCGGCTACTGGCAATTTGAAGCGACGCCCGGGATGCTCCAGGATTCGTCGCCGAATCGCTTGACCTTGCAGCGGTTCAGCAGCGCAAGCGTGCCGGCGGTCCCCATGGCCATCGATGCGAGGCGGGCGGCCTGGATCGATTTTTGCCAGGTGTTGCTGAATGCGAATGAGTTCTTGTATGTCGATTGAAGAGCTTTTTCATTGACCGTTCATGGAAAATCGTTCACTGGCAAAGGTTTCGCGATGTTTGGACTATTCAAAAAGCAACCCGCAGAACCCGCTAGGCCCGCCTCGCGCGAGTTCTTCAGAGCTTGCAATGTCTATTGCCGACCCGACGCTGATCAGGTCATCGTCGCGTCGGTCTACAACCATGGCGGGTTGATGGCCGAGAAGCCTGGTGCCGCCTCGGTCATGAGGTACTTCGACTCCTCCACACTCCACGAGGCCGTGTGTGCGGCTCTTGCTGCATGCGAATACGAGGACGACTTCAACTACTCGGGCCAGAAGAAAAGCGATTGGCCGGCGTATCAGGCATCGGGCTACAAGACGATCAAGCGGTTTGAAGTGGAATTCATCCGGCTGTTGGTCAAAGGCGTCAACGAGAAGCTTTTTCTACGATGTAAGCACGCCTGAGATTGGCGAGCTTGGATTGCACCTGACAGTAACGGTCAACGCATATGGCGGCAATTACGGCGAGGCAGTCCACTACATCGTAAAAAACTATTTATCATGCAAAGGCGTCGCCAGTTCGTAGCGTCGGCAGGGTTGAGCCAGCGAATCAGTCGCTGCAGCCCGACCGCGGCCCATGTTGTGTTTCGGTGACATCTAGCTCGGCGAGGTCGACGGAGGCCGAGGTCGGTCGTTAGCGGGTTGACGCTTTTGGGGTCACCCAGCGGATGCCCAACGGAATTCAGCATCAATTCGCCTTCAGCGAATGAAACACCAGCCCGGTCAAGAGTTTCGGGTAGAAGTAGGTCGATTTTGGCGGCATCTTCTCCAGGTTGCCGGCGATCTGTTCAACGTCCAGCATCGAAGCCGGCGGGACCAGGACGGCTAGCTGACACGCCTTGGCCGCCACCGCCTCGTTCACTTCCCGCAGAAGATGCACGTATTTGCATTCTGGCTTCTGGTGTCCAGCCTCGGGCAGAAGTTTTTCGAGGATCACGCGCTGAAGGATGGCGACGGCCAGGTTGCGCCAGGCGGGACTGTGCTCGCCGGCCAGTTGAGCCATCAGGTCCGGCGAACGGAAGCGTGCCGTCATCCAGACGCCGTCGCTCACGGTGCCGAACCCCAGCAAATTCTGCGCGCCGTCAGCCTCGATCCACTCCCAGGTTTGCTTCGCCGCGTCGGGTCCCGTGCCGACTACGTCCAGTTCAAAATGCTGGCCGAGGATCGAACGCAGCGACTCGGCCGACAACGCGCTCGGGATCGAGACCAGCCGGTGCGTTGGCAGAATCACCAGGCCTGAATCCTGCATGCTGACCAGCATCATCAGCACAAAGTTCGCCGGCGCTACTGCGCTCGTAACTTCGCCAGCCGATCTCTTCTCGTCCAGATAGCGAAGTGCGGTCTCGTAACGGTGATGGCCGTCGGCGATGAACACCGGCTTGGGGCTGAGAAGGCTTGACACCGCATTGATGATATGCAGATCGGTGATCGGCCAAACCTTGCTGACCACGCCGAGATGATCCGTTGCCTGGATTGGCAGCGCTCGGAGCGTGGCGGCGTTGAGTTTTGCTTGTACCTCTCCATCCTCATCGGGGTACAGGCCGAAGATCTGGCTCAGGTTCATGTTCGTCGCATGGAAAAGCTTGAGCCGATCCGCCTTGGGGCCGGACATCGTCTCCTCATGCGGATAGATGCGGCCTTCCCCAAACTTCTCCAGGCGCACGCGGGCCATCAGGCCCTTGCGTGTGTAGCGTCTCCCCTCGATTTCGAAATCTTGCTCGTACACGTAAAAGCTGCTGGCAGAGTCCTGGGCGAGAATGCCATCGTTGGTCCAGTTGCGCAAGGTCTGGGCGGCGCGCGTGTAGCGGTTGTCATGATCGGAGTCGGCGGGCGATTCCTTGTTGAGGATCAGCCGAACCGTGTTGTACGGACTGCGATCGTAGAGAGCCTGCTGCAAGGCGGGATCGATGACATCGTACGGCGGCGCCACGACATCGCTCAGATTGCCGATGCGGGCAAGATCATAACGAAAACCGCGAAAGGCCTGGACTTCAGCCATGAGTGTTTCCTTTTTCACACGAACCCGGAGCATCAGCAGCGGCGCATTGTCGTCCGAGCCCGAGCGCCAAGCGAGGGGCACCGCTTGGCGCTCGGGCTCAGACATCCACCAAGCGCATCCATAGTCTGTTGTAGCGGGGCGTGGTACATAAGGCTGCCTTTTCGGTGACCGCCGCTCGGGGTAAGCTGAAGGAATGGATGTTTCCGTTCGTGATAAGCTGCGTGCGAATCTCGCGGCAATTGAAAAACGCCTTGCCGCTGCCTGTGTACGTGCGGGCCGGCAACGGTACGAGGTAACGCTGCTTGCTGTTACCAAGATGGTCTCCGCCGAAGTCGCAGCAATCTTGCCCGAGCTGGGGATTCTGGACCTCGGCGAGAATCGGCCGCAACACCTGTGGGCCAAGGTCAAGAAGCTGCCGCCGGAGATACGCTGGCACCTCATCGGTCATTTGCAGCGCAACAAGATCGAGCAGACGCTGCCGCTGGTACACTTGGTCCATTCGGTCGATAGCGTTCGGCTACTGGAAGCGCTCGAGACGCAAGCCCGCATGGACCATCGAATGCTGCCGGTGATGCTCGAAGTCAATGCGAGCGGCGAGGCGTCGAAGCACGGCTTCGCGCCCAAGGAACTGCTGGAACTGGCGCCGACGTTGCGCAAGTTAGAATGGGTGCAGGTGCGCGGCCTCATGACCATGGCTGCCCTGCAAGATCCAGAGGCATGTCGGCCGACGTTTGTCCTGATGCGTAAGCTGCGTGAGCGATTGCGACTCGGCCTGGAGGGGGTGCATGCGGTTGAGCATTTGTCGATGGGCATGAGCAACGACTTCGAAGTTGCGATCGAGGAAGGGGCTACGTTCATTCGGCTCGGGACGGTGCTATTCGCGGGGGTGCAATGATTGCCATCACCGATCATGCCGATGGCTGCCTCCTCAGTGTCCGTGCTCAGCCCGGTGCTCGGCGTAACGGAATCGTCAGAGAGCAAGCCGGCATGCTCAAGGTGGCCGTCACCGCTCCGCCCGACAAAGGGCGCGCCAATGAAGCACTCGTCGAAGTCTTGGCAGAGGCGATTGGCGTAAAACGCTCGCAAATCGCCCTGGCCAGCGGCGCGGCCAGCCGACAGAAGAAATTCGTCGTGCGGGGTGTGACAGCCGAATCTCTGCAAAAGCGACTCCGCTTGCTCTTGGCCGTTTGACAGGCTTGACTTGACCGTTAGAATGGAGAGGAAGCAACGACTGCCATTGCGAGGCGCTACCATGAAGCTCTTGACCGCAATCCCTGTCTACAACGAAGAGCGGCATATCCGGACGGTCCTGCAGGAAGTCCGCCGCTATTCGCCTAACGTTCTTGTCGTCAACGACGGATCCACGGACCGCACGCCTAGGTTACTGGCTGCCGAGTCCGATTTGCACATTGTCACTCACGAAAAAAACCGCGGCTACGGCTCGGCCCTGGTCTCCGCTTTCAATCATGCCCTCACGACCGACTGCGATGTCCTCATTACCATGGATTGCGACGGCCAGCACGAACCGGCGCGCATCCCGGTTCTGTTCGAGGCCATTCATGACGCCGACATCGTCAGCGGCAGCCGCTATTTGCGTGACTTCCGTCAGAATACGCAGGCGACCCCTGCCGACCGGCGCCATATCAACGAAACGATTACGCGTGAATTGAACGAGATGCTCGGTCTCAATCTCACGGATGCTTTCTGCGGCTTCAAGGCGTATCGCCGTGAGGCGCTGGCTGCGTTTCGCATAACGGAGACGGGCTGGGGCATGCCATTGCAGGTCTGGGTGCAGGCGGTGCAGCGAGGAATGCGCATCAAGGAAGTCGGCGTGCCGCGGCTCTACCTCGATCCCACCCGGGCGTTCGGCGGCGTACTCAATGATGCCGAGGAACGGCTCGCCTACTATCGCCGCGTCATTCAGAACGAACTGGCGGCATCGGAGTGGTTCTGCGAGTGCCTGCCCACGTCGAGGAGTTGTCGGTGAGCAAGCCCCGCCTGATTGCTCCACGCGAGCACGGCCAGATACTTGCTGTCCCCGCGTTCGATCAGATCAGTTTGCTGCTGGAACATAATCAAGACGGCCGTCGCAGTGTAAATACCTGTCAGGTTTCTAAGCTTGGAAAATCATTGAACGGTGTGCGCGAACTCGCTCGCCGCGAGGTCCTTGCTGCCTCGGCCAGGTATCATCACATATCAGGCGAGCACGTTCCCGAAGTCGTGAGCGAAAGTTGGTTCGTTGCGGGCCATCAGCCGGAGTTGTTTCATCCCGGAGTTTGGTTCAAAAACTTCGTGCTCCATCACCTTGCAAGAAAACACGGCGCTGTGGCGCTCAATCTTGTCGTGGACACCGACACCGCCAAGCCAGCAATCCTCCAGGTGCCCGCCGAGGGAAGGCTGATGCGCGTGCCGTATGATCGCTCGTCGGTGGAGACGCCCTACGAGGAGCGACCGGTCGAGGACGAGGAGCTTTTTGCCAGCTTCGCGGAGCGGCTCACAGCGATGACCTCGACGTGGGGCTTTGAGCCAATGGTGGCAAGCTTTTGGCGAGAGGTCCTGAAACAGGCGGTGCGCACGCGGAACCTGGGCGAGCGGTTTGCCGCGGCGCGCCGCACGCTGGAGCGGCGCTGGGGCGTCGTGCAGCCTGAGCTTCCGATGAGCCGAGTTTGCCAGACCGAAGCATTCGCTTACTTCCTTACCGCCATTCTGACTGACTTGCCGCGGTTCCATAACATCTACAATCAAACCGTCCATGAGTATCGTGCCTTGCACGGGATTCGGAGCCGGAATCATCCGGTTCCTGACCTGGCGTCCGATGGCGACTGGCTGGAAGCGCCGTTCTGGGCCTGGCGTCAAGGACAGTCGCGGCGAGACAGGCTCTTTGTGCGTCGCTCTTCATCCTCGTGGACGCTGCGCATCGGCAACGTCGATGGCCCAACGATCCCCGCTGACGACCTCGCCGCGCTGACGGGGCTTGAGTCCCAGGGACTCAAGATCCGATCTCGGGCCCTGACCACGACGATGTTCGCGCGTTTGTTCCTTGCCGATCTCTTCATCCACGGCATCGGCGGCGGCATCTACGACGAGCTGACGGACCGTATCCTCGAACGGTTCTATGGCATTCCTGCGCCCAGTTTTCTGACCGTCTCCGCAACAGTGCTTCTGCCGTTGCCGCGTTTTCCCGAGGCCGCGAGCCAAGTTGTTGAGCTTTCCCGCAAGGCTCGCGATCTGATTTATAAACCGGAGCTTTTTGTCGCCGGCAACAAGCAGACGGAATCACTCCTTCACAACAAGCTGGAATGGATTCAGAGAAACGTTGCGACGCACGCGGAACGTGTCCAGCGTTTTGAGCAAATACGGGGGATCAATGCGAGGCTTCTGCCGTACGTGTCGCCGCAGCCGCGCGAAGTGGAAGATGGCCTGAAAGAATGCCGCCAGAAGGCGGAATGGGATAAAGTCGCCGGTCGCCGCGATTATTCCTTTTGCTTGTACCCGGAAGAAATGTTACGGGCCTTCTTTGAGCGATCGGCGGCACCATGATCAGCCGGCTGCGTCAAACCGAGGGGTCCGTGGTGTAGGAGTCATCCCGTGATCCGCACAAACGCCTCCCCCTCATTCACTGTCGCCCGCTCGGGCCGCCCCTGGTGCCGATAGAGGACGCGCGTGTGATCGAGGCCTAAGAGGTGCAGGATTGTCGCGTGCAAATCGTGAACATGGAGACGATCCTCGACGGCGTGCAGCCCCATGTCGTCGGTGCTGCCGATGGCCTGGCCGCCTTGGACGCCTCCGCCGGCCATCCACATCGTGAAGCCATACGGGTTGTGGTCGCGGCCATCGCCGGCTTCCGATTGCGGCGTCCGCCCAAACTCGCCGCCCCAGATCACCAGCGTGCTTTCGAGTAGTCCACGGCGTTTCAGGTCCTTCAAAAGGCCTGCGACCGGTTTGTCGCTGCCACGGCAATTGTTGGCGTGGTTCGTTTCGATGTTGCGATGCGCGTCCCACTTGCTGCCGGAGCCGTGATAAAGCTGCACGAAGCGGACTCCGCGTTCAACCAGCCTCCGGCCGAGAAGGCACATTCGGCCATACGTCGCGGTCAGTGGATCGTTCATGCCGTAGAGGTTCTGCGTCTCGGCGGTTTCTTGCGTGAGATCAACGGCTTCCGGAGCTTGCGCCTGCATGCGATAGGCAAGTTCGTAGCTATTGATGCGGGCATCCAGTTCAGATGCCTCTGCACCTTGTCGGGTGCGGGCGTGCTCGCGGTTCAATTCGGCGAGCAGGTCGAGCCGGCCTCGTTGCTGTTGCGGCGAGATGCTCGCAGGCGGATTGAGATGGTTGATCGGCTCGGTCGAAGCATTGATGCGCGTGCCCTGATAGACCGCCGGCATGAAGCCGGTGCCCCAGTTGCGGGCGCCGTTGTTGACCGATGCGGCATTGTCCTGCATCACGACGAACGCGGGCAGATTCTCGTTCTCAGTCCCAAGCCCGTAAGTGACCCAGGCTCCGAGCGACGGCCTGCCGCCGACGATTGAGCCGGTATTCATTTGGCTCACGCCGTTGGAATGATTGAGTCCGTTGGCCCAGCAGGAGTGAATGACGGCAATATCATCAACACACTCGGCGATATTCGGCAGCCAATCGGACACCCAAAGCCCGCTCTTGCCGTGCCTCGCCCAGCGACGACGCGACGCCAGAATGGGCGAATAGAATTCACCCATGGGCGTGATGACGGGTCTAAAGCTATCGGGGATCCGTTGCCCGGCAAGACGATTGACGAGCGGCTTCGGATCGAAAGTGTCGAGGCTGCTCGGGCCCCCTTCCATGAAGCAGAAAATCACGCTCTTCGCCTTGGCCGAGAAATGCGGGGGCCGGGCGCTGAGGGGGCGCGCCGAGGTCCTTGAGGGACCGGATTGGGCAGACAGGCCATTTTCTCCCATCAAATAACCAAGCGCGAGAGAACCGAAGCCGGCGCCGCTCGAAAGCAGCATCTCGCGGCGCGAGAAGGCGCGGGTGATGTGGCCGCAGGCGGAATCGTTGGTTGTCATTTGAAACCCATTAGACCGAAAACTCGTGAACATCCGCGTCGATGCAAAATCGACGTCCCACGTGGCGGCGAGTAATGTGGCGTCCGCGTCTGATCGGGCCGATTGCTCACCTTACGCCGTACTTGCTCCCGTTCTTTCTGCGCAGGCGTCCTCAGAGGTCACTTGAGCATTCCCCAAAAACCATGTTCAGGGTTTGGCCAGCAGCTGTTCTTTCAGTTTCTTGGCTCTTTCCTCAAGTTCCTCGACTGATTGCGTGTGCAATTCTTCCCTTGCAGTCATCGGCAAATTCAGGAGTTCCTGAGAAAGATGAATGCGGTCCACGATACCGTCTTTTTTGGCTTTCTCGGCTTTCGCCGCAGCTACCTCTGCTTTCGCCGCAGCTTCCTCTGCTTTCGCCGTCGCTTCCTCTGCTTTCGCCGTCGCTTCCTCTGCTTTCGCCGCAGCTTCCTTGGCTTTCGCTGCAGCTTGCCTGGCGATGCCCTCCGCGTTCGCCGTTCTTGCCCTCTCGATCTCCGCGTTTTGCTTCTCTTTCTCCGCGTATTCCTGCGCCTTCGCCGCGTTTTCCTGCGCCTTCGCGGCTGCCTTGGCGTAACTCCGTTGATCACGCTCCCAGCGAACGCTCGCTTCGTAGCGTTCCCGTTCTAGATCCGTTTTTGAAATCACCGTCAGTACCTCCATCGCCTTTTGAACCGCCGGCGTTTGCAAACCAGTGGGCAGTCCACCCGAGTCCAGGTCGGCGCCATTCTTCAGAAAGTAGCACCACCCATCCAGCGTATCGGCAAGTTCCTCAGACGCCTTGCGAAATTTCGGCAGTTCGATCAAGTGCATCCATTGTAGTTCGCTGAAGACCAGGGCTGGATGCTTCGAACTGCGTAGCCGAAACTCCAGATGAAAATCAGCAGCATCCCTGAATAGGACATCGTTAAGGAACGTGACCGAGATCGTTGGCTTCAACTGATCGTAATCGTCGGCGCGTTCCAGCTGATTGCCGTAGATTTTGGCCCAGTAATATAATACACGCTCGGGGTATTCAGGCGTAGCGCACATCTGCATTTCAACGTTAAAGAGCCGGCCACGCTGGTCACGGGCCTTGATATCGACTACGGAGAGCTTATCCGCCGCCGCATCCTTTTCGTTGAACGGGTTCACGATCTCCACCGACGCGATGCACGCCTCGGCAGTGAAGTGCAATACTGCGTTCAAGAGATCGATCAGCACCGGTGCGTTCGCTTCGCAGCCGAAGATCTTCTTGAACGCGTAGTCCACCTTGGGATCAATATGCGGAATCATGGCGAGATCTCACCGGAATGAAAACTCGCCCTAGTGCTCCGTCACAGCTAAAAAGTCGGATTGGCATTTTCGGGCGAATCGGCGATGCTACATGGCACAAGGAGGTGTGCCATGCGGAAGTTGTATATCGTGCGGCTTGCGAAGCAAGAACGAGTCGAGCTTCAAGCC
>SXGT01364285.1_pt1 | contig 14758 bp, 13 predicted proteins | sample 3176221 | NCBI WGS metagenome assembly SXGT01 (sample SAMN11356862, study PRJNA531348) | freshwater metagenome | isolation source: freshwater sample F1-120 | place: China: Fuxian Lake, Yuxi | collected 2017-12-25
CACACCGACTACAACGACGGCTTCGTACTGCCGTTCGCGATCGACCGCCGCACGATCGTCGCCCTCGCGGTGCGCGACGATCGTCTCGTGCGCGTGGCCAGCACCTTCGCCGACGAACTCGCCGAGATCTCGCTGGATGCCCTCGCCAACGCCGAGGCCACTGAACAGCTGCACGGCTGGTCGGCGTACCCGCTCGGCGTCGCGTGGGCGCTCGGACAGTTCGGTGCCGATCTCGCCGCGGTTCCCGGCGTCGATCTCTTCATCGATTCTGATGTGCCCGTCGGCGCGGGGCTCTCGAGCTCCGCCGCGATCGAGAGCGCCGTCGCTCTCGCCCTCGCCGAAGTGTGGCAGCTCGGCTTCGACCGCCGCACGCTCGCGCGCGTCGGCCAGCGCGCCGAGAACGTCGCCGTCGGGGCGCCGACCGGCATCATGGATCAGTCGGCATCGCTGCTCGGTGAGACCGACCACGCCGTCTTCCTCGACTGCCGCTCGCTCGACAGCGAGCTCGTGCCACTCGGACTCGCCGAGGCCGGCCTCGCGCTGCTCGTCATCGACACGGGCGTCAAGCACTCGCATGCCACCGGCGGCTATGGCGAGCGTCGCGCGGCCTGCGAGCGAGGCGCAGCGGCACTCGGGGTGACAGCGCTGCGCGACGCGAGCGTCGACGATCTCGACCGCGCGCGCGAACTGCTCGACGACGAGACCTTCCGACGCGTGCGCCACGTCATCACCGAGAACCAGCGGGTGCTCGACACGGTCGCCCGGTTGCGCTCGGAAGGAGCATCCACCATCGGAGACCTGCTCGACGCCTCGCACCGCAGCATGCGCGACGACTTCGAGATCTCGGTGCCCGAACTCGACCTCGCGGTCGAGACGGCAGTCGCGGCGGGTGCTCTCGGTGCGCGGATGACCGGCGGAGGTTTCGGCGGTGCGGCCATCGCCCTCGTGCGACTCAGCGACCTGTCTCGCGTGCAGGTGGCCGTCGACAACGCCTTCGGCGAGCATGCCTTCGGGCAGCCCGACACCTTCGTCGTCACGGCCTCGCACGGCGCCAGCCGCGAGTAGCGGCCACCGGGCCTGATTCGCGCCGAAGCTAGGCGCGAAGCGACAGCGAGCCGTCGCTAGGCGGGAATCGCCAGAGCCTTGGCGGTGTCGCGCAAGACCTTCGCGGCCAGCTTCGGGTCGGAGCCGATGCTCGCGCCGTAGCTCGGCACCATGCGCGTCAAACCAGGCTTCCAGGCCTCAAGCTTGTCGGGGAAGCAGCGCTCGATGAGGTCGAGCATGATCGGCGCGGCCGTCGAAGCACCGGGAGACGCCCCGAGCAGTCCGGCGATCGATCCGTCGGCCGCCGCGACGACCTCCGTGCCGAACTGCAGCGTGCCGCCCTTGCCCGGAATGTTCTTGATGATCTGCACGCGCTGGCCCGCCGTGAGCTGGTACCAGTCGTCGCCCGTGGCGTTCGGATAGAACTCGCGCAGCGCGTCGAGTTTCGCCGACCGCGAGGCGAGCAGTTCGCCCACGAGGTACTTCACGAGATTGAGATTGCGGAACGCGACCTGCAGCATGGGCACGAGGTTGTGCCAGCGGATCGAACCGAACAGGTCGAACCACGAACCGGTCTTGAGAAACTTCGGCGTGAAGCCGGCGTAGGGGCCGAACAGCAGGCTCGCCGTGCCGTCGACGACGCGCGTGTCGAGGTGCGGCACCGACATGGGCGGAGCCCCGACCGAGGCTTTGCCGTAGACCTTGGCGTGGTGCTTCGCGACGACCTCGGGGTTATCGCTGCGCAGCCACTGACCGCTGACGGGAAACCCACCGAAACCGCGGATCTCTTTGATGCCGCTCTTCTGCAGCAGCGGCAGAGCGTGCCCACCAGCGCCGACGAAGACGAAACGCGCGATGACCTCGCTGGGCGTGCCGCCGATCTCGTGGCGCAGCTTGAGTCGCCACAGGCCATCGGCCGTGCGACGGATGCTCGTCACGCGATGGTCGAGCGTCAGCTTCGCTCCGCGCTCGACGAGCGCATCGACGAGCAATCGAGTGAGTGCACCGAAGTCGACATCGGTACCCGCGACTGTGCGCGTGGCCGCGATCGGCTGGCTCTTGGCACGACCGGGCACGACGAGGGGCGCCCACGAGCGAATCACCGCCGCGTCTTCGGAGTACTCGAGGCCTTCGAAGAGCGGGTGATCGCGCAGGGCTTCGTAGCGCTTGCGCAAGTACTCGACATTCTTCTCGCCCCACACGAGGCTCATGTGCGGAGTGGCGCTGAGGAAAGCGCTCGCGTCGGGCAGAAGGCCCTCACCTACCAAGAACGACCAGAACTGCCGTGACACCTGGAACTGCTCGTTGACGACGACGGCCTTCTCGATCTCGATCGAGCCGTCGGGTCGCTCGGGCGTGTAGTTCAGCTCGCAGAGCGCCGCGTGGCCGGTGCCGGCGTTGTTCCACGGGTTGGAGCTTTCGAGGGCGACCTCACCCAGTCGCTCGTAGATGCGGATGTCCCACTCGGGTTCGAGTTGCTGCAGCATCGTGCCAAGCGTCGCGCTCATGATGCCGCCGCCGATGAGGGCCACGTCGATGGGTGTCGTCACTGTTCGAGTTTAGCCGGGGCGAACGGCCACCCTTGCCGCCCGAGGCTAGGCTGACCGGGTGAACTGGGCCCTTCTTGCTGTTGGCGCAACCGGGGGGCTTCTTTCGGGGCTGTTCGGGGTCGGCGGCGGGTTCATCATGGTGCCGTTGCTGCTCTGGATCGGCATCGACGACCGGAGAGCATCCGCCCTCTCGCTCATCGCACTCATCGGACCGGCGACGGTGGGGTCGATCGCCTACGGACTGCAGGGTGACGTCATTCCCCTCGCCGCCGGCATTCTGGCCGTCGGCGCGCTCGCGGGGGCACCCTTGGGGAGTGCACTGCTGCGGCGCGTGCCGCTGCTGCTGCTGAGGCTGCTCTTCGTCGCGGCGCTCATCGCTGCCGCCGTGCGCCTGCTGCTTGTGGCACCCGACCGTGCAGGCACGCTCAACACCGATCCCCTCACCCTGCTCGGGCTGCTGGCACTCGGGCTCGTCATGGGCGTGCTCGCGGGACTGCTCGGAGTGGGCGGCGGGGTCGTGGCCGTGCCCGCTCTCATCGCGGTGTTCGGTGTGGCCGACCTCGCGGCAAAGGGAACCTCGCTGCTCGCGATGATTCCCGGCGCCGCACTCGGTTCGTGGTCAAACGCCCGCGCCGGACTCGTGCGCACGCGCGACGCCCTGCTCGTGGGTGGCGCGGCTGCAGTGATGGCGATTCCCGGCGTGCTGCTGGCCTATGCCGTGCCCGCTGCAGTGTCTGGCGTGCTCTTCGGCGTGCTGCTGCTCGGCATTGCCGTGCAGCTCGCCGTGCGGGCGATCAGGCGCCGAGCGCGATGATGCCGTCGATGATTGCTGCGACGCCGCCCGCGTAGGAGATCACGATGACGATGATGCGCGCGACCCGTGCGTCGATCTTCTTGGCCACCAGTTCGCCGAGAGCCAGGCCCACGAGTGTCGTGCCGATAATGGCGACCCACAGCCAGCCGTCGTAGTCAGGCAGACCGCCCTCGAGCACGACTTTGCCCGTGAACGCACTCGCTCCGAGAATCATGAAGTATGGCTGCAGGGTCGCGGCAAAGTTCTTCTGCGGCCAACGCGTGAGCACGGCGTAGATACTCATCGGCGGTCCGCTCACGCCGGCGGTGGCGCTCATGAATCCGGATGCCGCTCCGCAGAATGCGGCGGCAGGGCGTTGAGCGACCACGCGATCGGCGCGTGTCACGAGCAGTGACGCGGTGAGCGCGACGATGAGCAGCGAACCGACCACGATCTGCAGCACGGGCCCACCGAGCAGCACGGAGACGAAGACTCCCGGAATGAGGGCAGCGATCGCCGCGATGATGAGCATGCCGAACTGACGCCAGTCGACGTCGCGCCATACTCGGCTCAAGATCACCGACGCCGAAATGGCCCCGCACAGGTTGACGATGAGCACGCCCTCGAAGGGGCCGAGCAGCAGCACGAGCACGGGGGCGACGACGAGCGCGAACCCCATGCCTGAGACTCGCTGCGCGAGGGCACCGAGCAGCACCGCCAGAATGACGATCGCGTACAGCACGAGTGATTCCTCTCACCGCAAGGTCGGGCGGGCTCAGGCACCACCCGCCTGAGCCCGCCACGTGGAGCGCGACTGCTGCTAGACCGCGAGTCGCGTGAGCAGAGCCGTCGGGTTCGTGGTGAGAGCCTTCTCGATCGCGATCGGTCGATCGGCGAGGGCGCGCCGCAGTGAACCGACCGGGTCGGCGTCTGCCATGTCGAAGGGGTAGTCGCTGCCGAGCACGAGACGGTCGTCGCCGACGCGGTCGTGCAAGAACCGCAGCGACAGGTCATCGTGGGTGAGCGTGTCGAACCAGAATCGATCGAGCAGGGTCGACGGAGCCACGTCGAGGAACTGACGAGACTCCGGTCGCACCGACCAGCCGTGGTCGAACCGACCGATCTGGTACGGCAGGAAGCCGCCACCGTGCAGCAGTGCGACGCGGAGGGCGGTGTTGCGCGTCAGCACTCCCTGGAAGATGAGCGACGCAGCCGCGATGGTCGAGTCGGTCGGGTTGCCCACGAAGTTGTGGATGAAGTGATCGTGCATGCGATCCATGCCCGCCACATCCGCTCCGGGGTGCAACACGACGGCAAGACCACTCGCGTTGATCGCCTCCCACACCGAGGCGTAGGCCTCGTCGCCGAGGTTCGCGCCAGCAACATTCGTGCCCAGTTCGAGACCGACCACTTCGTCGATCGCGATGAGGCGCTGCAGCTCGTCGTGCGCGGCCTGCTCGCTCTGCATCGGCAGATGGCCGAGTACCACGAAGCGGTCGGGATGCTGGCGCGCCATCGCGATCATGGCGTCGTTGTGCAAGCGGGCCGCGACCGCGGCCGCCTGCTCGCCGAGCCGGTAGTTGAAGTGCGGCGGAGGAACACTGAGTGCTTGCAGCTGCACGCCTGCCGCGTCCATATCGGCGAGTCGAGCATCCACGTCGACCATGCCGAGCGGAATCGGACCACTCATGCGACCGCTCGGGTACTGGAACCACCATTCGCCGTCGCGCTCGATGAGAGCGGGAGCGGCTTCGGGAACTTCCTTCGCGAGCTCGGCGATGAAGTCGCGCGGAACCGTGTGCGCGTGGACGTCGATGGTCACTGTTTCTCCAGGTCAGGTCGGGTCACTTCACTGCGACGCCAGAACACGAATCGCCGCTCGATGTACCAGATGGTGAGGTACACCACGAGTCCGATGAGCAAGAAGAGGAAGATGATCACCCAGTACGCGGCAGTGTCGAAGCCCGACCGGTACCGCAGCATGAGGTAGCCGAGGCCACCCGTGGCGCCGATGAACTCGGAGACGATGGCGCCGATGATGGCCGTCGTGGCACCCAACTGGAGGCCACCGAAGATCACGGGCAACGCGGTAGGGATGCGCAGCTTCACCATGGTCTGCCACTTGGATGCTCGCAGCGACTTCATGAGGTTGACCGCGTTCGGCTCGGCGAGACCGAGGCCCGACAGCGTCGTGATGAAGACCGCGTAGAAGCACGCGATGGCGGCCTGCAGAATCTTGCCTTCGACGCCGAAGCCGATCCACGCGATGATGATCGGCGCGAGGATGACGGTGGGAATCGCTTCGAGTGCCGAGAGGAACGGCAGGTACGCCGCCCGCAGTCGGCGGGACGAGCTGAGGAGCACCCCGAGGAAGAAGCCGATCGTGGCGCCGAGCGCGAATCCACCGGCGATCTCGGTGAGCGTGGTCAGCACCTGAGTGCTGAAGCCGTTCGCGCCGAGCACCCGCGGAAACGCTGCCCACACCGACTCGGGCGTCGGCAACAGGATGGCAGGCACCGAGTTCGTAACGGTCGTGGCGAGCCACCAGATGGAGAGGATGATCGGCAGCAGCGCGGCGGTCAGGAGGTACGGAGACTTCAGCCAGCGCTTCTTCTTGGGGGAGGAATCGATCGCGATTTGCGCGATGACTTCTGTGCGTGTCATTTCTTCCTCGACCTTGACTCTTCAGACCAGAACACAACGCGGCGCTCGATGACATCGGCGATTGAGACGAGCGTGATCGAGAGAATGACCACGATCGTGACGACCGAGTAGACGAGCCCCATGTTCAGCTGGGATGCGAATTCTTTCGTGAGCTTGCCCAAGCCGCCGTCGGACGCCGACAAGATCTCGGCCACGATGACGCCCGTGAAGGCCAAGAGCAGTGCGTGCTTGACGCCCACCATGATCATCGGCAGTGCAGAGGGAAGCTGAAGCTTCGTGAAGACCTGCCAACGATTGGCGCGCAGCGACTTCATGAGCTTGAACTCGTTCGCCGATGGCAGGGCGAGGCCGACCATCGTGTCGATCCACACCGGGAAGAAGCAGATGATGACGGCCAGCGCGATCTTGCTCTCTGCGCCGAAGCCGAGCCATCCGATGAGAAGCGGAGCGAGCACGACCTTCGGAAGTGCCTGCACAGCGATGGCGTAGGGCGTGATCGCCTGACGCATGAACGGAGAGGTTCCGAGCACGACGCCCATGACGAAGCCGAAGGCGCAGCCGATGACCCAGGCGATCGCCACGGCCGACATGGTCTTGGCGAGATCTTCCCACCAGTACCCGCCACCGAGCAGCTGGAAGAACGCCGCCACCGTTTCACTGAAGGTCGGGAAGAGGACGCGGTTGACGAGTCCCGTCTGCGGGAAGAATTCCCAGATCGCGATGAAGAGCGCGACCGTGGCGATGACGATCCAGGCAGAGCCGTTGCGGAAACGCTCCCACCAGGAGGGCCGCAGCGCCGGAGCGCTGCGAACCGGGGCCGGAGGGGGCGCTGTCGTGGTCACTGCAGCTCCAGCATCTGCCGGGCCTTGGCGACAAGCTTGATGAACTCGGTGCTCGTCTGCAGCTCCGGTCGACGCGGGCGGTCGAATGGCACCTCGATGATGTCGACGAGTCGACCCGGGCGCGCGCTCATCACCGCGACGCGGTCACTCATGAACACGGCCTCAGTGATGTTGTGCGTCACGAGCACCGCGGTCGACGTGGCGTAGTCCTGCAGGCGCAAGAGCTCTTGGTTCATCGACTCGCGCGTGAACTCGTCCAGCGCACCGAAGGGCTCATCGAGCAGCAGCAGCTTGGGATCGTGCAAGAGCACTCGGCAGAGCGCGGCGCGCTGTTGCATACCGCCCGACAGCTGCCACGGGTAGGAGTCGCGGAAGTCGCGAATGCCCACCATCTCGAGCAACTCTTCGGCCTTGGGGATGAAGTCTTTCTTCTTCTCGCCGAAGATCTCGACGGGAAGCAGCACGTTCTCGAGGGTGGTCCGCCACGGGAACATCACTGCCTGCTGGAACATCATGCCGATGTTCCTGCTGGGCTCGGTGAGCGGTTCGCCGCTGAACGTGACAGTTCCCTCGGAGGCCGTGAGAAGTCCGCCCATGATGTTCAGGGCAGTGGACTTTCCGCAGCCACTCGGGCCCAGGAGGGAGAGAAACTCTCCCTCCCGGACCTCGAGGTTCAAGCCACTCAGGGCGACCATTTCCTTGTCACCAGAGCCGAAGCGCTTGGTGACGCCCTCGACTCTCACGAGCGGTGCGGTCTGGGTCATGGTCGTCATGGTGTTCTTTCTCAGTTCTCGATAGTGATGATCAGCTGAACCGGCAGAGGGCTACTAGCCGTTCTGCAATTCGTAGGCGGCCGCGTCAGCAGCGACGCGCTCGCGGTCGAAGTTGTTCGCTTCTTCCACGAAGCCGTCGTAGAGCACGTCGGCGGCGTTCACTGCCTGGTAGTCGGCCGAGGTCGACTGAATGAGGTCGAGGAAGGCCTGCGTGCCCTCGACATCGTGAGCGCCGATCGCGTTGATGTCAGCCGGCACGACCTGAGTCGTCGACAGCTCGAAGCGCAGGTCGCCCTGCGAAACGCCATCAGCGTTCTGCTCGAAGGCCGCGGGGATCGCGCCCTTCATGAGGTCGCGGCACGCTTCGAGGTTCTCGAGGCAGAAGTACATGCCCATCGCGGTGCCCTTGGTGAAGAGCTGCAGGGCCTCCGACTTGTTCTCGAGCGTCTCCTGCGTCGTGATGATGCCGCGAGCGGGGAACGAGTTGTAGATCGCCGGCGTGAGGTCAACGAGGTTCACGCCTGCGGTCTGCACCGCGAAGATGTCGTTGTAGGCAGTCGAGTAGACATCGACCGAGCCGTTGTCGAGCGCCGCGAGCGTCTCAGGACCACCGTCGCCGATGGGGATGAGCTGCACTTCGGTGACGGGGTCGATGCCTTCGGCGCGCAGCGCGGCCTCGAGGAACGCGACCTCGCCGCCGCCGGCCTCCGAGATGCCGATGTTGGCGCCGCGCATGTCGGCGATCGACTGGAAGGGGCCGTCTTCGGGCACGAAGATGCCGAAGATGGCACCGCTCGAGTAGGTGAAGACGTTCACGACCGGGAGGCCCACGAGCGCGGCCTCACCGAACGCCGGAGCGGAAGGGTTGCCAGCATCGGCGTTGCCGGCGATGACCTGCTCCATCGCGGCTCCCGAACCGCCGGCGCCGACGAACTCGACGTCGAGGCCGAGCTCTTCGTAGTAGCCGAGCTCGTTCGCCGCGAGCCAGCCCCACCACTCAGCGGTGTAGGTGTCTTCGGCGGCCATGGCCATCGTGATGCTGAGGTCAGCCTCACCCTCGTTGCCCTCGGAAGGGGCGGTGCAGGCGCTCAGTGCGAGCGCCCCGATCGCGGCAACAGCCGCGAGCTTGAGCTGCTTGTTCATGCTCGAATCTCCTTTGGTTCGGTGCATTGGTGTCGATCGGCGTGGTGCTGTGCAAGCGGTGGTGCCGTTCGATGACAAGCGAGCTGCTCGTCATCGAGCGTCGTACTGGTAAATCTGACACCGCTTTTCGGCAATGTCAAGACACTGTCTTATTTTTTCGGGGATTGCCGCACAACCGTGATCGTGGGTATCAATCAGGCGGCGTCGGGAGCCGTGATGATGAGTTCAGCGCCTGCCGTCATGAGGGCAAACGCGTCGGGCAGCGCCTCGGCGACAGCGCGCTGGGCGCGGAAACCGCTGCAGTGCATGGGCGCGATGAGCTTGAGATCGCGCTCGACGAGTCCCGCCACTGTCTGGTCGATCTTCTGCTGCGTGATGCCGGCGTGGCCGAGGTGGAAGCCACCGAGAACGCCGTGGAGAGCATCCACCCCCGTGATCGACTTCGCGTGGTCGAGAGAACTCAAGACACCCGAATGACCGCAGGGATCGAGCACGACGAGTCCGACGCCCGTCACGTTGATGATGACCGTGAAGTAGTCGTCGATCGGATCAGGATGCACGTGCCCGTCGCGAATGCTCATGCGGCCGGTCGGCACCTCTTGCTCGAAGTCGACCGAGATCGGAATCTCGCCACTCGTCATGATGCCCGGCGCAAGATCGATCGGCTCGCGCACCGCGACAACCGCGGCGCCTGCCTCCGTGAGCTCGCGCTCGGTGAGACCGCGGTTGAAATACTGGATCATCATGTCGGGCCGACGGATGGACCTCGGGTGGAACGCGCTTGGGTGCACGATGAGCGGCACGCGGCGGCCCATCGCCTCGAGCGCCGCGTAGATGCCACCGAAGTGATCGGGGTGACCGTGGCTGAGCACGACCTGGTCGATCTCGTCCCAGTCGACCCCCAGCACCTTCGCGTTGTGGATGATCGGGATGCCGCTCATGCCCGCGTCGAAGAGGATCGTCGTCGTGCGCCCGGCCGTCGTGGCCTTGAGCAAGAACGAGATGCCGTTCTCGGCGAGCGGGGTTCCGCGCCGCGGAAGGAAGTGCTCGGGCATGCCCTGCCGACGAATGGTCGGCGTGTTCTGCATGAGCATGTCGATGTAGTTGTCGACAAGCACGGTGATCGAGAGATGGTCGCACGACTGCATGCGCTGCTCTCCTTTCTGTGTTGAGACGGGCAGGACGGGGCCTCAGGCCTCGGGGTGATTCGAGAGCACGGCGGTGGCGTGCGCCGAGAGGGTCAGGCCCATGCCGTGCACGAGCGAGAGCCGAGCATTGTCGACTTGCCGTCGGCCGGCGTCGCCCCGCAGTTGCTGCACCGCCTCGAGGATGAGGAACATGCCGAGCATGCCGGGGTGCACTTGCGCGAGTCCTGCACCGTTGGTGTTGAGTGCCAGCGAACCGCCTGGTGCCACGCGTCCGCCCTCGACGAAGGCACCGCCCTCGCCCTTGGCGCAGAAGCCGAGGTCTTCGAGCAGCACGAGCAGGCTGATCGTGAAGGCGTCGTAGACGTGGACGGTGTCGATCTGGTCGAGGGTCACACCGGCCATCTGCAGGGCGCGCTGCGAACTGCGAGCGGCCTCCGTCGCCGTGAGATCGGGCATCTGCGAGATGTTGCGGTGGTTGACCGCTTCTCCCGACCCCAAGAGGTACACAGGGTTGTGCCGCAGGTCACGAGCACGCTCGGCCGAGACGAGCACCACCGCCGCACCGCCATCGGTGACAAGACAGCAGTCGAGCTTGTGAAGCGGGCTGCTGATGACCGGCGAGGTGAGCACCTCGTCGACGGTGAGCGGAGTCGGGTAGGGGGCCGAGTCGGTCAGCAGCGCCCACTCTCGTGCCGAGACCGCGTACTGCGCGAGTTGCTCGCTCGTCGTGCCGTACTGCGCCATGTGTCGTTGCGCCACCATGCCGAAGGCGCCGATCGGGTGGATGAGACCGTACGGCTGCTCATACGGAGAGCTCTCGGCCATGCTCACGAGCTTGCCCGCGTCACTGCGCTGGGTGCTGCCGTAGGCGACGACCGCGACCTCGCAGAGTCCCGCCTGGATTGCCGCTGCGGCGTGACCGAGCTGGGCGATGAACGAGCACCCTCCGAGCGCCGTCGAATCCATGTGGCGAGGGTGGATGCCGAGATACTCGGCGAGCGTGAGCGTCGGGAAGGCGTAGTACGACGACGCCGTGAAGAGCCCGTCGACATCGGCCAGAGTGAGCCCGGCATCGCTCAGAGCCCTCGTGACCGCGACGCTCATGAGTCCGACAGGCGACTTGCCATCGGTCTTGAACGTGTCGAGCTGTGCCACGCCAACGATGGCGCTCGTGCCGCGGATGCTCATGCCCGCCCCTCCCCTGCCGCGTCGTTGCGCGGCCGGAACCGCAGCAGCGTGAGCTCGGCATCGACATCATCGAACCAGGCCTCGACAGCAGCGCCGACCACAACGTTCTCGACCCCGGTGAGGTTCGCGAAGACCCTGAAGCCCTCGTCGAGATCGACGAGCACGAGCGTCGTCGGCACGTCGTCCGCGAAGAACGGGTGCGCCGCGCGGTGCTGAGTGGTGAACGAGTACACGACGCCCGCCCCGCGGGAAACCTCGATGCTCAGCGACTCCGACGAGCAGTGCGGGCAGACCGTGCGCAGCGGAAAGACGACGCTCGAGCATCCATCGCATCGATGAAAGACGAGCTCGTGCTCACGCAGTCGGTCGTAGAAGACCTTCTCCTCGCCCCTCGGCGTGATGGGAGGGCGCACGGCGGTCGTCACGTCGACGCTCCGGCAGCCCGGATCGCGCTCATGACAGCAGCGGTGACCTCGCTCGTGCTCGACGTGCCGCCGAGGTCGGGCGTGCGCACTGCGGTCTCGCCGAGGACGTGATGGATGGCCTGCATGATCACATCATGCGCCGTCGACTCTCCGAGGTGGTCGAGCATCATCGCTGCTGACCAGATCTGACCGATCGGGTTTGCGATTCCCTGGCCCGCGATGTCGGGTGCAGAACCGTGCACGGGCTCGAACATCGACGGATGCTCGCCCGCGGGGTTGAGGTTCGCCGACGGCGCCATGCCCATGCTGCCGACGATGACCGCCCCGATGTCGGTGAGAATGTCGCCGAAGAGGTTCGAACCGACCACGACGTCGAGGTCGTGCGGATGGCTGACGAACCGCGCTGCGAGAGCGTCAACGTGCATCAGGCGGCCCTCGATGTCGGGGTGGCGCTGCATGACGTCGTGAAAGACCTCGTCCCAGAACGTCATCGAGTGGATGATGCCGTTCGACTTGGTCGCCGAGACGACGCGGCCCGAGCGGGAGCGCGCGAGCTCGACAGCGAACTCGATCGCCCGCTCGGTGCCCTTGCGCGAGAAGATCGCCTCTTGCACGGCCAGCTCGTCGGGGGTGCCCGGGAATACTCGACCGCCGACCTCGGAGTACTCGCCTTCGCTGTTCTCGCGCACCACGAGAATGTCGATGCCGCGTTCGGTGTCACGGAGCGGGCTCACGACTCCCGGCAGCAGCAGCGCCGGGCGCAGGTTGATGTACTGCTGGAACGCCCGGCGGATCGGGATCAAGAGACCCCACAGCGAGAGGTGATCAGGCAGGGAAGGATCACCCACAGCGCCGAGCAGAATCGCGTCGTGCTGCTCGAGCTGTGCGATGCCGTCGGCCGGCATCATGACGCCGTGCTCGTGGTAGTACGCGCAGCTCCACGGGTACTCCGTCCACGACACGGTGAAGCCGGTCATACTCGCGACGAGTTCGACGACCTCGAGCGCGGGCGGCATGACCTCGGTGCCGATGCCGTCGCCCGGCAGCACGGCGATGGAGAAGTGACGTGCAGACGCAGCCGTCACTTGATCGCCATGGGGTTGACGGGTGAACCCACCGCGCGGGTGAACGTCATGGGCGGGGCGCAGAAGAAGAAGTCGTACTGCCCGTCGTCGGCGCAGTCATCGGCGAGCGCCTCAAAGTCGAAGATCTCGCCGACCCAGAGGCCCATCGCGACGATGAAGACGCAGTGCAGCGGCTGGAAGACGTCGGGGGTCTGATTCGGCAGCACTTCCATGCCCCAGGTGTCGACGGCGAGGCCGGCGATGTCGCGGCCGTGGATGAAGGGAATCGATTCGAGGCCGAGTCCCGGAGCGTGACCGCCTGCGTAGTCGCCCCAGTTGCCTTTGCGCTCACCCGTCATGCCGGTGCGCACCATGAGGAAGTCGCCAGCGCCGACCGTCACACCGTGCATGCGCTCAGCCGCTTCGAGGTCGTCGCTCGTGATCGCGTAACCAGGGGCAAGAGCATCCACGCCCTTGAGTCGGGCGATGTCGAGCAAGACACCGCGACCCGCCATCTGATTGGCGGCCACACCAATGGCGCCGACTTTGGCTCCCTTGCTCGTGACGTAGTCGGGCGTGAAGCCGTTGTACATGTGACCGTCGAAGAAGATGTGCGCGAGGGCATCCCACTGCGTCGACGACTGCAGCGCCATGATGATGAGGTCATCGGTGCCGCGCAAGTGGCGGTCGTTGCCCTGGTAGAACTCGTCGACAACGGTGCCCATGGCAATGTCGCCGCCATCGCGGAACATGAGGTGAATGGGGTTGAAGCGCCCGCCGAACCCGCCACTCACCTGCGGACCGGTCGCATCCATCGGCAGGGCCATCGAGATGCGCTTGCCGGAACGGATGCTCGCCGCTGCAGCCGCAACGCGCTCAGGAGTCACGAGGTTGAGCGTGCCGAGCTGATCTTCGGCGCCCCACCGGCCCCAGTTCGAGTACTGCTTGACCCGCTCGCGGACAGTCTCAACAGAAGGCGTCTCTGCCATGGTGTCGTTCTCTCTTTCGTGGAATATCGAATGGTGTGGTGGTCTGGGCGTCAGCGCGGCGCGCCGGCCTTGGTCGATCGCACGCCGCCATCGATGCGGGTGCCCGCGACGTAGTCGCCGGAGCGAAGTCGGTGCTTCTCGATCTTCGCCGTGGGAGTCTTCGGCAGCGCCTCGACGGTCTCGACGAAGCGGGGAACCTTGAAGGCGGCGAGGTTCTCGTCGCACCAGGCGATGATCGAGGCCGGGTCGATCGTGCGGCCGTCGCGTGGCACGACGAAGACGCAGAGCTCTTCGTCGGTGAGGTCTGAGGGCACGCCGATGACGGCGGACTCTTGCACGTCGGGATGCGTGTTGACGACCATCTCGACCTCGAGCGACGAGACGTTCTCGCCGCGGCGGCGCACGATGTCTTTCTTGCGATCAACGAAGAAGAAGGAGCCCTCGGCGTCTTGCCACGCGCTGTCTCCCGTGTGCAGCCAGCCGTCGACGAGCGCTTCAGCTGTCTTCTCCGGCTCTTTGAAGTAGCCGAGCATCATCGCCGGGTTGCGCAGCACGAGCTCCCCGATCTCACCGCGGGGCACTTCGTTGCCCTCGGTGTCAACGATCTTGGCCTCGGTCGCCGGCACCTCCGGGTCGGGGTGCGAGCGGGGAATGCCCATCGAATCGGCGATGCGCGGCGCATCGATCGGCTCGAGCAGGCCGTAGGTCGTCTCGCTCATGCCAAAGCCCGAGACGCACGCGAGCCCGAAGCGCTCTTCGACTTGCATGCGCACGTCGTGCGGCAGGGCGGGCACTCCGTACGCGACGCGCACACTGTGGTTGCGGTCGTCGGGGCTCGGCTCGCTCTTGGAGAGGATCACCGTCATGGCGCCGATGAAGTTGAAGACGGTGACTTTGTGCTTTCGCACGTCGGGCCAGAACCGGCTCGCGCTGAATCGCGGCGCGAGCACCATGGCACCCTCAGCGCCGATGGCCCCCATCGTCGAGTAGGCCTGCGAGTTGATGTGGAAGAGGGGGAGGCAGGCGTAGATGCGATCTCCGCGTTCCATCTTCATCCAGTGCGGGTAGGCCTGACCGGTCATGACGTAATTGCGGTGCGGCTGCATCACACCCTTGGGCTTGCCCGTCGTGCCAG
>SXGT01542400.1_pt1 | contig 14758 bp, 12 predicted proteins | sample 3176221 | NCBI WGS metagenome assembly SXGT01 (sample SAMN11356862, study PRJNA531348) | freshwater metagenome | isolation source: freshwater sample F1-120 | place: China: Fuxian Lake, Yuxi | collected 2017-12-25
CCGCACCCGTGCCCGTGCCGCCGCCCATACCCGCCGTGACGAAAACCATGTCGGCCCCGGCGAGCAGATGCCGGAGTTGCTCGCGGTCTTCCTCCGCGGCGCGCCGGCCAATCTCAGGGTTCGCGCCGGCCCCGAGCCCTTTGGTGAGCTGGGCTCCCAATTGGATCTTTGTCGGGGCCAGGGTGGCATTGAGGGCCTGCAAGTCCGTATTGGCGGTGAGGAAATCCACCCCGAGGCTGTGCGCCAAGATCATGTTGTTGACGGCGTTGCCCCCAGCGCCCCCGACGCCGATGACGCGAATCTGGGCTTCACCGAACTGGGGCTCATCCTCGACGAAATAAATGCGGTTTTCTTCCATTGCTCGCCCCTTCTCCTACGCGAGGAACTCGCCAAACCAGCCACGCATACGATGGTACATACGGCCAAACAGATGATCGTCCGACAATTTCTGAAAACGTCCGTAGTGATGCCCGTTGATAGCGAAATGCAACAACCCCACTCCTGTCGCATAGACGGGGCTATCCACCATCTCCACCAGCCCACGAATCCCCGTGGGCACCCCGCAGCGGGCTGGCAGCCGAAAGAGGTCTTCAGCCACCTCAGTAATCCCGGGCAGCAAGGCCGTGCCGCCAGTCAGAACCACCCCGGCGGTGACACTATCGGCATAGCCGCTCTTTTTGACCTCTTCAAGGACCATGTGGAGCATCTCTTCCACCCGCGGTGCAATAATATCACAGAGATCCATGCGGGTATGACGCTGCAGTTCGCGTTCGCCTAAACTCCGCACCTCAATCGTCTCGTGCATCTCCGCGGCAAAGCCGCGGGCACACCCATAGCTCTTTTTCAGGCGCTCCGCTTCTGGCAGGGTCGTACCGAGTCCAAAAGCGAGATCGCTGGTAATATGATTGCCTCCAACCCCCAGCACCGCGGTGTGCTTGACCCCATGCCCAGAAATCAGGGCGATATTGGTGCTCCCCCCACCGATGTCAATGAGCACGGCGCCAAATTCGCGCTCCTCGGGAGACAGCAACATCTCGCTCGAGGCGAGTTGCTCAAGCACGATGTCTTCCACTTCGAGATCAGCCTTGTTCACACACTTGACGATGTTATGCGCCGAAGCTACGGCGGCCAAGACAATATGCACCCGTGCTTCCAAGCGCACCCCCGACATGCCTGTCGGATCTAAAATCCCTCGCTGTTCGTCCACGATAAATTCTTGTGGCAGCACATGGATCACCTCCCGATCCACGGGCATAGCCACAATCTGGGCCGCCTCAATCACTTTGTCGATTTCCCGGGCGGTAATCTCCTGGTTTTTGACGGCGATAATGCCCGTGGTATTCATCCCCATGATATGCCCACCGGCGATGCCCACATACACGGAGCTCACTTCCACCCCAGCGATGCGCTGGGCCTCGTCCATCGCCTGCCGAATAGACTCAACCGTGCTGTCGATATTGACGACGACCCCTCTCTTGAGGCCTCGGGAGGGATGTGTGCCGACGCCGATGATCTCAATAATGCCATCGCTTTTGACATCACCAATCACGGCACAGATTTTTGTGGTGCCAATATCAAGCCCTGCGATGATCCGTTGTCCCCTGCGGCTCATAGTGCGCCCTCCCCACGCATTAGCTAGCGGGTATGATAATGAGTCGTTTCCGATACGATAAATCCACAGCTCGTACTGCTAGACGGTGCTGGGCAATGTACCGTAAAGCATAGGGTAAGCGCTCCAGTTGCCCAGCCACACTCTCGTCGCCCAGACGAATTTCAAAGGGGTGCTGTTCAAAATGCCAGACAGTCAGCCCAGACGGTTGCATGGCAATCGACGTCACGCGCAGTGTCTCCGCCAGCGGTGACGCGTGGTACGTCTGGAGGAGTTCAAAGGCCCGTTGCACCTCTTGCTGCCGTACCCGCATACCCGGTTCCAGGACGCGGGGGGAGGGCAGCAGAATGTGTGGAACCTGGGAATCCTGCTCTGGCCGATAGACCCGTAGCACCACGCCTTCATGATCCACCAGCATACGCTGGTTCTCCGCGCTAATGGCAAGATAGGGGGTACGCTCCTGCACCGTCACCCGCAGGGTGTCGGGAAACATCCGCCGCAACATCACGGTTTTAATATAGGGGTGATGCCCCAAACGGGCCCCAATACGGGCCAGATCCAGCTGCCACAAGGTGGTCTCGGGCGTAATCCCTAGCAAATAAAAAATGTCGTCACGTGTGAGCGTCGTCAAACCTGTCACTTCGACTTTCTGGACGCGGAAATACTCGGCTTCTAGCATTATGGGGTAATACGTGTACACACTCCACAGGAGAGCCCCACCCAGGGCTAAGACCAGCGTATATTTCGCGAAGAGCCAGGACCGTGCCATCAGACGTTTGCCACGCAAGCGTCGGCGTTGGGCACTATAGAGCGTGTTGCTCGTGGTCGCCAGCGGCATGCCTAGCCTTCCTCTCCGACGACATGCACTTCCGGTTCCAAGGCTATGTGGTACGCCCGCTGCACACTCTCTTGCACCCGGGCCATGAGCGTCGCCACATCTGCCGCGGTTGCCTGTCCTACATTGACGATAAAATTGGCATGAATGGGCGAGATCATTGCCCCACCGACACGCATGCCTTTCAGATCCCTCGATTCGATGAGATGCCCCGCCGACGTGCCCGGTGGATTCTTGAACACCGACCCCGTGTTAGGCTGTGACAGTGGCTGCGTGCGTTGCCGTCGCCCATACGATTCCTGCATCATGGCTTCGCTGTGTCCCGGCTCGCCGCGTTGGAGCCGTAAGGCCGCCCCCAACAGGACGGCGCCCGCCGGATAGGACGAGCTACGATAGCGTAAACCTACAGCACTAGCGGGAAGCTCCTGCACGTGGCCCGTGCGGAGGAGCATACGGGCGCTGACTAAGACCTGACGCATATCGCCCAAATGGGTGCCGGCATTCATCACCATGGCGCCCCCCAGGGTGCCAGGGATGCCATAGGCAAATTCCAAACCACTCCAACCCTGGCGCCCCAACTGGAGGGCGAGGCGAGACAACGGGTATCCCACGCCCACGTGGACATCGGCCTCGTCGGCCGCGCTGCCCGCCGCACTCGGCGCAATGTCATAGGTGCGAAACGTCCCGTGCAAGCGCACCACAATGCCCCGTATGCCCCCATCGCGGATCAAGAGATTCGATCCCCCCCCAAGCACAAACAGGGGGATGGCATGCTCATGCGCCACGGCGTGCAGACAGCGCAGCGCTGCGAGAGTTTCGACACGTACCAGCGCATCGGCGGGCCCACCGATGCGGATGGACGTCAGAGACGCCAGCGGCTGCCCAAAGGTCTTGCGTCCCGGCACATCCCGCAGGAGCGTGGCGAGATCCCAGGGTGGCAGCGGCTGCCGGCCCATATCAGACATCCCCCGGTGTCTGTAAAAATGCCTCACCGAGCTGCCACACATCACCAGCCCCGAGCGTCAGGAGAATATCGTTGGGCCGGAGGTAACGCCGCACAAAGGGTAGCACGTCTGTGCGTTCGGGGACATAGTACACTTCGCTCTGCCCATACCGTCGCACGCCGTCGTAGAGGAGCCGTGATGTGACGCCGGGCAAAGGCGGCTCTCCGGCCGCATAGATCTCCAGCAGCACCAGCGCATCGGCGGCTTCAAAGGCGCTGCAAAATTCCTGCTGTAAGAGCTGGGTGCGCGTGTAACGATGCGGTTGGAAGACGACCACCAGGCGCGAGTCGGGCCACACGGCTTTGGCGGCGCGCAGCGTCTGGCGGATTTCTTCCGGGTGGTGTCCATAATCGTCGACCACGGTGACGCCATCGCGCACCCCACGCCGCTCAAAGCGCCGTTGCACCCCGCGAAATTCCGCCAGGGCTTGGGCAATTGTCGGCAGTGGCACCTCAAGTTCCAGGCCCACCACCACAGCAGCCAGGGCATTCGAGACGTTGTGTCTCCCGGCTAAATTGACGGTACACTGGCCGAGTAATTGCCCAGCGTGCCACACGCTAAACGCTGACTGTGTCCCCATAAAGCGCATATCCCGTGCCATGTAATCGGCCGGCGTGGTCAACCCATAGGTCATAAAGCGCCTCTGGATCTGTGGCATCAGGCTCTGAATGTGGGGCTGATCCAGGCAGAGGATACTACAGCCATAGAAGGGTACCGTGTTGATGAACTGGCTAAAGGCGTGCTTCACGCCCTCAATGTCACCATAGAAATCGAGATGTTCGGCGTCCACTGTCGTCACGACGTTGATCAGCGGCGCCAACAACAGAAACGACCCATCGCTCTCGTCGGCTTCGGCGACCATATACGCCCCCTGACCGAGCGTGGCATTGCCTCCCAAGCTGTGCAGGTGTCCACCAATGACCACGGTAGGATCCAGGCCGCCGTACGCCAGGACGGTCGCCACCAGCGCTGTGGTGGTCGTTTTGCCATGCGTGCCGGCAATGGCTATCCCGTATTGCCGGCGCATCAATTCTGCCAACATCTCAGCCCGTGGGATCACGGGTGTCTGGTGGGCCCGCGCGGTCAACACTTCGATATTGTCGGGTTTGATGGCAGACGAGGTGACGACGACATCCACCGCGTGCACGTGCGCCGCGGCGTGCCCCTGGTACACGTGCGCTCCCTGGCCCTGCAAGCGTCGGGTGACGTCGGAGAGCGTCAGGTCTGAGCCACTGATGGTGTAGCCCAAGCGCAACAAGACCTCGGCGATGCCGCTCATGCCCATGCCACCGATGCCGACAAAGTGGATGCGCCGCGTCTTGCGCATTAGAGCGCTCCCTCCGCTGTCGTCTGTAGTAATTGCACGCAGGCCGTGACAATGGCCTCCGCCGCCTGCGGTCGGCCCAATGCACGACTCTGCGCCGCTTGCTGGTGCAAGAGATCTGGCGTGTCTAACAGTGGCTCCAGCACCTCGGCTAGCCGTGCACCGCTCAGCTCAGCATCAAAGATGACCTGCGCCGCGCCCTGGTGCTGCATCGCCAAGGCGTTGTGGCGTTGATGATCGTCCGCGGCATAGGGATACGGCACCAAAATCGCCGGCTTGCCACAGACGGTCAGCTCCGCCAGTGTACTGGCACCGGCGCGACACAGCACCAGATCCGCCCAGCGATAGCGCGCCGCCATATCATGCAGGAACGGCACCACCTCGGCCTGTAATCCAGCGTGCGCGTAGGCCTGGGTGACCTCCGCACAGTCGGCCTCTCCCGTCTGATGCACCAGACGTATCCGAGGCTGTTGGGCTGCCAGCCAGGGAGCCGCCTGCATCATGGCCTGATTGATGTGGTGTGCCCCCTGGCTGCCACCAAACACCAGGAGATGTAACGGCGCCTCCGCACCGCGCAGCGCTGATGATTCCACCTGGCAGATATCCTCACGTACCGGCGTGCCCGTATACAGCGTCGTCCGTCCAGGGAGATGGAGCGCACTGTCTGCAAAGGCCGTAAAGACGCATTGCGCATACCGTGCCAGGCTCCGTACCGTCAGCCCTGGGCGCAGATTTTGCTCCATCAGGACGCGCGGCACGCGTAACAGCGCCGCGGCACAGATCACGGGGCCCATGACATATCCTCCGGCCCCAATGACCAAATGCGGACGCATGCGGCGGAGCAGGCGCATGGCCTGGAGCGTGCCGACCCCAAGAGCGCCGAGGGCGCGTATTTGGGCCCATCTGGAGCGTCCTTGCAGGGCTTGCACCGTCACGGTCATGCAACGGAAACCTTCTTGGGGCAGGAGACGCTCTTCCAGCCCACCGGCATGCCCCACAAAGAGCACCTCGGTGTCCGGGTAGCGCACCAGGAAGCGCCGCGCCACGGCGATTCCTGGGTAAATATGGCCCCCCGTGCCCCCGGCCGCAATGACCAGGCGCCAAGCCGCTGGCTGGGTCATGTGCGGCCTCCCTCAGCGATATTGAGCATTGTGCCGATCGCCATCATGGAGACAAACAAATTTGATCCACCGAGACTAATAAAGGGCAGGGGCAAGCCCTTGGTAGGCATGAGCCCAATGACCACGCACAGATTCATGACAATTTGTAGCGCGAGCACGATGCCAATCCCGAAACCTAAATGGCTCCCGAATGGATCGTTACACGAGACAGCAATGCGCAGAATGCGCCACAGCAGCAGCACAAACAGCCCCGTGAGTCCTAAGCAGCCGAGCAGGCCTAACTCCTCGCCTATCACCGCAAAGATAAAATCCGTATGGGCTTCTGGGAGATAAAACAACTTCTGCTGACTCTTGCCCAGGCCAATACCAAGGACGCCACCATGGCCCAGGGCGAGGAGCGCTTGCACCGCCTGATAGCCTCCCCCCTGACGATCAGCCCAGGGATCGAGGAACACCATTAACCGTCCCATACGAAAGCGCACACGCGTCAGCGCCCAGTAGAGTCCTGGTAGACCCGCCAGCGCGGTAAATCCCAGATAGCGCCATGGCACCCCAGCGATCAGCAGTTGCAGACTTGCGGTACAGGCTAGCACCACCGCCGTCCCCAGATCAGGCTCCTTAAAGACCAACAGGGCCAGAACGGTGAGGGCAAGCATATTCGGCAGATAGGTATGCGTGAAGCTGGTCAGGCGTTGCTGATTCAACGTGAGACTGCGTGCAACATAGAGCGGCAAGACGTACTTGGCAAACTCGGAAGGCTGGATGGAGAATGGCCCGACCATCAACCACCGCCGTGCGCCGCTGACTTCTTTGCCAAACGCCGGGATCAACACCAGGATGAGCGCCAGGCAGGTGAGTACCAACGCCGGCCCTGCCAAGCGCCGCTGGACGCCGTAGGGCATGCAACGCATGCCCCAGAGAACGACGAGGCCAAGCCCGGCCCACAGCAACTGGCGTTTGAGAAAATAGAGGGAATCCTGATGACGCATTTGAGCCAGCACGGCGCTAGTGCTGTAGAGCATGGCTAGCCCAATGGTGATTAATAAAAAGGTCAACCCCAACAGGGCGTAATCGGTACGCCGTACCATGGTGTCACCGAAGTTTCAAGGTACTTAAGCTGAAAAGTGCCAGTGTAATGGCAATAATCCAAAAACGAACGATAACCTTGGGTTCTTGCCAACCCTTGGCTTCAAAGTGATGGTGTAACGGTGCCATGCGAAACACCCGTTTCCCTGTCAATTTGAACGAGGCCACCTGAATAATCACCGAGAGGGTTTCGATCACAAACAGCCCACCTATCAGTAGGAGGAGTAACTCGTGCTTGGCCAGCACCGCGACCGTACCCAGTGCACCACCCAGCGCCAGAGAGCCGACGTCCCCCATAAAAATCTGCGCGGGATAGGCATTGAACCAGAGAAACCCGAGACTCGCTCCGAGCAGGGCGCCGCAGAACACGGCCAGCTCCCCAGCACCGCGAATGTGCATGAGGTTGAGATACTCCGCAAAATTGGCGTTCCCCACCACATAGGCAATGCCCGCATAGACAAAGATGGCGATAATAAAAGGCCCCGTCGCCAGACCGTCCAGGCCATCGGTCAAATTCACCGCATTACTTGCCCCCACGATGACCCAGGCACCAAAAGGGATATACCACAGTCCAAGGTCAGGACGCAGTTGTTTGAAGAAGGGCAAATGCAGGCGTAACGTGTTGTCGCCGGGCTCGGCCATGAGATAGAGCACGCCGACCGCAAGGCCAGCCAAGGCAATCTGCATGAGGAATTTATATTTGGCACGGAGCCCGGCAGAACTGCGGCGCACTTTCTTGAGATAGTCATCGCAAAACCCCACCGCACCAAACGCCAGGGTGGTGCCAAGGGCCAACCACACATACGGCATGGTGAGATTGGCCCAGAGTAAGGTCGAAAAGGTCATCGTGGCCAGGATCAGGAGACCACCCATGGTGGGCGTCCCCGCTTTGCTGAAGTGCGATTTTGGACCATCTTCACGAATGACCTGGCCCACTTGCAACTGTTGCAAGCAGCGGATGACATACGGCCCGATAATGATGCTCACCAGCAAAGCCGTCAAGGCGGCGTAGGCGGTGCGAAATGTCAGATAGCGGAAGACATTGAACATCCCGACAGTTTGATGCAGCGGAAAGAATACGTGATAGAGCATCACGCCTCCCCTGCTGGCTCGGTCAGGGCATGCACGAGGCGTTCCAGCGCCATGCCACGCGATCCTTTCACCAGAATAACGTCGCCCGTGCGCCGGAGAGTGGTGAGCACCGCCACAGCCTCATCACAGGCCAACGTACGGTGAATGCAGGCAGCGGCCATGCCGGCAGTTTGCGCCCCCTCTGCCAGATGCTGGGCTAATTGGCCAACAGTGATGAGCTCGTGTACACCACTCTGGGCCACCAGCGTGCCCATCGCTTCGTGCAGCGCCGGCCCATGCTCCCCCAGCTCTAACATATCCCCCAACACGGCCAGCCGCCGCCCTGGTCCACGGGTATGCGCCAGGGCATGTAAGGCAGCCGCCACAGATTGCGGGCTAGCATTATAGGTATCATCCACCAGCGTCACCCCACCCACGCCGTGCTTGACAAGCATACGGCCATACATGCCACGATAGCTTTGGAGACCCGTCACAATAGCCGTTGGCGGCACGTGCAGCGCTACCCCCACAGCCGCAGCCGCAAGGGCATTCATGAGTTGGTGCGCTCCCAGTACGGAGAGGGCGACGTCATAGGTCACACCATCGATCTCCAGCGTACACAGACTCCCCTCCAGACCCAGGTCTGCACGGACCCAACCACGAATGTCAGCGTCTGGCGTCTGCCCAAAGGTGAGCAGCCGTCCAGGTGCGTGCTGCCCTAAAGCGCGGGCGCGGGGGTCGTCCGCGTTGACAATGGCCACGGATGCCGGGTCCAGAGCCTCGAGCAGTTCACCCTTGGCTTGCTGAATCCGCTCAATGGAACCGAGATAGCCCACATGTGCCAAACCAATGTTCGTAATCACACCAATATCTGGCAGCGCCATCGTACACAACTGGCGAATTTCGCCAAGATGGTTCATCCCGAGTTCGAGCACCGCCACGTCATGTGTAGTTTCGAGCTGGAGGAGGGCCAAGGGCACACCAATGTGATTGTTGAGGTTGCCGACCGCCTTGCAAACGCTATAGCGTTGTTGCAGCACAGCCGCGGTCATCTCTTTGACCGTGGTTTTGCCATTGCTCCCCGTGATGGCCACCACAGGACCAGGAAACTGCTGCCGCTGCGCCAGGGCACAGGCTTGTAAAGCCACCTGGGTATCTGCAACTAGGATGCCAGCGGAGGAGGCTCCCCGCTGCTCAGACGCTACGCACTGCGCCTCCGCGAGCAGCACGGCAGCTGCCCCACGCTTGAGGGCTGCGGTGGCAAAGTAGTTCCCATCAAACTGCTCACCGCGCAAAGCGACAAAGAGGGCGCCACCGGGCACGGTGCGGGAATCCGTGCTCACCCCACATACCGGCTGCGACGCGTCACCCCACAGGAGGGTTCCATGCGTACGTTGGACAATCTCGGCGACACTCCAGGTTGGCATGGTCATTCACCGTCGCTGTGCGAGGGCAGTGCGGGCCACTTCGCAGTCATCAAAATGGCGACGTGTCTGGCCCAGGATTTGATAGTCTTCGTGGCCCTTGCCGGCAATGACGATGGTGTCCCACGGCTGTGCAATGGCAATGGCATGCTCAATGGCCTCCTGGCGATCCGGGAGAGCGATATACTCTTTCGTATGATCGAGGCCGGTGATGATCTGGGCGAGAATGCGCTGCGGGTCTTCGGTGCGTGGATTATCCGACGTCAGTACCGTGTAATCGCTCAGCCGTGTGGCCACTGCGCCCATGAGCGGACGCTTGCCGGGATCGCGATCCCCGCCACAGCCAAAGACGGTAATCAGGCGCCCCGACGTTTCCGCACGCACGAGTTGCAGGACTTGCTCCAGGGCGTCTGGTGTATGCGCGTAGTCCACAAAGACGCCAAAGTCCTGCCCACAATCCACGCGTTCCAGGCGTCCGGGGACACGACGGAGCTGCGCAATGCCCTGGACAATGGCCTTGGCGTCGATGTCGAGGGCAATGGCTACGGCAATCCCCGCCAGCAGGTTATACACGTTGTGGCGTCCCACCAGAGGCGAGATAATCTCCATCTGGCCCTTGGTGGTAGACAAATTGAAACGAATCCCGCCGAGACCGTGGTAGACCTCCGTGGGCTTCAACGTCGCTTCGCCTTGCAGTCCATAGGTCAGGAGACGGGCACGAGACATCTGGACTAAGCGCTGCCCCGAGGGATCATCAAAGTTCAGCACGTGCCACACTGCGCTGACCTCCTGAAACAGGCGGGCTTTGGCGGCAAAGTAGGCTTCCGCCGTCCCGTGGTAGTCATAGTGATCCCGGCTCAAATTCGTAAACACGGCGGCATCAAAGCGGCACCCCCAGACGCGATCTTGGTCCAGTGCATGGCTGGACACTTCCATCACTGCGTAGTCAAGATGGGCGGCAACCATCTGCGCTAACAAGCGGTGCAGCTCGAGTGCATCTGGCGTCGTGTGCGCGGCGGGGAGCTCCTGCGCGCCGATACGATAATTCACCGTGCCCAGGACGCCTACTGCCTTGCCGGCGGCGTGCAGAATCGACTCGACAATATAGGTTGTCGTGGTTTTGCCGTTGGTGCCGGTAATACCGACGAGACGCAAGTGTCGCGCCGGATGATCATAATAGGCACTGGCGAAGTGCGCGAAAGCCTGACGACTATGCGGCACCCGAATCACCGTGCATCCCGCTTGCTGGACGCGGGCGTCGAGTGCGCTCGGCCAGTCCTCCACGACGAGCACAGTGGCCCCTTTGTCCAGCGCCTCGCCGAGAAACTGATGCCCATCCACTTGCACGCCGCGCAGCGCCACAAACAGGGTGTCGGGCACCACTTGGCGCGAATCGGCCGTCACCTGGTGCACCGCACGACGTGTCGGTCCAGTCACAAGACACATCTTGCTGCCATGCAAGAGGTCTACGAGTTGGCGAGTGGGTTTCAACACGACATACCTCCAACGCCACGCCCGCGGAGCGCAGCAGGGGCCATATACAGCATACGCACTAGGGGCGCCGTTCCTTATATTGTTTCGTACTGCTGACGGAAGCCACACGCGCCGGTTCACGGAGCCCAGGCTTGGGGTCAGGAGCTGGCGCGGTCTTGGGATGGCCAGCTGGCGTGGCAAGCGCCGCAGGTGGCGGCGTTTCGGCCCAATGGAGCGCCTGAGCCTGCCGCGAGGGTATGTGTAGCGCATAAAGGGCTTGCTGGGCCACGCGTTTAAAGACCGGCGCGGCGGCTTCCCCCCCCCACTTGGCCAGCTGCGGATCATCGATCAGCACGACAATGGCCAGTTGGGGGGCTTCAACGGGCACATAGCCGACAAAGGACGCCAGCACCTTACTATGGCTGTAGCCACCCCGCTCCACTTTCTGTGCCGTCCCTGTTTTGCCAGCGACGGTATAGCCCTCCACCGCGGCCTGTTTCCCGGTGCCACGCTCGACGACGCTGGTTAGAATCTCGTTGATGCGCTCTAATGTCGGTGTCGAGAGCACGCGGTAACGCGCCTGCGGCGCAAAAAACTGTGTGGCATCACCCTGCACGATATGCTCGACTATCCGTGGTCGCATCAGCCAACCGCCGTTCGCCACTGCAGCATAGGCGTTGACGAGTTGTAACGCCGTGACCGTTACTTCTTGTCCCATGGCGAGCGAATCATGGCTGGGCTTCGTCCATTTCTTCGGCACGCGAATCAAACCCTCTTCCTCCCCGGGGAGCGCCACCATCGACTTTTCACCGAAACCAAACTGACGGATATAGTTATAGAGTTGTTGATCGCTGAGGCGCTCGGCAATCTTCGCCGTCCCAATGTTGCTGGACTTCTCAATCACCTGGGCGAAATTGAGGAGACCGTACGGATGATGATCACGCAACCGCCGTCCGCCACTGCGCAGCGCGAAACCATTTTCACAATGGAACATGTCCGTCACGCGCGCCACGTGCTCTTCAAGCGCCGCTGACGCTGCCACTAGCTTAAAAGTTGACCCCGGCTCGACCGGGTCGGTAATTGCCCGGTTGCGTTGCCAGATACGCTGCTTGGTGTCCTGAAAATCATTCGGATTGAAAAACGGATAATGCGCCAGCGCTAAAATATCCCCTGTCGCTGGCTGCAGCACGAGTACCACCCCACTCTTGGCCCGTGTTTCTTCGACGCGGGCCGCGATCTCTTTCTCCGCCACATATTGTAGGCGTTCGTCGAGGGTCAGATGCAGATCCGCCCCCCGTGGTTGTTCACTAGGATCGCCGGCAATGACTTGTCCCGTGCGTCCCGTGGCATCACGTTGGAGCGTCACGCGCTGCGGCAACCCCGTCAACTCGCGGTTATACAAGTATTCCAAGCCGCCTAACCCGGCCCCATCGACGCCCACAAACCCCAAGACCTGCCCGGCCAGATGCCGTTTCGGGTAGAAGCGGCGGGTCTCTTGTAAGACCTGCACCCCACGGAGGTTGAGCTTTTGGAGGCGTTCGCCCACTTCCGGGGGCAGTTGCCGCGCCAGCCAGACGAACGAAGCTGGTGACGTCAAGTGACGCTTGACGGTAGCCACAGGCTGTCCGAGGATCGCCGCAATGGTTTTGGCCGCACTCTCCGGCTGCTCCACATCTTGGGGAATCACGTACACCGAAGGCACCGGCACGCTGGTCGCCAACACGCGGCCATGCCGATCCAGAATCCGTCCCCGCTCCGGCAGCATAGTAATCTGGCGACTATATTGACGGGCGGCCAACTCGCTCAAATGCGCGTGCTGGAAGACCTGCAAGATCACTAAGCGGACGATAATCGCGCCGAAGAGGCTCACAAAAAGTCCAACGATCCAACGCAAACGCGTGTCATTATAAGGCTTGAAACGTCCAGCGAGTCGCATTACTCCCTCCTCTGGCCGACGCTCTGTGGCCCAGGTCGGACATAAATGACTTGCGTTGCTTGCGGGGGGCGTAACCCTAAGTGTTGCGCGGCAATCTCTTCAATCCGCCGTAACTGCTGCAGGGAGCCCAGCTCGACTTGTAATTCCTTCTCCCGTTGCAAGACCTGCGTCCGCTGCTGTAAGAGCTTACTATGCTGATACCACAGACCCATCAGACGCACTTGCGGCCAGAGATACAGCACCACGCCTCCCAAGAGCATGGCGGCACTCAGCACTAAACCCAGCCCAACATGGCGGCTGGCGATACGCCGGGCGCGTCCACGAGCGATCGATGGTGACGCAACCGCACTCGGGGTTAGGCGTGGCATGGGCTCATTCCTGAACGGGCAGCTTTTCCGCCACCCGTAACCGGGCACTCCGGCTCCGTGGGTTGTCCTGGATCTCTTCCGCACTGGGGAGCAGCGGCTTACGCGTGAGCAGGCGCAGCCGTGGCTGGTGGTGACAGAGACATTGTGGGAGGCGAGGCGGGCACACGCAGTCCTGGGCTTCCTGACGCATGAAGGTTTTCACGTGGAGATCTTCACCCGAATGGAAGGCGATCACCGCCAGCCGTCCCCCTGGAGATAACGCCGCGACCGCTTGCGGTAACGCTGTCGCTAAGGCGGACATTTCATCGTTTACGGCCATACGCAAAGCCATAAAGACACGGGTCGCAGGATGGATGTGTGACGGCCAGGCAGCGCGCGGAATGGTGTGCGCCACGAGATCCGCCAAATGGCGCGTCCGGGTAATTGGCGTCCGCTGGCGTTCGCTGACAATCGCCTGCGCCACACGCTTCGCCCAGCGTTCTTCGCCCAGCGTCCAAAACAGGGTCTGGAGACGCTCGGCGGGCTCCTCGTTGACCAGCACCTCTGCGGTATACGCTTGGGTCGTGTCCATACGCATGTCGAGAGGGCCATCAAGACGGAAGCTGAACCCACGGGCGGCGGTATCTAACTGATAGGAGGAGACACCCAGGTCAAAGAGAATGCTATCGACCTGGGAATGCCCACACATCTCGAGCAAAGAGGAGAGGTCGCGGAAGTCACCATGCAGTGGAATGAAACGCTCCCCCCATGGCGCTCCCCATTGCTGTGCGGCAGCGATACAGTGGGGATCACGATCCACACCGATTACCACACAGGCAGCCGGACTGGCGTGGAGCAGGGTACGGGTATGCCCCCCACCTCCGAGGGTGCAATCGACGTAAATCGCCATCTTATCATGCAGGAGCAGCGCGCCGATATCACGCTCCATCACCGCACGATGTTGAATAGTCGACGCCACACCCATGGGAACGACCTCAGTGTCGCCAAGCTGTTACAGACAAGGTCAGATGAGTCGGCCCATCAGCACACACATTGTCCCACAAAAACATATGCCACGCCCATCATGCCCCATTTTCTCCCACCGAGACTATAAAAGCCCGCATCGAGTACTGTCAAGAAGAAAAATATAACAGTAACACCAGCGCTGCATATTACTTACGACGACATGTAACCTTTCATCCGCACAGAGGAAAGTTCACACATCCAGTGCCATAGAGCGATGCCAGGGCGGCACAGCACACCCAAGGCTTGGAAGGGAAGACTCCAGGACGCAGCGGAGCGTAAGCCGGGTTTTGTTCCGCCTCATACCGCAGGCGGTGATGATCATTCCTCTGGGACACCCGTTACCGTGTGCCTCAAGCGACCGTACCCGGAGGCATCGGGCGAGCCACCCTTACCCCACGTGTGATCCCTCGTGGGACTATGTGGGAACGCCTCTCTATTTGGTCTTGCTCTGGGTGGGGTTTACCAAGCTTCCCATGTCACCATGGGAACTGGTGCGCTCTTA
>SXGT01682653.1_pt1 | contig 14758 bp, 17 predicted proteins | sample 3176221 | NCBI WGS metagenome assembly SXGT01 (sample SAMN11356862, study PRJNA531348) | freshwater metagenome | isolation source: freshwater sample F1-120 | place: China: Fuxian Lake, Yuxi | collected 2017-12-25
AGCTGCCGTGCTCGCCGATGAAGGCCCCGCTGGCGAAGGTTCCGCCAAAGCCGCCATCGACGGCGAAGTCCAGACCCAGAGCCGCCACGTGATTGCCAAGCGCATAGTCCGGCGCGATGGCGGTGGCGACCAGATCGGGGTCTTGCGGCCGGACGCGGGGGTCCAGATTCTGGCCCCAGTAGCTGTAGGGCCAGCCGTAGAAGTCGCCGTCACTGACCTGGGTCAGATAGTCGGGCACCAGCTGCGGGCCCAGTTCGTCCCGCTCGTTGACCACGGACCAGAGCTGGTTGGTCGTGGGCTCGATGGCGAGGGCGGTCGGGTTGCGGATGCCTCGGGCGATGGTGCGGCGGGCGCCGGTCTCGCGGTCGATCTCCCAGACCACCGCGCGTTCTTCCTCCACCGCCATGCCCCGCTCGCCTGCATTGCTGTTGGAGCCGATGCCCACATACAGGAAGCGGCCGTCGGCGCTGGCCGTCATGGCCTTGGTCCAGTGGTGGTTGAGTTCGGCGGGCAGGGGGGTCAGCTCCTCGCCCGGCGCCGTGATCTCGGTCTGGCCCTCCTGATAGGGGAAGCGCATGACCGCGTCCTGATTGGCCACGTAGAGATTGCCGTCCACGAAGGCCATGCCGTAGGGCGCGTTCAGATCGTCGATCAGGACGGTGCGCAGCTCGGGCACGCCGTCGCCGTCGGCGTCGCGGATCAGGGTGATGCGGTCGCCGCCTTCGACCGACGAGCGGCCCCGGGCCTTGATCAGCCCGGCCAGCACATCCTTGGGCCGCAGCGCGGGCGCGCCGCCGCCTGAGCCTTCGGCGATCAGCAGGTCGCCGTTTGGCAGCATCAGCATCTGGCGCGGGATCCTCAGATCGTCGGCCACGACGCTGATGGTGAAGCCTTCGGGCACGGTGGGCAGGTCGCCGTTCCATTCGCCGGGCGGGGCGATGTGCATGGACGGGATCAGGCTCTGGTCCAGCTCGGGCAGGTCCGGCGTGGCGCCGGTTTCCTGAACCTCCGGGTCGCTGGACCCGCCGCAGCCGGCGAGGGCCAGGGACAGGGCCGCGATGCTGACGAGCCGCATCCTCATTGGACGACCTCCCGAACGGTGGATCTGGAATGGAGCATCCAGCCGGCGATCAGGGCCAGCAGGGCGCAGATGATGGACATGATCAGGCCGGGCGCGCCGACCGAGGCCCAGCCATCCTGACTGTGATGGAAGATGTTGATCAGGCCGACGATGAACATGACGGCCAGAACGGCCAGATAGATCAGGCCGCGGGTCAGTCCGGGCGAGCGCCGGGCCATGATCGCCTCGATGACCGCCCATGCCACAACGAGGCCGTTGAAGAACAAGGCCAGGGTGATCGACCATGCCGAGAAGTTCGACCACTGGATCTGGGCCGTGTTCAGATAGGCGATGTCGGTGGCGACCGCGAAGCTGAACAGGGCGATGGGAAAGGCCAGCAGGATCGCGTGAAGGGGGTGCAGGATTCCGCACCAGTTTCTGTAGCCCGCCATCTGTCTCTCCCTGTCGTCTCCCTTTGCCAATCCCTCACCCGGCGTTCGGTTTCATCAGAGGGTGTGGCGGGGGCGCTATTGCCAAGCCGGGGCTGCGGCGTCAGGTTCCGCGCCCTTTTGCTCAAGGCCCTGACCTGACCCTTCGATGACCGCCGCTCTCCGCCCCGAAATGCGCGCCGATCTGCGCGAACTTCTGACCCTGGCCTGGCCGGTGGTTCTGGCGCGCGTGGGCATAATGACCATGGGCCTGACCGACGCCATCGTGGTGGGCCAGTACGCGGCGCGCGAGCTGGCCCTTCATTCGCTGGCCTGGGCGCCGTCGTCGGTGTTCGTGACCACGGCGGTGGGCCTGCTGATGGGAACCCAGGTCATGACCGCGCGCCTGATCGGTCAGGGGCGGCGGGAGGAGGCCGGGGCGGTGTTCCGGCGCGGCCTGGTCTATTCGGTTCAGCTTGGTCTCATTTCAGCGCTCGCTTTGATCCTTGCGGGGCCCTGGGCGCTGGTGCGCGTGGGGCTGGAGGACGGGCTGGGGCAGGATGCGGCGGCGCCGTTGATGGTGCTGGCCCTGTCGCTGCCGTTCTATCTGATCTCGGTGGCGGCCCAGCTGTTCCTCGAGGCCCTGTCGCGGCCCCGGCCGGGCATGTGGGCCATGTGGATCGCCAACGGGCTGAACCTGCTGATGAACCTGTGGCTGGTGCCGGGAACCTCGGGCCTGCCGGTGGACGGGGCGGTGGCGGCCTGCTGGGCCACCTTCGCCGCGCGGCTGGCGCTGGTGGTGTTTCTGCTGGTCTATATCGTGCGCATGCCCGATGCGCGGGCGCTGGGGATCTTCCGCAAGCCGCGCCGCGACCGCGTGGTCGAGCGCGAGCAGTACAAGGTGGGGGTGGGCGCCGGCGCGTCCTACTTCATCGAGGTCAGCGCCTTCGCCGCCATGAGCATCGTGGCCGGCTGGCTGGGCGGGCTGGAGGTGGCGGCCTGGGCCATCGTGCTGAACCTGTCGGCCATCGTGTTCATGAACCCCATGGGCCTGTCGGCGGCGACGGGGGTGCTGGTCAGCCGGGCCTACGGCGCCAACGACCGGGCGGGCCTGATCCGCGCGGGCGTACTGGGGTTGAGCGTCACGGCGCTGCTGGCGCTGGCCATCGCCCTGGTGGTGTGGCCTGGGGCGGAGGTGATCATCGGCGTCTACACCACCGACCCGGCGCTGGTGGCCATCGCGGTCCCGGCCCTGATCCTGGCCACCCTGTTCTTCGTGGCCGACGGCATCCAGGTGGTGGCGGCCCAGGCCCTGCGCTCCGCCGCCGACGTGTGGTGGCCCACGGCCATGCACGTGTTCAGCTACGGGGTGGTGATGATGCCGCTGTCGTGGTTGTTCGCCCTCCCCATGGGCATGGGCGTGGACGGCATCGTCTGGGGCGTGATCGTGGCCAGCCTGGTGTCGGCGGCCCTGCTGACCGGCCGGTTCGTGCGGGTGGCGCGGCGGATGCCGGCTTAACGGACGCCGAGGATCCAGCCTTCTTCCGTCTCGACCTGACGGATCAGCTCGTCCGAGGCGCCCTTGGGCGGGGCGAAGGCGGCCGCCAGCTCGTTCTTCTCGTCCATACGCGCGAAGGTCTCGGCGGCGACGCGGACCTGGGCCTGGCTCTTGAACTCGCCCGGCTCGGGCGCGCCGCCGAACATGGCGGGCCAGACCTCGACCACCAGCGCCGACAGGGGCGCCACGTCCTCGGGCGTCAAGGCGCGCCAGCCCGTGCCGAACGGCCACACGGCGGCCGCCGAGCCCAGCCGCTCCACCACGCGACGCACGGTGGGAATGCCGATCAGGGCGTGGCCGCCGACCGCGCCCGCGCCGTGCATCTGCCACACGGTCTTGGGTTGCAGCTTGCCCTGTTTGGCCGCGACTTCGGTGGCGCGCAGTTCGGGGATGTCGCCGTAGCCGCCCTCGGGCTTGGTGGTGGTCAGCCAGCGCTGGGCCTGGCTGGCCGGTGCGCCCCAGAACGGCCGCGCCTCGTCGGTCATCAGCCGGTTCATCTTGGCCGCCACCTGGTAGCGGTTGTTGGTGTTGTCGGGCTTGTCCCGCACATTGTCGGCCAGAAAGGCCCACAGGCCGGACCAGGTCGGATCCTTCAGGGACAGCCGGGCGGCCGTGCCGAGGGGGAAGCCCAGCGGCGCATCAATGCCGATCAGGGCCCGGTCGCCGCGCTTGTTCAGGTCGCCCAGGATGTCGGCCAGCAGCTTCTCGCCCTCGGCGCGGGTGGCGGCGTTGTGGGTCTCGACCTTCAGCCGCATGCGCACGTCGCGCTTGGCCACGGCGATCCACAGCGACTGCTCGCCCAGCTTCTTGCCCTCGGCGGCGGTCCAGTTGGCGATGACATAGGCGTCGAACAGGCGGGGCACGGGAAAACTCGCGGGAGAGGGGAGGTCCGGTGCTTCTAGCCCTTTGGCCGTAAAGCGGGAAGGCCGGTCGGCCTATTTCATCAGGGCTTCCACATGGGATAGCCAGCGGCGCCCCAGCCTGAGCGCTTCCGGCGGTGAGCCGGTCGAGGCCCCCGTCGAGACATTCCACAGGTCCAGCTCGAATTCGGGATGGCGCGGGTCGGCGAACATCAGCCGCAGCACCACCTGACCGGCGTCCGGGGCCATCACGTCCAGCGCCCGGCGCGCCTCGCCCCGGCGCACGCGGGCCAGCACATGGCCGTCCACGATCATCTCGGCGCCGTCGATCTCGTCGAAGTCATAGACCAGGCCGTTGGCGCCCCGATCCCACAGCACGGCCGCCTGTGCGCTGTCGAAATCCAGGGCGCAGGCGCGGCCTTCGGCGGGAGAGACCGCCTCGACCTCGGGCGAGCCGCCCAGGGTCTTGTCCAGGGCCCGGTGCAGGCGCCGCCGGGGCTCCATCCACCAGGCCAGGGTCAGGCCCGCCGTGGTCAGGGCGGCGGCGGCCAGGGCCACCAGCAGAATGATCCTCAGCGCATCGACCACGCGGGCGGCTCCGGATCCAGATCGACGACCACGGGCACGTGATCGCTGGGTTTTTCCATGTCGCGGGCGTCGCGGTGGGTCTCGATGCCCCGGAACCGGTCGGCCGCCAGGGCGGACAGCAGGGCGAAGTCGATGCGGATGCCGTGGTCCCGCCGCCAGGCTCCGGCCTGATAGTCCCAGAAGGTCCAGGTCCCGGCCGGCTCATCACCCAGTTCGTGGCTGTCGGCGAAGCCCAGCCATTTCAGCGCCCGGAACGCCTCGCGGCTCTCGGGCTGAAACAGGGCGTCTGTCACCCAGGCCTCGGGGTTCTTCGCGTCCTCGGGCGTGGGGATGACGTTGAAGTCGCCGCACAGGGCGACGGCCTCCTCATGGGTCAGCAGGTCCGACGCGTGCAGCCGGAGGCGCTCGAACCACGCCAGCTTGTAGTCGAACTTCTCGGTGCCCAGCGGATTGCCGTTCGGCAGGTAGATGGACGCCACCCGCACCGGCGCCGGCGCCTCCACCAGCGCCTCTATGTAGCGGGCCTGATCGTCCGAATCGTCGCCGGGCAAGCCGCGCCGCACATCGGACAGGGGAAATTTCGAAAGCAGGGCCACGCCGTTGTAGGTTTTCTGGCCGTGGGTCTCGACATTGTAGCCCAGGTCCTCGAACGCCTCCCGCGGGAACTTCTCGTCCACGCACTTGATCTCCTGCAGGCAGGCCACGTCCGGCTGGGCCTCGCTGAACCAGTCCAGCACGGTGGGCAGGCGGGCGTTGACGGAGTTCACGTTCCAGGTGGCGATGCGCATCAGGGACTCAGCGGTTCAGGACGGGGCCACGCTAACGCACAGCGGACCCGCGCAAAAGAAAAAGCCCGCCGCGAGCGCGACGGGCCTTTCCGTTGGATGGAGACGTGGAGCTTACAGCACGCACTCGTCGCCCTGACGGGCGGCGGCGGCGCAGGGCACCAACTGCCCGGCGGCCTGACGGTCGTCCGGGAACTCGCCGAACCAGCCGCGGCCGTCGTCGCACTTGACCTCGGCCACGTCGCCCTCGAGGTTCGCCATACGGGCGACCACGCGATAGTCGACCACATTGCAGTTGCGCTGGCTGGCCGTGACCATGCGGGTCAACTCGTTGCTGATCGTGTCACGGGAGACGAACTGGCACTCCAGACCGCGCGCATCCATGGTGAAACAGTCGAACGCCTCGACCTCGCCCGAACCGCCCGCGACCGGGAAGAAGCCGGTCAGGCCAAAAGGCTGATCGGCGCATTCGAACTCGTAGATTTCGCGGCCCGGAGATCCGTCCGCCGGGCTCTCCACCGCGACGATGCGCTCTTCGTTGACCGAGCAGGTGCGGCCGATCTGGGCCAGGGCGGCGGCCCGCTGCTCAGCAGCGGCGCCTTGGGCCGCCGCGCTGTCGGTCAGGGTGCAGCCGCCGGGCACGAGCTGGGGACGGCTGCAGTCACGGGCGCCCTGCGGTTCACCGGCCGGGTTGGTCTGGGCGATGAAGCCGAAGCCCTCGCTGCACTTCACTTCATAGAAGCGAAAATCCGCGTTGGCGCCCACGAAGCGGCCCGCTTCGGGCGTGCAGGCCTGGGGCGCGACCGACGCGAAACGCGCCTGGAAGCCGGCCAGCTGCTCTTCGTTCGTGGTGAAGGTGCACTCGCCGCCCGCGGCCGTGACCTCGATGCACTCCAGCCGATCCAGGTATTCACCGGCGGGGTTCACGCGAAGCCAGTAACCGTCCACGCCGGCGCAGCCGACTTCGTAGCGTTCCTCGCCCGATTGCGTGCGGCCGACCCAGCGGGTCTGGTCCACCTGGCAGGTGACACCGGCGGACTGGATGTAGCCCGCCATGATCTGTTCGGCGTTGGCGTTCTCGGGCAGGGTGCAGGTCACCTGGGCGGGCGCGTCGGGGTTTTCAAGCGCGTATTCCTCGGCCTGCTGGGCGACGATGATGCAGTTCCGCGACGCGGGCTGTGCGCCGTCGGTGAGGATGTGGCCCAGGCCGGTGGCGCAGGCGACCTCGTAGATGTTGATATCGCCGTTGCGGCCCGGGCTGACGGCGTTGACGACGTCGCAGACAGTATTGGTGGCGGTCACGACCGCCTGGGCCTCGGCCAGAACCTCGGGACCGGTGCGGACTTCGGGCGCCGCCTGCGACTGAGCCCCTCGACGGGTGCGGGACTGCATGGCCGCCGCAGCGGCGGTCGTGGCGACGCCGGCCATAGGGGCCGAGTCCGCCGCCGCAGCGGCGGGAAGGGGGCTGAATCCGACGACGGTCAGCACGACGGCGGACCGGGCGAGCAGGGAATTACGCAGCTTCAAAGGGCTATCCTCACCTAGCTTTACACGTTGGCGGACGCTTCGCCCGCTCTGATTGTTGGGTCAAGTCCTAACGGCGGCATGTGTTCCGTCTGTGGCGCTCAGATGACCTTTGACGCGCGATCATGCGGAGGGCAAAGTGGCAATGAGTTTTTAATGGAGACGCGCTTGCCCGACGGCCAGGCCAATGCACCGGAGCCCCGCAAGGGCGCGGCCGGGCCGGACTATCCGGCGCTGGACATCCCGGCGCCGGGTGAGGCGGTCCAGGTCGCCGAGGGCGTCCTGTGGCTGCGTTTCTCCCTGCCCATGGCGCTGGACCATGTGAACGTCTGGGCCATCCGCGACGGCGAAGGCTGGGTAATCGTCGACACCGGCCTGGGCCTGCCGGACACCATCGACGCCTGGGAGACGGCCCTCGCCGGACCGCTCGAAGGCCGGCCGGTCACCCGCCTGATCTGCACCCACATGCACCCGGACCACATCGGTCTGGCGGGCTGGCTGTGCGAGCGGTCGGGCGCGCCCCTGTTCATGTCGCGGCTGGAGTATGTGACCGGGCGCATGCTGCTGGCCGACACCGGCCCGGCGCCGGAGTCGGGCGCGGCCTTCTATCGCGCCGCCGGCTGGTCGGACGAACAGATCGAGGGCTATCGCACCCGTTACGGCATGTTCGGCAAGGCGGTGCGGCCCATGCCGCCGGAGTTCACCCGCCTCAGCGACGGGGACGGGATCGAGATCGACGGCGACGCCTGGCGCATCATCGTCGGCACGGGGCACTCGCCGGAGCACGTCTGTCTGCTGCGCGAGCGGGATAACCTGTTCATCTCGGGCGATCAGCTGTTGCCGCGCATCTCGTCCAACATCTCGGTCTGGCCGACCGAGCCGCAGTCGGATCCGCTGAAGGACTGGCTGGACTCGCTGGAGGCCCTGAAGGGCCGCATTCCCGAAAACGCCCTGGTGCTGCCTTCCCACGGCGAACCCTTCCGGGGCGCTCACGCCCGGCTGGAGGCCCTGCTGCGCGGCCATGACGTGGCCCTGCGGCGGCTGGAGCGCACCCTGGCCGAGCCGAAGCGGGCGGTGGATGTCTTTCCCTCCCTGTTCGGCCGCGCGGTTGGCGAGGGCGTGCTGGGCATGGCCACGGGCGAGGCCATCGCCCACCTGAACTATCTGGAGGCCCAGGGCCGTATCGGCCGCGATCGCGACGCGGACGGCGTGGACTGGTGGACCCGAATTGAAACTGGAGAACCCGCATGAGCGAGCATGTTCACGTCGCGCTTGAGCAAGGCGTGCTCACCGTCACCCTGGCCCGGCCCGACAAGAAGAACGCCATCACCCAGGCCATGTACACGGTGCTGGCCGAAGCCACCGAGCGGGCGAAGACCGATCCCGACGTGCGCGTGATCCTGTTCCGCGCCGAGGGCGACAGCTTCTGCGCCGGCAACGACATCGGCGATTTCATCGCCATCGGGTCGCAGACCGATGAGCCGCTGGACATGTCGGTGTTCCGGTTCCTGAAGGCCCTGGCCGAGCTGGACCGCCCCGCCGTGGCGGCGGTGAGGGGCCGGGCGGTGGGCATCGGTCTGACCCTGCTGCTCCACTGCGACATGGTGGTGGTGGCGGACGACGCCCTGCTGTCGGTTCCGTTCGTCAATCTGGCGCTGGCCCCGGAGGCGGCGTCCACGGCGCTGCTGCCCGCCGTCATCGGCCACCAGCGGGCCTTCGAACTGTTCGCCCTGGGCGAGCCCATCACGGGGCGTCAGGCGCTGGATTGGGGCCTGGCCAACCGGGCGGTTCCGGCCGGTCAGGTCGATGAGGAGGCCCGGCGCCTCGCGGCCCTGCTGGCGGCGCGGGCCCCCAACTCCATCCGCTCGACCAAGCGCCTGATGCGCGACGCCGAGGCGATCTGGGCCCTGATGCTGGCCGAGGGCGAGGCGTTCGGCGCCCAGATGAAGAGCCCCGAAGCCATGGAGGCCTTCATGGCCTTCAGCCAGAGGCGCGCGCCCGACTTCTCCAGAGCCGGCTGATTTTTCCTTGACGGGCGGGGGCGCGGGCCGCAGATGCGCGGTCCCTCCGAACCTGGCCGCACCATGACCATCGCCCTTTCGCCCCAGCCCGCGGTCATCCAGACCGAAACCGTGTTCGACGCGGCGGCGGTGGCGCGCGTGGTCGAGGCCGCCTTTGGTCCCGGACGTCTGGCCAAGACCGCCGAGCGGCTGCGCGAAGGCCGCGATCCGGCGGTGGGCTACGTGGCGCGACAGGACGGCCGGATCATCGGGTCCGTGCGGCTGTGGACCATCACCATCGGCGGCGCCCCTGCGCTTTTCCTCGGCCCTATCGCCGTGGAGCGGACCGAGCGCAACGCCGGCATCGGCGCGGAGTTGGTCGCCACCTGCGTGGACTGGGCCCGGGAGGCCCAGGCGGCGGGTGTCCTGCTGGTGGGTGATCCTCCCTATTTCGAACGCTTCGGGTTCCAGCGCATCGATGGCGCGGTCATGCCCGGCCCGGTCGATCCAGCGCGCCTGTTGTGGCTGGCGCTGGAAGCGGCCGCGGCGCCCGGCGGTCCGGTTCGCGCCGACTGACGTTTTCCGGCGGGCCCTTTCCGGCGAGCCCCCTTTCCGATGAGACCTGCGGCGCCTACCATCAGGGCATGACCCCAGACACCCTCAGCCTCATCCAGTCGGTCGCCGGACACGCGGAGGACGGGCGCGGCCCTGCGCCGGTGCATCTGTGGAATCCCGACAACTGCGGCGAGATGGATCTGGTCATCCGCGCCGACGGCGTCTGGATGCACGAAGGCTCGCCCATCGGCCGCCCGCAGCTGGTGCGTCTGCTGGCCACGGTGCTGCGCAAGGACCCGGACGGCTATTATCTGGTCACGCCGGTCGAGAAGCTGAAGATCACGGTGGAGGATGTGCCCTTCCGCGCCGTGCGGGTGGACCGGGAGGGTGACGATCTCATCTTCACAACTGATATGGGCGAGCGGGTCACGGCGGGCGCCGAACATCCCGTGCGCGTCGAGACCGACCGGACGACGGGCGAGCCGACGCCCTATGTGCATGTGCGCGGCGATCTGGAGGCCCGCATCGAGCGGTCGGTCTTCTACGAACTGGTGGAGATGGCGGCTGTGGCCGACGGCCGCATGACGGTGCGGTCGGGCGGCGTCGCCTTCACCCTCGGGGCGGTGACTTGAACGAATTGCGTCAACAGTTGATTTCGGCGCTGGACCCGCTCGAGGCGGCGTCCGGTCGTGCGCGGTTCTCCGATTTCGACCTGAACCCCGATGCGCCGCGTCTGGACCGGCCCCTGCGTCCGGCGGCGGTGCTGATTCCGGTGGTGGACCACGGGGATGGACCGACCCTGCTGCTGACCCGGCGTTCGGATTCCCTGGCCAGCCACACCGGCCAGATCGCCTTTCCCGGCGGGCGGCTCGACCCCGGCGAGACGGTGGTTCAGGCCGCCTTGCGCGAGGCGGTGGAGGAGGTGGGGCTCTCCCCCGACCATGTGGAGCCGTTGGGTCTGTCCGACGCCTATGAGACGGTGACCGGATTTCTGGTCACGCCGGTGGTGGCCTGGGTGCGGCCGGGCTTCACCCTGACCACCGACCCGCGCGAGGTGGCCGACGCCTTCGAGACGCCGTGGGATTTCCTCATGGATGACGCCAATCACCGGCGTGAGTTCTATGACGCCCCCGATGGCACGCGGCGCTGGTTCTGGGCCATGCCGTGGGGCGAGCGCTATATCTGGGGCGCCACGGCGGGGATGCTGCGGTCGCTCTGGGGCCGTCTGCACGACCCGGCGCGCGAGGCGGTGGCGTGACGCGCCTGAGCGATCAGTCCTGGCTGACGGCGCCGCAAACGCGGGCGGTGATCGCCGCGCTGGAGGCGGCGGGCGGACCCGGCTGCGCCCGCTTCGTCGGCGGCTGCGTCCGCAACGCCCTGATCGGCCAGCCGGTGGATGACATCGACATCGCCACCACCCTGGCGCCCGAGGCGGTCATGGCGGCGATCAAGACCGCCGGGCTGAAGGCCGCGCCCACGGGGCTGGCGCACGGCACGGTGACGGCGATCTCGGGCGGTCAGCCTCACGAGGTCACCACCCTGCGCCGGGACGTCTCCACCGACGGGCGCAACGCCACCGTGGCCTTCACCAGCGACTGGGCCGAGGATGCGGGGCGGCGCGACTTCCGTCTGAATGCGCTTTACGCCACGCCGGACGGCGAGGTGTTCGATCCGACGGGGCAGGGGGTCGATGACGCCCTGTCGGGCCGCATCGTCTTTGTGGGCGAGCCTGAGACCCGCATTCGCGAGGACTATCTGCGGATCCTGCGATTCTTCCGTTTTCACGCCTGGTACGGACGCGGACCGGCCGACGCGGCGGGGCTGAAGGCGTGCGCGGACCTGAAGGACGGCATGGTCCGCCTGTCGGCCGAGCGGGTGTCGAAGGAACTGCTCAAGCTGCTGGCCGCGCCGGACCCGGCGCCCGCCCTGCGCCTGATGGCCGAAAGCGGGGTGCTGGACCGGGTGCTGCCCGATCACGCCGGTCTGAGCCTGTTCGAGTCCATGGTCCGGGTCTCTCCGGATGCCTTGCTGCGTCTGTCGGCCCTGCTCCCGGCCGATGCGGACAGGGTGCGGGCGTCGGCGCGGGCCCTCCGTCTGTCCAACGCCCAGAAGGAGCGGCTGGTGCTGGCCCTGCCGGCAGAGCCCGCGGTCAGCGTGGCCATGGACGAACGCGCCGGACGCGCGGCCCTGTACCGGCTCGGCCGCCGTCGGTTCGAGGATCAGGTCCTGCGCGCCTGGGCTGCGGCGCCGGGACGGGAAGTTGAGGCGCGGCGACTGCTGGATCAGGCCGCCGCCTGGCCCATCCCGCGCCTGCCTGTGGACGGCCACGACGCGGCGCGGGCAGGCGCGTCCGGCCCGGCGGTGGGCCGGACCCTGGGGGCGTTCGAGGACTGGTGGGTGGAGCAGGACTTTCCCGACGGCGATCACGCCGCCATGCTGGGCCGCTTCCTTCCCCGGAGCAAACCATGACCCGCATCGCCATCCTTGAGACCGGCGTCCCGCCCGAGGCGCTGCGCGACGACTTCGACGACTATCCCGCGCGCTTCCGGGCGCTGCTGGGCGACGGCGTGCCCACCACGCGCTTCAATGTCCAGGAGGGCCGTCTGCCCGACGATCCGTCCGCCTTCGAGGGGGTGGTGGTCACCGGCTCGGCGGCTGGGGTCTATGAGGATCATTTCTGGATTCCGCAGTTGCTGGACTGGCTGCGCGCTGCGCGGGGCCGCACCCGCATTCTGGGCATCTGTTTCGGGCATCAGGCCATGGCCCAGGCCTTCGGCGGGCACGTCGAGAAGTCGAACAAGGGCTGGGGCGTCGGTCTGCATCGCTATGATGTCCTCCGCCACGAGCCCTGGATGTTCCCGAAAGCGGACAGCGTGGCCGTTCCGGTGTCCCATCAGGATCAGGTGGTGGCCGTCTCCTCCGACGCCCGGGTTACCATCGCCAGCGACTTCACCCCCCACGCGGGTCTCGCCTGGGGCGAGGACGCGGTGTCCTTCCAGTGCCATCCGGAGTTCCAGCCCGACTACGCCGCCGCCCTCGTGGAGCTGCGGCGAGGCCGCATCCCCGATGCGGTGGCGGATCAGGCGCTGGAGACCCTGCGCCATCCCAACGACCGCGCCCTGATGACCGCCTGGATCCGCGCCTTCCTGCTGGGCATCCCGCCCCCGACCGAGGCGGCCGGCAGCGGCATCTGAGGCCGTAATCGGACGCCGGATACATTCCGGTTCCGCTTGTGATGGGACGCGGCGGGGCAGGGGTGTTATCGCAGCGTCCCCGTCCCCCTGAAACGCTCGAGATCGCCTTCCGTGTCCCGCCCCGTCGCCCTCGCCTGCGTGCTCATCTGCGCCCTGATCTGGGGCACGACCTGGTATGCGATCACCCTTCAGCTGGGGACGGTCGATCCGGTGGCCTCGGTGACCTACCGCTTCGGCCTCGCGGCGGCGGTGATCTTCGCCGGGTGCCTGCTCACCGGCCGCTCCCTGAAGATGACCCGCGCCCAGCATCTGGCCCTGATGGGGCAGGGGCTGTTCGTCTTCACCATCGGCTACGCCTTCGTCTACTGGGCCGAGGAGCGGGTGGCCTCCGCCGTGGTGGCGGTGATCTTCGCCGCCCTGGCCTTCCTCAATCTGGTGATCTTCCGCGTCGTGGCCCGCCAGAAGGCCGCGCGGCTGTCGTGGGCCGGCGCCGGGCTGGGCATTCTGGGCGTCGGGGTGCTGTTCGCGTCGGAGCTGCTGCGCGCTGGCATGGACCAGCGCGCCCTGATCGGCCTGACCTTCGCCCTGATCGCCGTCAGCGCCTCCGCCGTGGGCAATGTGTTTGCCTGGAAGGTTCAGACGGCCGCCGCACCGGTCATTCCCGCCACCGCCTGGGCCATGGCCTACGGCACGGCCTTCCTGGCCCTGTTCGGCCTCGCCATCGGGGTGGAGTGGACGTTCGAGTTCACCCCCCGTTACGTGCTGTCCCTGCTGCACCTGTCGATGCTGGGCTCGGTGGTGGCGTTCCTGCTGTATTTCACCCTGGCGCGGGCGCGGGGCTATGCCCTGGCGTCCTACATCTCGGCCCTGACGCCGCCGGTGGCCATGCTGGTGTCGGTCCTGTTCGAGGGCGCCACCTTCGGCCTCGCCGCCTTCGCCGGGCTGGCGCTGGTGCTGGCTGGCCAGATGCTGCTGATCAAGGCCCCGCGGGTGTCCGCCGCCTAATCGTCGTCGCGCTTCGCCCCGTCCAGATCGCGCTTCAGCCGCTCGGCCTCGATCCGCGCGGCGTCCTTCTGGCCTCTGGTGCGCCCGAATGCAGCCCGGTTGGCGGCGGCCGTCGCCTTGGCCTCCGCTCGCGCCCGATCCTTGCGCGCCTTGTTCAGATTGATGATCTCGCCCGCCATCGCCTCAGAACCCCGTGAACAGCCGGTCCAGCGCCCGGCGGATGTCGAACTCATGGTCGAGCAATGTCCCGATGCGGCGTCTCAGGGTGCGAGACGCGATGGTCGACAGCTCGCTGATCACCAGCACCAACTCTTGATCCTGAACCGACACATCGATCTCGAGTTCGCTGACCGTGCCCTTCGCATCGTTGACGAGAGGCGCGACAACGACATCGTCAAAATCCGCCAGCAGGTGCGATGAGAGAACAACGAGGTATGGGGCGAACCGGCGTCCGGACGCCGACGGATTTTCGTAGACGCCGAACTGTCTCACAGCCATCGGGGACGGATGTGGTCCGATAGCAGTCCGCGCTCGTCGATGCGCCGATTATGGTCCCGGATCGCCTCGGCATTCTCGTCGGCCCATCGCCGTGCGCGGTCTTCGGCGCCGGCGGGGTCCACCTTCTGCAGGTGCAGCCGCAGCGTCCGCTCGTCCATGCCGCCGACGTCGATCCCCAGCCGCTCGGCCTGGGCCAGCAGTTCGGGGTCGATGCCGATGTTCAGGTCCACCTTGCCCATGCGCCCAGACTACGTCGAAACGGCGCAGCCCGCTACAACCGCCCTCAGCCCGGCGCGATCATCTTCTCGGGCCGGACCCACTCGTCGAACTCCTCGTTGGTCAGATAGCCGCCGCCGACGGCCTCCTCGCGCAGGGTGGTGCCGTTCTTGTGGGCCGTCTTGGCGATCTTGGCGCAGGCGTCATAGCCCAGCTTTGCGTTCAGCGCGGTGACCAGCATCAGGCTGTTCTCCACGCCCTTCTGGATGTTGTCCCGGCGCGGCTCGATGCCCACCACGCAGTTGTCGGTGAAGCTGACCGCGGCGTCGGCCATCAGGCGCACCGACTGCAGGAAGTTGTAGGCCATCACCGGATTGAACACGTTCAGCTCGAAATGCCCCTGCGACCCGGCGAAGGTGATGGCGGCATGGTTGCCGAACACCTGCACGCACACCTGGGTCAGGGCCTCGCACTGGGTCGGATTGAC
>SXGT01747174.1_pt1 | contig 14758 bp, 8 predicted proteins | sample 3176221 | NCBI WGS metagenome assembly SXGT01 (sample SAMN11356862, study PRJNA531348) | freshwater metagenome | isolation source: freshwater sample F1-120 | place: China: Fuxian Lake, Yuxi | collected 2017-12-25
GGCGAGATGCCGGCGGCCATGCAGGCCAAGCTCCTGCGGGTCCTCCAGGACGGCGAGGTGCGCCGCGTCGGGGCGAGCAAGGCCATCCGTGTCGACGTCCGCGTCATCTCCGCGACCCACCGCGATCTTCGGGTCCAGGCCGAGCAAGGCCTCTTTCGCGCGGACCTCATGTATCGGCTCAACGCGGTGTCCGTGAAGCTCCCGCCGCTGCGCGAGCGCGGCGACGACGGGACGCTCCTCGCCCACTTCCTGCTGGCTCGCACCTGCAAGCGCTATCGCAAGCGCCTGCCCGGCTTCACGCCCGAGGCGCTGTGGGCGCTGACGCGGCATGACTTTCCCGGGAACGTCCGCGAGCTCGAGAACGAGGTCGTGCGTGCCGTGGCGCTCTCCCAGGAGGGCGAGCCCGTGGCGACCGAGGTCTTCTCCGAGGCCATCACGCAGCGGCAGTCGGGCCAGCGGACGCTCCCCTCGGCGCCGACCGCGCTCGCCGACATCGTGGCGAACGCAGAGCGACAGGCGATCGAGCACGCGCTCTTCCGCAGCGGCGGCAACGTGTCGCAGGCCGCGCGCGACCTCGGCCTCACCCGCCCCGGTCTGTACAAGGTCATGGAGCGCCTGGGCCTCCGTGGGTAGCGCTCGCCATCCGTGCGACTGCGTTCGATTTCTCTTGTCTTAGTTTTTCCCCTCCCTATACTCGCCGCGCTTTTTCCGCTGGAGGCGAACATGCGACGCGCGACCTGGAACCTCTCTCTGACGACCCGACGGGTCGCTGCTCCAACTTTGGCCTTGCTGCTCGTGGCGGCCTGCTCCGACTCAGCCGACGACGGCACCGAGCCCGAGGCCGTCACCGTCGAGACCACCGTCTCTCCGCAGCTCGTGCTGGTGGGCCAGAGCTTCGAGATCTCGTGCGCGGCCGCCAACGCGCAGGGCACGCCGATCAAGCGGGACTTCACCGTCAAGGTCGACCCCACGCTCCCGGTCACGAGCTACAAGGCCACGCCGACGACCAAGGGCACCTACTACGTCGCCTGCGCGCTGGCTGACGGTTCGCGGCAGGACAAGACCCCGGCGGTCGTCTATGCGCTCACCCAAGACGAGATGGACCGCGTCTCCATCGACACGGCCCTCGGCTCGAGCAAGGTCGACGTCGGCGGGAGCACGGACGCCACGTGCAAGGTCGCGCTCGACGGCAAGCCGCTCTCTGACCTGGTGACGACGGTCGAGGCCATCCCGAGCGACGTCGCCTCGGTCGCCGACCACAAGGTTACCGGCAAGCGGGACGGCGAGGCGATGGTCGCCTGCGGCATCCAGAAGACCGTCTTCAAGGACAAGACGCCCGCGCTGCTGGTCGTCGGCAAGGGCGACCCCAAGCCGGTCACGGTCGTGACCACGCTGTCCAAGACCACGGCCGCGAGCGGCGATACGGTCGACGTGACCTGCACGGTGCTCGACTCGGCCGGCACGCAGCTCCAGGTGGACACCGTCGTGGATGCGCCCACCGGCATTGGCCTCCAGGGCAAGAAGCTCACGGCGCAGCAGGCCGGCAAGTTCACGATCACCTGCAAGCTGGCCGACGCGACCAAGGGCACCCCGGAGCTCAAGCCCGCCACCATCGAGGTCACGGCCGGCTCTGCCGAGACGGTCGAGGCCTGGGCCGAGCCCAAGCAGCCGGCCTACAAGCCGGGCGATCAGGTCACCATCAAGTGGACGGCCTTCGACACGTTCAAGAACCCCATCGCGGACGCGCCGGCCACGATCACCGCGCCCGCGACCGGCGTGACCAAGAAGACCGACGTCAAGTTCTCGCTCGACCAGGACGGCTACTACACGTTCAAGGTCACCGTCACCACGGGCGGCAAGCCGTCGGCCGAGGTCAAGCTCGTCGTCGATGGTGCCGGACCCAAGGTCATCATCCTCACGCCCGAGCGTGGTCAAACGCTGACCGGCAACACGGACATCAAGGTCACCGGCAAGGTGGAGGACAACTTCGGCGTGCAGAAGCTCGTCGTCAACGGCAAGCTCGTGAGCTTCGACGAGGCGACCGGGACCTTCACGCTCACCATCCCGTCGGTGCACGGCATGAACGTGGTCGTGGCCGAGGCCACCGACAAGAACGGCAACACGGGCAAGGCCAACGTCGCGTGGTACTTCTCGTCCAAGTATCAGCCGACCGACGAGAAAGACACGGCCGCTGCACTCCTGACCAATCAGGTACGGATCTGGCTGTCACAGCAAATCCTGGACGACGGAGACCACACCGAGCCCAAGGCCGACGACATCGCGACGATTCTCGAGATCATCCTCACGAACGTCGACGTCGCAGCGCTCCTGGGCAAGCCGGCGCTGGTCAATCAGACCATCCCGATCATCAACCAGAACATCGCGGGCGTGGACATCAAGGGCAACGGCAAGCTCTCGCTCACGGTGGCCACGGCCAAGTTCGGCAAGGTGGGGCTCACGCTCAAGTCGCGCGATGGCGGCATCGACATGACGGCCACCTTCAAGAAGGAGGGCGCCGAGCCGGGGCTGACCATCGGGCTCGACGCGTTCCTCGGGCTCATCCTGAGCGCGGAGGCCAACCTCAACATCGGCCTCGGTATCCCGAACTTCCAGCTGCTCAAGGCCACGGTCGTTCCGCCTCCGGGCGTGAACACCACGACGACGCTCACCATCGATGAGCTCCAGATCTTCGCGAGCTTCGACATCGCCACCGTCAACGGTCAGCTCCAGGTCACGGGCAAGGACCTCAAGCTCTCGCCCAAGGGCATCAGCCTCGCGCCCTTCGCGAACGCCTTCATCGACCTCGGGACGGTCCAGTTCTCGGCGCTCGGCGGGCTGTTCACCACGTCGATCCCGCTCGGCATCATCGACCTGAACGGGCTGCTCGGGCCCCTCAGCCAGGCGGCGCAGGGCGTGCTCGATCCGCTGCTCAATGGCATCGGCGGCATCTTCGACCTGCTCACGAGCTTCCTTGGACCCTACATCGCCAACTTCCTCGCACCGGCGGTGCAGTCCATGCTCGAGTCGCTGGCCATCGACCAGCAGATCGCCATCCCGGAGCTCATCCCCGGACAGCCGAAGTCGACGGTGCACCTCCGCGCCGAGATCGGCTCGGTGGCGTTTACCAAGGCCGGTGGCGACCTCGGGCTCGACGCCGTTGCCGTCGCGCCGAAGAAGGTGGACCGCAATCCGCTCGGTAGCGTGCTGCGCGACCACTGCCTGGGCGCCGATCCCGGTGACTTCCAGACGCCCAAGGCTGGACCCATGGCGCTTGGCATCGGCATGGACGTGATCAACCAGATCCTGTTCAGCGCCTGGTACACCGGCGGCCTCAACCTCACGATCGATGGCACCAAGCTCGGGCTCGGCACCACGGGTCTGACCAAGGCCGATCTCAAGCTCGACCCGCTGCTCCCGCCGATTCTGGATGACTGCAACTCCAAGCAAATTCTGGGCCTTCAGCTCGGCGACGCGCATCTGACGGCCGACCTCAAGCTGGGCGACCTGCCCATCAAGTTCAAGGCGTGGCTCTCGCTCCAGGCGGACGTGACGCTCAAGGCGGAGAACGACGCGCTCGGCCTCAACATCATCGGCGTGAGCGTCTTCGAAATTCAGGTCTACGACGTCGAGGGCGCCTTTGCCGGCCAGGAGGCTGCGCTCGAGGGCCTCGTCAAGGACATGCTCGTCAAGCAGCTGCTCGCCAAGCTCACGGGCGGCGCGCTGACGTCCATCCCCATCCCGAGCATCGACCTCTCGGGCCTCGCGCCGGGGATTCCGCCGGGCACCGAGATCAAGCTCGGGGACCTGGCGCTCACAAAGAAGGACGGCTTCTTGGCGATCGAGGGTAACCTCAAGTAGCCGAGCGCCGTACAAGGTCGCCGTGCGCGCCCTGCCCCTTTTTGTCGGTTTGTTGGTCTGCCACGGCGCTCTCGCCGCACCGCCAGCGTCCGACGACGACAAGAACGTCACGCCGCCCGAGCTGATCGAGGCCTCGGCGCCGACCCTGCCCGCGGGCGTCGTCGAAGAGGACCGTACCGTCGAGCTGTGGGTGACCATCGACGCGAGCGGCGAGGTGACCGACGTCACGTTGAAATCGGGTGCCGGCGCGCCCTGGGACGAGGTCGCCATCGCGACCCTGCGGCGCTATCGGTTTCTGCCGGCGACCTCCGATGGGACGCCCATCGCCGTGAAGGTCCCATTCACGTTTCGCTTCAGCGGTGTTCAGGCGCGCGGCAAGATGGTCGAGACCCGCACGGATCGCCGCCGGACCGAGGCCACGCCCGGCTTCCGCACCTCGGGAGTGATCGTCGAGAAGGGCACGCGCACGCCGCTCGTGGCCATCCCGGTCACCGTTCGCGATTCGGCGACCGGGCGAACGTTCGAGGCGGTGACCAACGACCGCGGCGAGTATGTCTTCGAGGGGCTCCCGCCGGGGATCCTGGACTTGACGGTCGAGACGGGCGAGCACGCCGTCGTGCGCCAGCGAATCGTGGGCCGCCCCCTGGGAGCGCCCGAGCCTCCCGTGGCGCCCGTGTACCTCGATCCCGTCGGCGTCCCGAAGTACCGCACGGTCATCAAGGATCAGCGCCCACCGGCAGCGGCCTCCGAGGTCAAGCTCGAGCAGGAGGAGCTCACGCGGACGCCAGGCACCTTCGGCGATCCGACACGGGTCATCGCGTCGCTCCCGGGCGTTTCACGCTCTCCCTTCGGCCTCGGCTACTACATCGTACGCGGCGCGAGCTTCGAGAACACGGGCTTCTTCATCGATGGCCACCCGGCGCTCTTCCTCTACCACCTGCTCGGCGGGCCGGGCGTGCTCTACCCCGAGCTCGTCGGCGGCATCACGTTCTACCCCGCGAACTATCCGGCCAGCTACGGGCGCTTCGCCAGCGGCGCCATCCTGATCGACACGAAGAACCCGCCGAACGATCGGTGGCATGCGGACGTGGACCTCGACCTGCTCAAGGTCTCGGCGCTCGGGAGCGTGCCCTTTCACGAGGGTCGGGGCATGGTCACGGCAAACGTAAGACGCTCTTACTATGAGCTCATCCTGCCTGCCATTACAGATGACGTGTCGCTGTCTTATCTCGACTACCAGTTTCGGCTCACGTACGACTTCCCTGGTGGCGTGCGGGCCCGCTTCGTGGCCTTGGGCTCCGAGGATCGCGTGGCCCAGACGGGCACGAACCCGGGGCAGTCCGAGGAGCGCTCCTTCGAGTTCGTCACGGGCTTCCACCGCCTGCTCGGCGCCGCGGAGTGGGACCTGCGCAAGGACCTGATGTGGACCAACAGCTTCGTCTGGGAGCACGACCGCAGCTCCTCGGTGCGGACCTCGAGCGATGACGCGACCATCGACGCGGGCTTTGCCGGCTACTTCCTGCAATGGCGCTCGTTCCTGGACTGGAAGCCGCTCGAGTCATTCAAGACGCAGTGGGGCCTGGACTTCTTCTACGCCAACATCGGCTCGGACCTGAAGATCCCGTCGCTTCCGGCGCTCGGAGATCCGCAACCGCCGATCTTCGACCCGATCATCGTCAACGCAAGCATCCTCCAGCACTTCGTGTCGTTTGCGCCGTACATCATGGCCGACTGGGAGCCGGTCCCTGGCTTTCGCGTGCTCCCCGGCGTGCGCTTCTCGACCGACTGGTACGCCGAGAGCACGCGCTTCTTCGTCGATCCGCGCCTGTCGCTCCGCTACAAGCTGCCCGAGGGCTTCACCCTCAAGGCCTCGGCGGGCATGGCCCATCAGGAGCCGCCGCCGTTTCAGGTCGCCAAGCCTTTTGGTGACCCCACGATCCCGCCCATCCGCGCCACGCAGACGAGCCTCGGCCTGGAGTGGGCCGGGGGCGAGGGCTGGGAGGTCTCGCTGGAAGGGTTCTTCAACTATTACCAGAACTTCTCGAGGCCGACGGGCGAGGTTGGGGTCGGCGACTCGGGGAGCATCGACCGGCCGTATTGGAAGTCCGACGTCGAGGGCCGGGCGTTCGGGCTCGAGGCCCTCATCCGGAAGCGCCTCGGCGGCCGCTTCTACGGGTGGATCTCGTACACGCTATCGCGGTCCGAGCGCCTCCGCCCGCCGAAGGACTGGGAGACCTACGAGAACGACCAGACGCACATCCTCAACCTGGCGGTCACCGTCAACCTGGGGGCAGACTGGTCGCTCGGCACGCGCTTTACGCTCACCTCGGGCAACCTGTACTTCCCGATCACCGGCTCGCGCTACGACTCCGACCGCGATCGCTACGTGCCGGTCTACTCGGGGGACCGCGAGCGCCTGCCGGTCTACCATCGCCTGGACATCCGCCTCGACAAGCGCTGGCGCTTCGATACGTGGTACTTGGAGGCCTACCTCGACATCCAGAACGTGTACAATGCGGGCAATCCGGAGTCGCAGCGCTACTCCTACGACTTCAAGATTCGGGTCAACGGCGTCGGCATCCCTATCCTGCCGACCATCGGCGTGAGGGCTGTGTTTTGACACGGAGACGTCAACGCCTCGGCCTCGGACTGCTCGTGCTCGTGCTCGCGGGCTGCCTCGAGGATCTGCCGCGCCCGTCCAAGGTGGACAGCCTGCGCGTGCTGGCGGTGCGGGCCGAGCCCCCGGAGGCGGCGCCCGGAGACTCGGTCAAGCTCACGGCGCTCGTCGTCGATCCCACTGGCAAGGGCCGACCGCTGACGATGCGCTGGTCCGCCTGCCTCATCCCCGAGCGCGGCAATGGCTTCTTCTCGACGGGCGGGACCACCTCGACGTCCGGTTCCGGCTACTCGACCGACGACCCCGGGACCTGCTCCAGTCTGCCTCCCGACGCCAAGCAGAACCTGTCCAAGACGCTCACGATGAGCCCCGATGGGCGCGAGGCAACGTTCGTCGTGCCGCCCGAGGTGCTGACGCCATCATCGGTCGCCCAGGTCTACGGCCTGAAGTCGCCCACGGTCGGTACGGGCGCTCCCGCCGCGGTCACGGGTCAGCTCGCCGAGGCCACCGCCGCGTTTCTCACCATCGCCGGCGTAAACGTGACGATCACTCTGGAGGTTACCGCCGGGACGGGCGCGGCGGCGGAGACACTCGTGGCCTACAAGCGCGTGAACGTGTCGCTCTCGACGACGCGCAACACGAACCCGCCGGACGTGCTCTTCCACCTCGTCAAAGATGGCGACACCGCCGAGCCGCCCAAGACCGCCCAGCCCGTCCCTCCCGGCGGGCGGTGCCTCCTCGCCGAGGACACCGCGCCCATCAAGCTCTCCGGGGGCAAGTGGAAGCTCACGGCGCTCAACATCCCGGACCCGCCGCCGAAGTACTCGGTGCTTCTGGGTGGCTCCTCCACGGGCAAGCTGTTCGACGTGGTCGAGCGCGAGGAGACCCTGTTCTATTCGTTCTTCTCCACGGAGGGGAAGTTCGGGCAAGACATCGTCAAGAGCGTCGGTTCGCATCAGGTGCAGTGGGAGCTCGAGCCCAATACCGCGACGCCCTCCCCTGCACCGCTTTGGATCGTCGCCCGCGATGGCCGTGGCGGTACGACTTGGTGTCGCTCCGACCTCGAGATCGCTCCGTAGGATGACTGCGGAGGCACCGGCACCCGCGCCCCAGGATCGTGACACCCCCGGCCAGCGGCGTCGCTTTGCGCGCGTCGTGCTCCTGCTTTTCTGCGTGCTGGTGCTCGCGCAGGCGCCGTTGCTCTGGATGCTCACAACGCTCACGGGCCTCGGCGCAGGCTGGGTCGTCGGCTGGTTCTTGCTGCTCAATGCCCAGATCGGCGTGCGTGTCTGGTGGGTCCCCCGCCCGACCCCGCCACCCGCCTGGTTTGAGCGCTACGTCATTTGGTTTTTCTTCGGCTGGTCGATCCTCTCACTCGCGGCGGTGCCCGTCGTCATGCTCTCGCCGTGGCTTCCGGAGGTGTTCACCTGGGCGGGGCTCGGGCTTGCCTTGGTCTTCACGCTCTACGCCGTCGGAATCCCATGGCGCCGCGTGCGCATCACGCACCTCGATCTCCCCATGGTGGACCTCCCGCCCGCGCTCGAGGGCCTGCGCGTCGTGCAGCTCTCCGACCTGCACCTCGGCCCCCTCGTCCCCGAGGGCTACGCACGCCGCGTCATTCGCGTGGCGATGGCGCTGAAGCCCGACGTCGTGGCCATCACGGGCGACGTGATCGCTGCCGGACCGGCGTTCCTGCCGGCGCTCGAGCGCACGCTCGCCGGGCTCAAGCCGCGCCTCGGGACCTTTGCGGTCATGGGCAATCACGACTACTTCAGCGGAGCGAACAAGGCGCTCCGAGCCGTCTATGGTCGCTTACGCTTCCGCGTGCTCGACAACGCCCACCACGTGCTCCGCCGCGGCGGCGCCTCGCTCGTCATCGCCGGGGTCGACGACACCTGGCGCGGCCACGCCGACATCCAGAAGGCGCTCACTGGAGCACCGGAGCTCCCCGTGCTGCTCCTGGCCCACGACCCGGATCTCTTCCCCGCCGCAGCCGCCCAGGGCGTCGCCATCCAGCTCTCGGGGCACACGCACGGCGGTCAGCTCGCGATCCCGTTCCTGGGCCGGCGCGGGGCGCTGCTGTCGTGGTTCGGGCAAGACTTCGTCCCAGGCGCCTACGTGCTCGGCCAGTCGGTGCTCTACGTCTCGGGCGGGCTCGGCACGACGGCCGCGCCGGTGCGTATCGGCATGCCGGCGGAGCTGCCGTGCTTCCGCCTCGTGCGCGGCGTCGCTCCCGAGGCGCACGGTGGTTGAATCTCCTCGGCGCAACGTGGTACGAAGGACCTGTGCAAGGATTGATTGAGCCGCTTCGCGCCCGCTTCGGGCCTCTCGTCACTATGGCCCTGGTGGTCAGCTGCACGACCGTCGAGCAAAACTACCCCGACGGCGCCTGCAAGGCGGGGGTCATCACGTGCGTTGGCAACAACGTCGCCAAGTGCAAGGACGACGGGTCCGGCTACCAGTTGCAGAAGACGTGCGCCGCGGACTCGCCGTGTGCAGGGACGCCGCCGGACTGCAAGGTCGCGCCGCCGATGGTGGTCGCCTGCCAGAACGACGGGGAGTGCCTGGGGCAGCTCACCGACATCGGTCCCTGCCGCGAGGCGTACTGCGACGTTGGAGTGTGCCGCTCCCGAGTGGCCATCGAGGGGACGACCTGCACCGACGGCTCCGCCTGTACGACCGAGGACGCGTGCAAGTCGGGCATCTGCATCGGAACGCCCATGACGTGCGACGACGCCAACCCGTGCACGAAGGACCACTGCAAGGACGGCGTGTGCGGCGCCACACCCGACGACCTCGCCGCGTGCTCGGACGCGCAGGCCTGCACCAAAGACGATCGCTGCGTGGCCGGGACGTGCAAGGGCACGCTGCTCGGCTGCGACGACAAGAACCCGTGTACCGACGACTTCTGCGACACGGCCAAGGGCGACTGCGCGCACCTGGCAAAGTCGGGCACCTGTGACGATGGTGAGGGCTGCACCTCCAACGACCAGTGCGTCGCCGGCGCCTGCCAGGGCACGCCCTCGTGCCCATGCGCGACGACCAAGGACTGCGCGCAGTACGACCCCAACGACCCCTGCAAGGGGCACTACGTCTGCCTCGACGAGATCTGCAAGGTCGATCCGGCCTCCAAGTTCCAGTGCCCGTCCACCGGACTGGGCGCGTGCGAGACGACCCAGTGCGTCTTCGAGAACGGCTCACCGGCGTGCAAGGTCGTCGCCATCGAGAACGGCACGGCGTGCTCCGACGGCTCGGACTGCACCAATGACGATCTCTGCGTCCAGGGCGAGTGCGTCGGCACACTGGATGCCGCCAAGCCCGGCTGTGCCACGTTCCGGGTGCAGTCGTTTGAGCTCGTGCCGGCCACCCAGACGGGCTCTCCGTCCGGGATGAAGCTCCGGACGCGCTTTGGCACGCCCACCATCGTCGGAACCGCCAAGAACTCGAGCTACCGCATCCAAGCGGTACCGCTCGTCAAGTAGGGAGCGACTCCATGCGTATGTCTCGCCACTGGCTCACCTCGATCGCCGTGTGCCTCTTTGCCGCTCACGGCGCCGCGGCCGTCCCAGCGATGGTCGGCTTTCAAGGCGTGCTCACCGACGTCCAAGGCGGTGCGGTCGATGCTCCCAACGGCCTCGACCTCACGTTCAAGCTCTACCACGACGCTCAGGGCGGCTCGGCCTTCTGGTTTGACACCTACGCCAAGACTCCGGTCGACAAGGGCCTGTTCTTCGTGGTCTTGGGCGCCAACTTGAATCCCATCCCGGCGCTCTCGCTCGATGGCGCGGTCAAGTACCTCGGGATCGCGGTCAACGGTGGTCCGGAGCTCGAGCCGCGGCTTCAGGTGCTCAGTGTCCCTTACGCCGTCAGAGCCGACACGTCCGCCTCGGCGCTCCTGGCCAAGGACGCCGAGAAGCTGGGCGGCGTCGCGGCCGCGGACTTCGCCAAGACAGCCGACTTCTCGCCGACCCAGAAGGAGGTCGCCGACCTCAAGACCAAGGTCGCCGACCTCCAGGCTCAGGTTCAGGTGCTGCTCGCCCAGGGCAACGCCTCGTGCACCAACGAGTGCAAGGCGGGCGAGGTCGGCTGCAGCGAGGACTTCGGCGCCTCGTGGGCCTGTGGCGAGGCCAAAGACGGCGACCCGTGCTTCGAGAAGGTCGTCACCGCCTGCACGGGCGCCTTCAAGTGCGCCGCGGGGCAGTGCACGTGCGCCGTGGGCTGGAGCAAGGTCTGCGTGGCCGACGCGGCGCACGAGCAGGACAGCTGCGGCAAGCTCGGCAAGCAGCTCCAGAAGTGTGGCGAGGGCCAGTGTAACGACGGAGCGTGCGTGACCTGGCGGCGCGAGACGCCGCTCCAGCTCGAGGGGATCAACGCGGTCACGACCGTCGGGGCGCACCTGTACCTCGCCGGCAACGGCGGCGCAGTCGTGCACTATGACGGCGTCGAGTGGACGCGGATGGACACCGGCACGACCAAGAACCTGTACGGCATCTGGGGCTATGAAGACGCCGGCGGTCTGACGCTGTATGCAGTGGGCGAGTCGGGGAAGATGGTGCGCTTTCAAGCGGGGAAGTGGTCCACGGTCGTCACAGGGATCTACAGTCATTTGTACGCTGTACATGGTCTCGGCGGCGCCAACATCGTCGCCGTTGGCGCAGACGGCACCGTCCTCCGCTGGAATGGGCTCAAGTGGAAGGCCGAGACCTGGGACGAGGCGGCCACGTGGAAGACGACGAGCTTCCGGGCGGTGTGGGCGCACTCGGCGTCCAAGCTCTGGGTTGGCGGCGATGACGGCGTCATCATCATGAACGACGGCGGCACCTGGGCGCTGCAGCCCACGCCCAGCCCGAACCAAGTGCGCGGGCTCTGGGGCTTGAGCGACCAGAACGTCTGGGCTGCAACCAACGGCGCGCTGTTTCGCTTTCAGACGCAGTGGGCGACCGAGACGCTGTCGGACAACGCGAGCGTCTCGTTTCGCGCGGTCGTGGGCCTGACGGGCGTCAACGGCACCGTGTTCGCGGCGGGCGACGGCGGCAAGCTCTACAAGTTCGACGGGCTCTCGTGGTCGAAGCAGGACAAGATCGAGCAGGTCCTGGGAGCCACCGGTAACCTGCGCGGGCTCAGCGGCGGCCCCACGGCGCCGTCTGGCGGGCTGTGGTTTGCCACCGATGACGGCCGCGTCGGCTACTCCGATCCCGACGGCAAGTGGGTCTTCCCGACGGTCAGCCGCAACGTGTGGGCGTTCTTTGGCCGCACGGGCGTTCCCGCCGATCAGTGGGCCGTGGGCACGAGCTGCCTGGCACTCCGCCGGGCCGGGAACCAGTGGCTCGAAGCGCCAATCGCCGACGGTCAGTGCCAGGGAGGCACCGGCTCGGCGAGCTTCACGACGCTTTGGGGCGACGCGGCAGGCACCCTCATCGCGGCCGGTGAGTCGGGGCTCTTCAAGACCTGGGACACCGATCAAGGCGCCTGGGTCGATGGCAAGGGTCCCAACGGCGCGACGACGAACGACCTTTGGGGGACGGGGCCCAACGATCTGCTCGCTGTGCAGTCCTCGGGCACCTACCTGTTCAACGGAGCACAGTGGCAGCACCTCGGCGGCGGCGCCGGTGTGCGCGGCTTCGGTACGACCACGAAGGCGTTCTGGGTGGTGGACGGCACGACCGGCGGCGTCAAGAGCTTCGACGGCAGCGAGTGGAGCTACAAGCAGGTCGCGGCCGCGGCGCTGAGGGACATCAGCGGCACCGGCCCGAACGATGTGTGGGTCGTCGGCGAGGGCGGCACGGTCGCGCAGTACAACGGGACCGACTGGATCGACCGCAGCATCCCGAAGGACGTCCTTCAGAAGTCCGCCGGCGCGACGCTGACGAGCGCGTGGACCCAGGTCGGCGCGCCCGTGTACGCCTCGGCCGGGGACGGCGTCGTCTACCGCTTCGACAAGGGAATCTGGGCCGCCGAGCGCCTCGCGCCGGCCGCGAACTTCCACGTGGTCTACGGCATCGACTCGGCCAACGTCCTTCTGGGCGGCGTCCGCGCGATCTACCGCAAGGAGTAGGCTCGCGCTCGCGCCGTTCCCGGCGCCGACGGACGGCACGCTGGTGTGGCTGCTCGTCGCGTTCGTCCTGGGCCTCATCGTCGCGGTCGTCGTCCTTCGGCGGGTCGCGGCGTGGCTCGGGCGCTGGCGCGGCTTCGCGGGCCGTCGTGCCGAGCGCAAGGCGCGTCGCCTGCTGGAGTCCGCCGGCTACGACATCCTGAACGTGCACCCCAAGACGGACGCGGTCGTCATCGTCGATGGCCGACGCGTGGCGATCCCCATCCTGGCGGACTTCCTCGTGACGCGTGGTTCGCAGCGGTTTGCCGTCGAGGTCAAGTCCGGCAAGGAGCGCCACGTCACCTCGGGCGCCACACGGCGACAGCTACTGGAGTATGCATGCGCGTACGACGTCGACGCCGTGCTGCTCGTGGACGCCGTCGACCGCCGCATCTTGGAGGTGCGGTTTCCCTACGCGGGCAAGTACGGCTCGTAGCCGAGCCGATGCCGCTGCAACGCCTCGACCGCGTCCCCATGGCCCGCCTCCAGCAGGGCGAGCGAGACGTGGTTCAGCAGGCGCAGGCCTTCCAGGACGCGGCCCTCGAAGGCATGCAGCGTGGCCACGAGCGCCACAATCTGGACGTAGCCCATCAGGTCGCCGGCGTGACCGCAGTCGCGGGCGAGCTCTGAGGCGCCCTCGATGAGCTCGGCGACTGTGGTCTGCCCGACGAGGTTGCGCAGGCGCTCGGTCGGAAACGTAAGCGGCCGAGCCGGTGGCGTGGCGAGCGGGCTCAGCCCGATGGCCGCCTGCAGGCAGCGATTGGAGGCCTCGATGCGACCACGGCCGCGCCAGAGCGTGGCCGACAGGAGCAGCGACTCGAGTTGCTCGGGACGCGAGGCGTGCGTGTCGGCGATGCGCATCGCGGCCTCGAAGCGAATGGCGGACGTGTCGAGCTCACCCTGGCGATGGTCCAGCATCCCGAGCCCCACGAGCGCGTCGTAGCGCAAGCGATCGGCCGCGGGCCCCTGTGGCAGCAATAGCAGCGACTGCTCCAGCGGCGCGCACGCGGTGTCGTAGCGGCCTTGGAAGAGGTGCGCCTCGCCAAAGGCCAGAAACGCCAGCCCGGGGACGAGGCGGTCTTCGGCCGAGTGCGGGACGTCGTGCTCGACGAGCGCGTTGAAGAGGCGAATGGCGTCATCTTGACGCTCGAGGCGCACGAGCGCGCGCGCCTGGGCCGTCCACGCGCGGTCGACGAGGCCAGGCAGATCGGCGTTGTTCGCGAGCCGCGCGGCCTCCGTCGCGACGTCGAAGGCCTCGAGCGCTGCGCCCGACGCGAGGAGGACCTCGGAGAGCCGGACGATCTGCGTCACCTCACAGCGGGGCGGCAGGACGATCCGGTGGGCCAGGTCGCGCGACTCGGACAGCCAGTCCTCGACCTGGGTCAAGGCATCGGAGAAGAGCGGCGTGGCCTCGGCCAGCTCGAGCAGTGCCGTCGCCAGCCCGAAGGAGTTACCGGCCTCGCGCGCGATCCGCAGGACCTCGGGCTCGCTGCGGGTGCGCGCCATCGCCTTGGCTTTGCCAGACCGAGCCGCCATGGGCCTCCATCGCGCGGGTGAGGGCACCTCGGCGCGCCGAGATGCGAGGCCGCGATGGAATCACGGGGCCGCCGGAGACGCAATGCGCCGGCCCGGCGAGCACTCCGCTGGGTCGAGACGCCCCTCGACGAGTCCCCGTGATAGTGAGGATTCACCCGTGTGGCCCGGCACGGGAGGGATGCACACCGCGTTCAACACCGAAAACCAGACGTCGATTTCGCAGTGAAATCGTGGGACACCTTGACCGAGTCCCTGCGCTCTGTGTACGCTGGACCGTATGCCGCAGACACCGACTCAGGCGAACCTCGCTGGTGTCACCGCGCCGGCAAGCGGACTCGATTTTCGGCTCGTGTTCGAGGAGGCCCCGGGCCTCTTCCTCGTGCTCCAACCCAATGCTCCCCACTATACCATCGTCGGAGCGAGCAACGCGTACCTGAGAGCCACGCTGACGACCCGCGAGCAGATCATGGGGCGAGGCCTCTTCGAGGTCTTTCCGGACAACCCCGATGACCCGCACGCGACCGGCACGGCCAACCTGTGCGCGTCGCTCGACCGAGCGCGCACGAGTCGGGTCGCCGACGCCATGGCGGTCCAGAAGTACGACATCCGCCGTCCAGAGAGTGAGGGAGGCGGCTTCGAGGAGCGGTTCTGGAGCC
>SXGT01171314.1_pt1 | contig 14757 bp, 16 predicted proteins | sample 3176221 | NCBI WGS metagenome assembly SXGT01 (sample SAMN11356862, study PRJNA531348) | freshwater metagenome | isolation source: freshwater sample F1-120 | place: China: Fuxian Lake, Yuxi | collected 2017-12-25
ATGGTGAGCGTCTGTGCCGTCTGTGCCGTGCCATCTATCGTCATCGTCATGGTGATCGTGTAAGAACCTGCGGACTGCGGTATGGCGTCTATCAGGATGCGCTTGACGACGGCGTTGGCCGATGGTTCCGATGGGTTGGCGAAGGATGCAAGGTTAATCTCTCCGGTGCGTATACTGGACGTGATCGTAGTGCCGTCGTCGGTTAAAGTAGCCGAACTCTCGACAAAGACCTCTCCGGCCATCCCACCGAGTAACCCCGCACCCTTGTTGAATAATCCATAGTAGGGAAACGACGTACCTAAAACACTGACCTTGTTAGCGGGGAAAGTGTCTACCGTCCAGATATTCATATTGTAATAGTAGTTCCACCGTTTGCCATTTCCAGAACCACTGGAAAGCCAACTATCTGGAAAAAGTATACTGTAAATGCCTGCCGTTGGGTCTACCGATGTTGTACAACCATACAAATCTTTAGAAATATCATGGTCTTCCCATTGGTCTATCATTGATAGACCGACGTTGACTGGATATCCTCCGTCATAACGCCAGACACCAGACAGATCAACCCAAAACAGATAGGGGCCAGCGGTCATTAGAGTTGATACGATCATGCCCTGTACCGTACATATTTTTTCTATTCCGAAACTTCCAGCGGTTTCACCTGTTACCACTAACAACTCGGACCCGAGCGCACAATACAACCTGTTTTGATACACAGCCATATTACCATAACGGATAGCGGACGTATCTTGTCGTAAATTAAGAGAGACCGAATCCGATGCTGAATAGGAAATGTCGTTGCCAACAGCACTCCCTTTTAGTGTGCCTGCCGAATTTGCCCCTAACACCCAAAGACGATCTAAAAACCACGCACAACCAAGAGCGCTCGTAAATGCACCAGAATCATAGCCTATGTCTCTCGTTGTACCAGTGCCGTATCTAACGGAAACAAGTTTCCCCCCGTATCCATTAACAAGATAAAGAACAACATTACCGGAAGGATCATAACCCCTTGCGTACATATAGCCAGGTAATTGTGCCATTGTAGTTAGGACTTGCCATGCCCCACTTGGAAAGTGTTCATAATATACATTGCCCGTTCCTCGGAAGGAGACAGCTACAATATCAATAAACTGGCTTGGATCTATCATAGCAACTGCATGAGTAGCCCATGCGTTACCGGGATCCGGCGTCGCATGAACGGACCAGTTGGCGAACCCACGCCGCGTCTTCAAGCTCCCTTTTTTCGTGATCTCCACGTTACGCAGGTTCTTGAACGCAGGTGGCGCGATCTTGCCGGGAGTAGCACCCTGGTACTCCGTAGCACCGAAGAAGTTTAAGACAAATTCATGCACGGTCGTCTCACGATTGAGTGATGGGGAAGTCATGTCGGGAGCGAGGCATATTGTTACGCCATCCTCCACCTAACACCAGGGATGACGCCATAGGCGATATCCGTGATCCCACCTGGGCATTCGAAACAGCCCTGTCGAACGCCGGATTGCCGGACAGGGTAACAACACCCGCCTTGTCACTATGCCAGCCGCGAACGAGCTTCTCGGCCCACTCCGCGACCAGTTGGTGGTACAACTCCGGCACTTGTGGTATGTCCGTATCATTGCTCAGTTTGATGTGAGCCGGGATGTAACGGTAGTGGATAGTCGCCCCGTTCGGGATGTTGTAGAATCGAACCTGTGGGTATTCCGCACTGCGGCTGTTCGGCCCGATTTGACAGACCGTTGAGCCGGGGTCCGTCGTCACCAGTAACCTGTACGTGGCATCCCACGCCTTCGTAATGGCCGTGATCTCCGTGAAACGGATAGAAGATACCACACTGGTTGTTGCGTTGGTAGTAGGAAAGTCGCTACCACCTGTCGTAACGTCCATCCTATGGAACAGGCGGTCGGTGCGGGTTGTCGTGTCGATCCTGTAACCTTCGAGCCGAACGATTTGTCCCCTGTCTCCCGCAACATCGGTACTCATGGCGATCCTGACGAAGCTACCGGGGTTTATCACGTTCGTTGACTCGGTTGCGCCGATGGCTATCGTTCCCACTGTCACGCCACCCGCTGCGGCCACAGTTGGTAAGGTGGTATCCCCCGCCGTCGTATTAGACGAGGCGGTGATCGTACCGACAGGCGCGCTCTCCGCGATGATGCGGTAGACCTCGGAGAAATACTTGGTTGTTAAAATGCCGTTGGTGGCCGATCCCGGGAGCGTAACAGCCTCGGACGTTATAAGGCCGTATGACTTCCCATAGATCGTCACGTCCATCGTGTCGGACGCCGACGAGCTTGCCACGCGCACATAACTATGTGGCTGATGGCCCACCGGGAAAGAGGAAGCCAGCATAGCTACGCTCGGCACTCCTGTTCCCTCAACCTGTGGGATGCTATCGTTGAACGAATCGGTTGACACCATCTCGAGGGTCGTGGCGTCGTCGGGGATATAGAAGTTGCCCTGCAGACGGTACACATCCGGTTCGAGCGCGTATTGATAGCGACCGGACGTGGTGCGGATGAATCCCTCGGAGATACGTCCTTGCCACTCGACCCGCGAGCGCAGTTCCCGCAGCACGATGTCGATGGCACTCAAGACTTGCGTTACGGTGTTGGTTGACGTGTCACCGATGTTCAGGGTAATCTGGTCTTCGATTTCTTGGCGTGTCATGATTGCACCTGTACCTGTGGCTTAAGCCATACGATGAGTTCCATGCAGGTATTCCAGAGATGATTTACGCACCACCGCTTGACGGCTTTAGGGACAAACCAGTGGTTAAAAAATGAACGGTCGTTATAGACGTGTAATATCACTTTGGGAATGAAACGACGTTGTTTACCAAGATGTTTCAAATTATGAGTCTCATCGCCTTTCATGCCGAGCCAGAAAAAGGTTTCTAACGGTATTGTCCTTTTATGGTCTAAGTCGCCCATGCTGTGTGTGTGCATGGGATGTGGTATCCGTATCAGTAAAGCACCTTGAGGGTGCAAACACCTCAGAGCCTCATCAAAGAACGCTTCTGGATTATCCAGGTGTTCTATAACGTGGGAAGCGTATATTGATTTCACAGAATGATCGGCGAATGGCCATCTGTATTGCGAGTCAAAAACGCAATCGACACCTGCGTTTGGCCGAACATCGCTATTGACCCATCCCTCCATTATGTGTGTACCACAACCGATGTTCAGCATGGGTAAAGCGGCGATGTCTGCGGTATGAGGACAAATCAAGGAGATGTTTTTGTCACTGACAACAGACATTACCGGGATGTCATTAACCCATTGATCGATTATATTCATTGTGCCGCTTTCCCTTGTTCTTCACCAAAACCGATGATCGCGCCATTTGGCACAAAGTCGGGACTGGATATTTTCTTTCTGTAGTCGTGGATAGATATATATTTGATATCTTGCTGTATGCAATGGACGCTGGAATCCACCCATACATCGAGTCCGGCGTTCGCTACTTTGGAGTAAAAGAATACGTCTTGTCCGTACCCCGTTTTTGTCTTCCTTACGCGGTCATATCCTTCTTTCAGATCGAACCAGGGGGGTTCTATCTTCTCGAAAACTTCCCTCTTGAAGAGAACACATCCCATGCCGGGACAATGGACCTTGAATACCGAGTCCTCTGGAAATATGGACACTGGAACCAGGCTGTGTATACCCGTTGTAACAGGCACATCACCTTTCATGTAAAGGCAACTCTGACCGTCACCTTTACGCAGAAAATACACCCCTGAAATGATGGGCTTGTCATGGGCTAACAGTACAGGGATGGTCCAGAAAGGCATCATCATGTCCATTTCAGTCCAGAACAGATGTGTACAATCGGACATCAAAAACTGTTCTACGAGCAAATTGGAGGCCGAGTGGAGATACATCTTGTCCGTAGTACCGACAAAAGGCATTCCCCCTAAATCATGAACGGCAAGATGTCGGGACGCATAAGCGGCAACGGCCAGGTGGCTCTGGTATACTTGCGACGGAACAGGACCATAGATAGGCATTGACCATGCCACTTTGATTCCCGGTGGAATGGACAAGTCTTTCGGTGGGCTGTTCCACACAACCGTACCCTCTGTTTGTTTGGTTTCGATCTCCGAGGATAACATGGTGGATCGAAACAAAGGGGGGTTCTGCCAAATGGCCTGTTCCGCTTCCCGCAAGGTGTCACTCATTGGTATCCCCTCCAGGAATATACTTTTTGACCGATACGGCAGTTACCTCGCCTTTTGTCGGAAAACTCCACGGCATAAACAAGATGCGTAATTCTTCCCACAGTGTAAAGTTGGAAGCTCTCATGTTGCCGCTGCCACACATACAACCCCTACCACTGCGTATTTGTGTCCAAACAATGACTCTCGCACAGGAGGAACACCGATAAGCTGGAAACTGAACCGCGCCATCATACGCGCCATAGAGTTTCATAATGCGCTTTGCTGCCCATAAATGCATCCATTTTCTCATTGTTTCTCCTGTGGGGTAGGTAGGGGCAGGAAACCGTTTCCTGCCCCCACTTGTGAAACTACATCGCTTGAATATAAACGCCAACCGAGATGGTTGCACTGGCGGTAGATGAAGCGACGGAAGCAGCCAATATAGCACGGATGGGCTGTTGGGTAACGGCAGCGTTCGATGCCGTAGTGGTAACGACTGATTGCAGATAGTTCTGTCCGGCAACCGCGATCAATTCAACCCCTGCGGGAATAGAAGTATCGGTCTGGAACACGATGGCGTTGGATTTGTATCCAAAGCACTGAACCAAGCCATACGATCCGGTTACGCTCGCAATCGATGCGTCCAAACACCCGATAAAACCGAAGAGCTTTGCTGTATCCGGCTGTCGGATGAGAAGGCCATTAGCATCCGTTCCCGTGTGCCAGATAACGGCAGCACCAGATGGCAACGTAGCACCTTCTCCATTGTCGATGTTGATGAACACCTTGTCGGCGTCTGTTCTGGTGATTTGCTGAATAATCATTTCGTATTCCCCTTTATGCTACACCGCGTCCGGTGACAGTGATATTGCCGTCAACGTCAGGACCAGTCTCAATCGTGACGTTGGGCGCGGTTGAAGTGTAGCTGGTGATCTTTGGAGTAGCGGATCCGATATGGGACGTGATTTCAATCTGGACCTTATGGATGTAAGCAAAGCCCGTATCAATCGTCCCACCTGTGTCTAACGCGCCGTTAGTGAACGTCCACTTCCTGTCTACGAACCCACCCAAACCTCGGGGATTGTTCGGTAGTGCAACTGCGGTCGCTGCGAATGCCATACGTCACCCCTTTCTTACGCTACGATACCGGAGTAAACGAAATTCCACCGGGGGTTACCGTTGGCAAGGGCGATCTGCAGCAGGGTCGTCGATACGCGAGCGTCCTGGTTATACGGCGTGATGAACGGACGCGGCGTAAAGTACGCATCCGGATGGACGGCAACGTAGAACGTGTCCATAGTCAGACCGTAAATACGGCCAGACGGGCAGTTCTTCGTGTAGGTCAGCGGACGCCCATGAACCTTGATACCATCGAACATCACATCGGCTTCGCCGGTGCTGGTGTAGACGATGGCATTGCTCATCCGTTTGAAGACGTAACCCATGACGGTTTCGCTGCAAAACAGGGTGTCAATGCCTTGCATATCACCTGGGCTGGCTGCGAGCATCAGGTCAAACAGATCCTCAACGCCCCGCTGTGCGAATGATGGGGCAGTCTCTGTTACCACCTGGGATGTTCCATTGAAGACGTTTCGGTGGAACTCGTTACCGGATGTGGCGCGGTTGAGTCCGGCGCACGTTCCGGTTGCGGGGTTCGTACCGACGAAGTACGGAATACCGTGCAGGATCAGGCTGTCAGCGACAACGCTGTTGTCCTGTTTCCAGAAATCGAGAACGATCCCGCGCCGGAAGGTTTTGAGGGTCTGGTTCGTCTTTTGCTGAAGGATGCGGAACAAGACCTCCTGCCCTCCTCCTCCGATTCGTTCCGAGAAGCCGTCGATGGAGGTGGAACAGGCGTACTGCGCCCAATCCACATACGACCGAGTGAACCCCTCTTGCGGTCTGGTCTGGAACGTCTGGTATCTGGAATACGCTCCGAACGTGTCGTTGGCGAGGTATTCCAGTTCGATGTCCAGGGTGCTACCCGTACTGATTTTTTTGAGTCTACCGGACGCGACGGCCTTGTCTTCGTCGTAGCCTTGCTGGCCTACGCCAAGCAGTCGTTTCAGTTCCGGCAATGCAGTGTGTATCTGATCGGCTACGGTGCTGGACAGTAGCTTTTCATGAACCATAGACAGGATCATATCTGTCTTAGCGGTTTCCGATGATGCGTGATTCGTCGAATAAGTTGGCATTTCTAACATCCTTACCTAATCAAGGCTTCCATTCGCCTGGCAGCAGCCGCCATAGATTCGGGAGTAATGTTTCCGTTTTTATCCTTTATGGAGATGTCTACGGAAGAACGTGATGTTACCCCCGGTCTTTCGATGGTTGCATTGATGCGCGATCTGGCCTGTTGGCGTGTATCCCCTTCACTGTTGATCTTTTGACGGGCTTTGCGTGTGGCAGCGGAGTTCAGCTCTTCCGCGATTTCGGTACATTCAGCCACGACGTCTGGATCTTGCAGGTTGTACCCGGCCTTACGGATAAGGCGGGATACGGTGGCCTGGTGTCGTGGCGTGAAATCGTCTCCGTATTTATCGCGGACGCTGGCGAGTAGACGTGCAAGCACCTGTTCTTTGAGGTCGGCGTTCAGCGCGGCCTGATCTGCAAGTTCGGCCTGTCGCTGTGGTGTTTTCTCATAGACCTTTCCAAGTAGCTCGTAGTCTCTCTGCGTTAATCCGTTTTCATCTACCGCGTCGGGATCTGGTTGGGGCGTTGATTTCTCGAGCTTGATCTTCGCCAGTTCAGCCGTGACCTGTGCTTTGGTCACCTCAAGCTCTTGGCGCAGTCGTGATACGTCTGTCCCGTGCCTACCGTCCAGTTGCCGTTTGTAGCGTTTTAACTCGTCTACGGCGGTGTCTGGATTCTCGAGGATTTTACGGGCCAGGGTGCTAACGTCGCTGGTTTCGGAGGCGTCGTCATCTCCGGCGGACCCGTTGTAATCGGACTCATCTGGTGTCGGCTCTTCAGCGGACCCGTCTGATGTCGGATCAAAGGTGTCGGCAAGTTCTTTTTCTGCTTCTTCCCAAAGATTCATGGGGTATCTCCGTCTAAGGTTACTACGATGAGGTTGTCCTGTAACGCGAATGCGGTGACTCTGTATTCTGGACCGAGCAGTTGCTGTATCTTATTGGCGTGTTCCAGTAGCGTCGTGGGATTGCCAGTCACGGGAATCGAACTCATCTGGTATCGGATCTTCGGTGGAACCGTCGGCGATGTCACCATCTGCGATGGACTCGTTGCCAGAGGGGTCGTTTGTTGCTGCTGACGCCTAAGCTCCTTCTCCGCTCTGACGAGTGCCGCAGCCCTTGTCTCTGGTGATACGTAGGCCGGATTCGGGACCATCTCCGTGGCGTAGAATTTACCGGACCGATCTTTCGTTAGCTGTGTCGTCGTCATATTGGGATCAGCCGGGATATACCGAACGTGGAATGGCGGCTCCTGTGGTGTCGTTGCGGGTATTTCGACACCTGCGATATTCATGGCGACAGACACATCTCCGTAGGGGTCGCCCTGTATGTCCCCGTTTCGTATCTGATCTACCCGTTCGAGTAGCTGTATCGTGGCCGCATCGGGATCGAACTCTTCCAACTCTTGCGTCGGGACCGATATGCGGTTCCGTGCCTGCATTGCCAGACTGGCGATATTTCTGTCAAGGTCGTCATCAAGATTCATTGACAGTCTCCGGTGGTATGCCAAGACCGATCTTCGGGGCTTTGGTGATGTGCTGATACGCTATCGCTTTCAGCGTTACCTCTTCGATCAGTTCATCCCCACATTCGGCGCACTGATACATATACGTCTGGTTCTTGTCATACCCCTGACTCCACTGCTGCACACCGACGAGGAGAAGCACTCCTACTTTCTCCTTGTCGACGCAGGATGGGCATACGCGGGAAGGTACTGGCAACATCCCGGCATTGGTTACCCTGATACATTCCAGATGCCCACAGCCCTTTGCCCGGCAAAAGTAAGTCACCTTGCCTAACTTGGCATTGACTTCCGTAATACCCATGACCTGTCGTGGTCTTTTTGCTTCTTCACAGGCAGAACACGTACGATGGCTCAATTATTCCTCCGGTGTCAGGACAACAGGTGTCAGGTCGGGATTGGGGTTGCCGTAGTCGGTCGGACGCTCCCCATTGTTCACCCGGGCGGTAGCCTCTTCATAGTAGTCTTTTATCGTCTCTATGGAAACGGGAGCGGGTTCCCTGTTCTGGGCATCCATGTAATCCTCGTAACTGCCGGAGTATTCGGTTACGCCCTGCCGCTCCATCTCGGCACTATGTTCCTGCCTTGAGCTTAACCACTTGCCGAGACCGGAGTCATATTTGCCCATGCCGTTGTTATAGAGTTGGTTGGTTACGGCAGGCAACATGACATTCGGGCTATGTTCCTTCGTGATAAGCGGCCTTAGTTCGCGAGCGTCGCCGCACTGTGGACAGGCGTCCAGAACCCGGTATTCCATGCTGCGACACAAAACCGCGTTCCATCCACAAGAGTCATGTCTGTAGGCGTAGAAAGGCATATCACGTCCCCTGTATCTCGTTAGAGGTTATGGACTCTGCCGTTCCCGGGTTGCCGTCGGGGAACAAGAGTGCGTTGGGTCTACGGCCTTTCGGAACATTGGGTTGCAGTTGCTGGGTTTGTTGGATGTGCATGGCGACGGCCTGTACCTGTCCCTGTATCTGCTGCTGCATCTGGGCGGCGAATTGTCCCATCACCTGGGACTGTATGTCTACCTGTCCCTGTGCCTGTTGCTGTGCCTGTGCCTGTTGCTGTGCCTGTGCGCCGAACAACCCGATCTGCTGCATCTGACCTTCGAGGTCGGCAACGAGCTTCTGGTGCTGTTCGAGATGGTAGGCACTGTCCTCCCCTACAACGGGTTCGACGGGCTGGCCTTGCAGGAACAACTTGTGTTCAAGCTCGACAGCCTTGATGGTGTCGGATGCTGGCTCTGTCATGAACAGTTCTGGCTCGAACCCCAGGTTCTTGAGGACGACCTTTTCGAGTCTTTTTTCCCCTTCGCCTTTTACGTTGGGGGAAGCCCTCATCTCGTGGAGGGCGTTGATCGAATTATTCAGGTCGTTCTGTTTATCGCCCGGTAGTGGCAGTTCCACCTTTATCTGCCAGTTGCCGATCAGGTCATCCCGCGAGAACTCTTTCCAGTCGTCTTTGGTTCCTATTACGGGTACGACCATGTAGTCGGGTCCGAACTCCCGAACGATAGCCATGAGTTTTACCATGACGTTAGACATACACCGTTTGAGCTTTTTAGCCGTATCGCCAAGTGTTACCGATGTGGCTGCGGTCGTGGTACGCACTTCGGTTGCCGTCGCTCCGGTGATGTTACCACGCGATGAGTCGCTAAGGCCGATGGCCTCCTGCACGGCCTCCTTAAGTATAGCCCGTAACTGGAAGAACGACGGGTCTATCATGGCGGGAGGTATCGGGGAAATGGCGTCCGGCGAGATAGCCTCGACGATGGCATCCATGTTGGGGTTCTGCAAGTCCTTAGTAAGTTTATCGACGTTTTCGGGGTTCTTCAGTCTGTCGGTGATAACGAGCCACTTGGTTCCCGCATTTTGGACGTGTGTCCCTATCCTGTGGGAGATGTCCATGTCCATGCGCTGCGGGTGATCCAGGTAGTTAAGGGTCGATGGGCCGTAGAGATGCTCCGGCAGGATGTTAAAACTGAGCATCTCCAGTGGGTATCCCTTCATGAACCTGTACGGCATCCTCTTTGGTCCACGTACTGGCTCTGTCACCCCTTCGACATGAGTCGAGAACAGCCCTGTAGACTTGTCGTAGCACTCCCACAGGTCGATGGTATCGAGGCCGCGTCCCTGTATATCCTCTTCGATCTCGCCGGAGTTCCTGTACCTGTCGCCATCCCTGTAGAGCGTGGGCTGTGCGCCTGCGGGATGTTCATAGGCCATATCCTCTTGCCATTCTTCGAATAGCTTCTTTGATCTCACGAGGACATAACTGGCATCTTCGAAATTCATGCCTTGCCCGCCGAAGAACACGTCTCTGCCGGACACCCTGTACAGGAACGGCATATCGGGATCGGCGCCCTCATCGTCTGGCGAGCGCGTAACGTCGGATACAACGAGGTATTTACCATGTTGATCGATGTGGTCGTTGACGTGTTCGACGATCTGTTGGTAATGGGGGAGGGCTTTGACCTCCGGTTTCTCTTTGAAACTATCGTGCATGGGTATATGCGTAGCGTGTCGTTCCTGGGGCATGGGCGACAGGCCGAACTGTCCTGCTATCCACAGGGCGTGTTCTGCTTCGGCCTCTTCCTCGGCGGTGAAGATGTCTTTAAGGGCTTTCTCGGAGAGCATGGCGCGCCCCATGCCCATCTTGAACATACCGAACGGGTAACAGATCGCGTCTGTTATGACCAGTTCGGTCTGTTCTGGTCCCTTTATCTGGTCCCACAGATAGTTCATATACGATGTCACGCCCTCGGACCTGTCGGCGTATTTGGACATCAATGCCCTGGCGTAGAACGTGGGATCATCGTAGGCCACCGTAGCCACCACCTGCCGTACGCTGCTATGGATGATGTTGGGGCCGAGCTTCATTATCCCGTCACCTTCCACCCAGTCGTTTGTAAGCAGACGTAGGTAATTATCCCACGACTGCGCCCTTACATCCGACTGTCTTTTGGCTACGGCGATCCGGCTTTGTATTCTTTCGGGGTCAAACTTCATGCGGCATTACCTCGTGCATAGCGGGTTTCTTGGTCATCGGTTTTCCCCGTCTCGAACCAGTCATTCCAGGTCATGGACTGTGCCTGTTGCTGTTCCTTCGGTCTGTAGGCTTTCGTCAGGTACATGGCCGCATATCTGGCACAATCCAGAAGATGGTCGGAACACCCTTCCCGTATGCGTTCTGCGTTGTTTTCATCGGTTATGGCCTCTGTAAGCTCGGAGATCAGGTTGTCACACGACTCGAAGATGTGAAGGCGCGGGGGGATGACGCCATCGGTGTACAACAGGTCGTGGAGTGCCGACAGCCCCTGTATGATATCGTTGTTTGCCGCCTGCGTTACGACTCCCCGCGAGGCAAGCTCTTGACCTATCGTCTTGTCGGACTGCAACACCGATCTGTTACCCGCGAACCAGATGGACGGGTCGGCCATCGTCTTGAAATTCACCACCTGCCGACCATCCTTCTCCCATCCCAACTGTTCTCGTATCCGATGTATCGATCTTGCATGGTAATCTATCCGCTGCTGCGCCACATAATGCTCGTTCGTGACGTAAACGTCCCCATCGGGCGTCTGCCAGAGCCACAACGTGCCAAATGGAGCCCTGTAACCATAATCCAGCCCCTCCACACGGGTACAGTGGCTACCACGCAGGTACTCAAGGGTCGCTTTCTCGTCACTACGCTTAACCATGTGCGTGACATTGCTGAACTGGCTAAAAAACGAACCCATAACGACCGACCACGCCGCTATCGGATCGGGATTCAGCAACGCCTTACGGACATTCGGGTTCGGGATGTCCAGCAGACTACCCACAAACTGCTCCGATACGTGGGGATTGTCACGGAACGAACTCGGTATGAACTGTCGCGTCCGGCGGTACTTCTTACCCTCGAACTCGTACTCGTAAAGATGCATCGCATTCGGTATACAGCGCATAATGAACCGATCTCGCACCCATCGCACTCCCGGGCCTATCGGATTGCCAGACCCACGAAGGTACGCAGGTAACTCCGGCACTGGCGAACGCACCCACGGGAAAATCCCACTGTACTGGTCGAGTGAGAACTGCGGCAACTCATCGAAAAACACGTAACTCATGTTGTGACCCTGCCACTGCAGGTAGTCATCCTCGCCATGCATATGCGATAGCGTTATCGTACCACCCTCCGGCCATGTCCACAGCCTACCACTCTCCGTCCCCTTACCCCCCTGATGCGGGTAGAACTCACGCGCATAACGGATAAGTTGCGCCAACTGACGCTCCTCACGACGGAAGATAACAGCATGGTACAACGGATGGAAACAACGCGGTTTCGGCATATGGTTAAGGCCCAAAGCGTCTATGATAGCACCCTTCGACTTACCACCACCCGGCATACCGCCGTAGAACAGCTCATCCGCTGTACTCGACAGAAATAATGTCTGTGGACCTGGATTTGGGGAGAAGCCTGCCAAAACACGTCCTCCACCTGAGTGACCGAAGCAATTAGTACGGTTATCACTAACTACTATTACTATCCTTACTGCGTGTCAAGACTTATTTTTAGCATCACCGAACATGGCAAACAACCCGGGGTGCTCTTTCACACACGACGGCGAGTACAGGATCACCTCCTTGTGCCGGTTTTGGTTTGCGCCACGTGCCGAACTCGCCGTAGTGCCAAACGAGATATTGGCTTTCCAGCTTTGCCACGTCCAGTCATGGAACAGGTCGATACCCTCGAACTCCTCACCGTAGCCGCACAAGGCGATCCTGACCCTCGGATTATCGGCGTACTCCCGACACCACTCAATGACATCTGCCGTGATCGCCCTGCTGTCGTTATTATACACCGTATCCCGATCAGCGAACCCGTATGGCGGATCGAGGAACACCCCCACCGTTTTGCCATAATTCATGGCTCCATTCGTCACCACCCGCCGCCAATCCCCACAGCAGACCCGCACTCGCGCCAGCCGTTCGGCCAGTGCCGTCATGTAAGCGGTGAGGTCACCTGAACGGTTCACGCCCTGACCAGCATCCCCTAAATGAGGAAGCTGGCGGTTCACGCCCTGACCAGCATCCCCTAAATGAGGAATCTTGCGTCTCACCCCCCCGCGATCTTTTTTGACTAACTTCTCTCCATCCGTATTCCACGGCCCATCCCCACTACACCACCCACTCCCTATCCAGCTACTGATCCCCCACACCCACCATCCCGCCGACCTCACACAGTAATACCCAGGATCACCCATCAGCCTCTCCGCGAACTCGGCCTTCCTATTCACAAGCCATACGTGTCGCGCAGTTAAATCCACCTCCGATACAGGCCAGTCCGCATAACGAGCCACCTCCTCCGGTTCCTCCGATAACGCCCTCCAGAAGTTCGACAGGTACGCATCCACATCATTAACCGTCTCCGCACCGCTGAATCCCACAGGTCTTCCCAACAACACCGCGAGGCTACCCGCAAACGGCTCAATGGAATTATCCACCTCGCCCAACATCTCCCACACCGCCGCTGCCACCGTCGACTTACCACCAAAATACGGAAACGGTGCCTTCAACACATTACCCATTAGACAATACCCCCCCATAAGCCAACAGAAAAATACGAATTATCACCCAACACACACCGCATTTCCCAAAAATCCAAGCCCAACAAACACAGACCTTCCCATCAACAAGGATCTCGTTTTACCGCTCCAAGACCACACCCACTAACATCACCAGAATAATTGGAAAACCGCTCCCCTGAAAAACAAAAATCGCTCTCCACCTACTACTTCGATACCGCATGAACCACCACATCCATCACCAACACACGACTACCCTCCGACGGGTAACGACGAGAAAACTCACGACGGCCAACACTACTACCTTCACGCCTACGCGCTATCGCCAGACCCGCTCGCTCTATCAACACCGCATCCGTATCACCCTCTAAACAACTAACACTCACCTTATACCGACCCCTACCCACTATGTACATCCCATATGCACTGCTGTAGCCGTCCTCCGTCAATATCGCCCTATCGTTCCCCGTACGCTTGATCGTTAACATACAACACCCCCCCCCATCCTCGTAGGTGTAAGACTAACAGTGAGACCGCCCCCCCTGAAAAACAAAAAACGCTCTCGAGAGGGAGGAATCGATCAAGATCGCTCGTACGGCGTGTCGAGCAACCTGGCGCACCTACCCCTTTTGCCACCCTTGCCTCGTGCGCGATCATTCTATGGCCTCCTCGACCCTTGCGCGATCATTCTGTCGCCTCCTCATCGACCCTTGCGTTCAACACCACAGGCTCAAGCGACAGGGACCGCTTGACGCGTACAGCCCGGTCGGACCGTCGGATATCCAGGGCCTTTGTCACGCCCTTTGGCAATCCCCGCGGGATGTTGTCCGGGTCGACTCCCGGCAGCGGTGGTGATGAGTGCAAGCCCCGCTTGCGCTTTGTCGGCTTTGCGGTGGGTAATGCGGCGACGACCGGGACCGGGATGGGAGCTGGAATAGTGGCCAGCGCGTCAAGAGCCGCCGGTATACTGTCCGCCGTTACGCCTTCGCCTATTAGCCCATAGACGGCCGGCAGTTCAACCTTTGCCGGCACGCTTATTATTTCGAAGCGGTGCGCATGTTCTACGCTGCCGGAATGTACCTCTTCCCGGTGCGTGCGGCTGGTTACATCACCAGACAATAGCGCCGTTGTCCGCAGGTGTACGGATAGAGAATCCGCCAAAAACTTTGTGTCTCGAGCGTCGGCGCCGGGCGTCTCAGCTGCCTCTCTCAGTCTCTCGGCAAGTCCTACCAACGCCCGTGCAATATCGGGAACAATGGCATGGCGGACCGCGGACCAGGTACGCGAACGCAACGAATCAACGTACTCGCGAATG
>SXGT01092021.1_pt1 | contig 14752 bp, 16 predicted proteins | sample 3176221 | NCBI WGS metagenome assembly SXGT01 (sample SAMN11356862, study PRJNA531348) | freshwater metagenome | isolation source: freshwater sample F1-120 | place: China: Fuxian Lake, Yuxi | collected 2017-12-25
AATCATAATCTTGAGATGCACTTCCTGTACCATAACAAGTATTACACATGTTAGGTGTTTGTGAAAGTGCATCATCCATCTTAATTCCACATCCCCTTGTATATTTAGAACTATGAAATATTAAATATTCTTCCGTATATCCAGCATATTTTGTATATAATTCAATAGCTTGATCAATATAAGTAGAAATATTTTCATCACAAATATCTAATTCGATTGCAGGCCAACCTAAATTTTTCTTAATTCTTATTATTAAATCACTATAGGCTCGCAATTTTGAATTTAAATAAGTGCTTCCTGCTTGTATATATCCTTGTGAATCGTTTACATCTAAAACTTTCTTACCTGTTCTAATTACCGTATTTACAGATATAGAACTCATGTCTGCTGTTGTTGTAAACGGATATAAACTATTATAATTATATAAAGGGATACCATAAGCCGTTTCATCAAGATCAACAATCATATATTTTCCAGTAGCAGTAAGATTTGAAACAATCGTTGGTGTTTCAAATTCCATTGTTGGATGAAAATCTTCTTGTACGATTTTATATAAAGGAACAGCAAAACTTGAAGTGTTAATAGTTAAAGCAATTCCAGCATTAAATGCTGTTGCTGAATCATATACAGTAGCATCTTTAATATGAATGTCTGTTTCTGGTATAATTAAATCAATATCTGGATACGAATAGGTGAAGGTATAAATTGGGATACCAGCTTTTTTATTATTTATTTCAACTGCTAAATATGTATTAGTTGCAGTAGCCCCGCTTACAAGAGTTGTATTAGTAATTTGAACAAAATTTGCCATAATTTAAACCTATTTTTAAATATTTATAAAATCCAACCTAAAAACGATTGAAATTTTTGTTTCTTTTGTTTATAATGGCTTCTAAACAATTGATTTATAAAACAGTTGTCTTGAAGTATTAAAAAACGGCATAAATGATTATATCAAGGGGAAGACTAAACATGATAAAATTTGAAGATGTTAAAAATATAACTACAAAAGAATATTTTAAAAATAATCAATTCAGTATTGACGCATTTAATAAAAAATATCAATTAAATGATAATGAAAGTTATGTAGAAGCATTAAAAAGAGTTTGTGAATATATAGCATCAGCAGAAAAAACGGAAAAACTTCAAAAATATTGGTCAGAACGATGGTTTGATGAAATTTATAATGATTTTTGGCATCCTGCTGGTAGTATTATGCAAGGTGCAAACAATCCCAATAAAATTTCTTTAATGAATTGTACAACCATTGCAATGCCGGAAGACTCCTTAGAATCTATTTTTAAATATAATGCACTTAATGTTGCAAAATCTGCGGCTTATCGACAAGGATTAGGTGTAGATTTTTCAAAAATACGTCCTAAAGGTATGCGTGTTAACAATTCTGCCAATCAATCTGAAGGGGCTTTACATTGGATGAAGTTTATTGATAGTATTGGTTATTATGTTGGACAAAAGGGGCGTATTCCTGCCATGTTGTTTTCTTTAAATATTAAACACCCAGACATTCTTGATTTTATTAAAGTAAAATCTGATTATACTAAAATTCAAAACGCAAATATTTCAATACAAATCACTAATGGATTTTATAAAGCAATTGAAAACAATGAAGATTGGGAATTAAAATTTGAAGTTCCTGCAACTAAAAAAGGAGACAAATGTTATTTAAATCCCGATTTTGATAATATTAAATTAGCAGATGGTAAAGACGAACAAGGTTATTTTAAATATTATAAATTTGACAGAAAAAAAGAAGTTTTAAACAAAAAAGTTAATGCAAAAGAATTATTAGAACTTATTGCAAAAAATATGTATAATAATGGCGAACCCGGAGTGCAAAACATTGATCTTGCTAGAAAATATTCAAATAGTGATCCTTTAGGTTTTAATATAATAAGTACAAACGCTTGCTGTTTAGAAGAAAACACCAAAATATTAACAAACAATGGTTGGTTAACTATTGCCGAAATACATAAACGTTTTCAAAATAATGAAAAAATCTCTACCTTGTCCTATAATATTATAAATGATGTTTTTGAAAACAAAGAAATTATAGATTCATTTCAAAAAAGAAATGATTATACTATATTACTAAAAATAAAATATAATAATACAACAACATATGTAGAATGTTCTCTTGATCATCCTATTTTAACAAAAAATAAGGGATATGTAAAAGCTGTCGAATTAACAGACAAAGATTATATTATTGTTTTTAATTCTTCAGGTGTTTCTGGAGAATTAATTGAAAAAACCATATTAAATGAAATTAAGCCGCTTTATGATATTGAAGTAAAAGACAACCACAATTTTGTAATCAATGGTGGAATTGTAGTAAAGAATTCTGAACAATATTTAGATAATGGTGGACTATGTTGTCTATCTTCATTAAATTGTGAAAAGTTTTATAATGAACAAACACAATATAATAAAGAAAAATTAAATGAAATTGTATTATCAATGAATCGTTTTCTAGATAATACTATTGAAAAAGAATTACAAGACAATCGTTATGCCTCTTTTGATCAAAAACGAAGTTTAGAAAGTTTAAGAAGAAATGGAATAGGTGTTACAAATATTGCAGGACTATTGTTTTTAAATAATTTTGAATATGGTAATGAAAACGGTAATAAATTAATTGAAGTTTTTATGGATGACTTAAATTATTTCGCATATGTGTCTTCTATCAAATTAGGTGAAGAAAAGGGATCATTTAAAGCGTTTGATAAAGCAAAATATTTAGAATCGGGCTTTATTAAACAGTTAATTAAAAAGCATCCAGACTTAGATTTCAAAACAATGCGTTCATGTAACTTAACAAGTGTTGCCCCGTCCGGAACCCTTTCTTTAATGTTTTCCAATTCACTTTTATCTTATGGAATAGAACCCCCCTTTGGTATGTATTACTGGAAACGCACAAGAATTTCTGGAAAATATGAATATTATTTTGTAGTTCCAAATGCTGTAAGAGTGTTATTTGAAAAACATGGTTATAAAATACCTATTGAATCTGATACAATTACCGACACTTGGGATGGTGCTTTAGGTAATCCTATTGCAAAATTTATTGAAGAAAACAAAGATAAAATTGGTATTAAGTTCAAATGTGCAACTGATATTAATTATAAAAACAAATTGGATTTAATGGCAAGAGTACAATCAAGTGTTGATTCTTCTATGTCAGTCACTTATATGTTGCCTGAAAATTCTACATGGAAAGATGTATATAATTTAATTTTAGATGCATATAATAAAGATGTAAAAAGTATTGCTGCATTTCCAGATAAAAAAATGTATGGCATCATTTCTTTCATACCGTTCAAAGAATTAGCTTTTAATTTAAAAAACGAAGGTAAAAACTTACATCCGCAAAACTTTACAGAAGAAGAACTTAAAGAATTAAATATTGCAAAAGAAAACATCGAATTAACCAAATTCCATGTACCAAAACGTTTGGAAACTATTGATGCAGATATATATTCCATTATTGTTAAAGGTGAAAAATTTATCATAGCAGTTGGTATACAAAATGGTCAACCCTATGAAATATTTGGTGGACATATGAATGGATTTGGTATTAAAAATAAACATATAAAAGGCACAATTACAAAAGTTACAAAAGGTGTTTATTCCTTGTCTTTCGGTGATATTATTATTGATAATTTTTCAACACAATTTACCCCTACTGAAAAAATATTGTTTAGAATGTTATCTTTACAACTACGTGGAGGTATTACTATATCTGATATTGTTGAACAATTACAAAAAGCAACTGATGACATAACAAGTCTAGCTTCTGCTGTAGCAAGAGTTTTAAAAAAATATATACAGGACGGACAAAAAATAATTGGTCAAACTTGTCCAACTTGTAACAAATCTGATTCCTTGTTTTATCATGATGGTTGTGTAACCTGTGCTTGTGGATGGTCTAAATGTTCTTAATTTGATTTTTTCAATCCCCTTTTAAATATTTTAAATGGGGATTAAAAAAACATATAAGCGCAAAATGAATTCTTCAGGCAAATATCCTTGTAATATTTGTCAAAACCTCGAAATTCTTGAAGAACATCATATTAATGGTCGAAATATTCCAAATTTCAATAAAAAATGGAATATTGCAAACATTTGTCCAAATTGTCATACAAAAATACACAAATCTTTAATAATTATTGAAAAATGGTTAGAAACCACAGAAGGAAGAACACTAATTTTTCACAAAATCGGTGAAAAAGCAATAACAGACGAAATTGCAACCCCTTTTACCTATAAATAATTAAAAGGATGATTAAAAATGCTTTGTCATGGTAGAAAAATAAGATTTAGTAAACCTGCTAATAACCAAAAGGAATTGATCACCAAATGGTATCAAGAAGTTACCAATATGTATGGTACAAAAGTAACATATTTTACTTATAATTATAGATTGTCTACTCATGATTCCTTATATGGTGAAGATGTAACAGCAAGTTATGGTCCACCTATAGTAATGACGGTTTTAGCACATATGCAATCAGATTCCACAATTTTAAATAAATTTGGTTATATAAGTGATTCTGATGCAACCGTTTTAATACCTATTCGAGATTTTTGTGTATATATGAACAATCCAAATGCTGAACCAAAAGCTGGGGATAAAATATGTTTTTATGAAATTGGTGCATTCAGGCCACATGGAAATAACACTGTATATTTAAGTGGTGATACAGCATTAAGTGCTGTTAGCTCTTTTAATTATTGTATAAGTTCTACAAATGAAAATACAAATTACACAAACATGTACAATTTAACAGGAACATACCCCCCAAATGGATGGTTAAGAGGACCAATGGTTTTTGAAGTGACAGAAAGAAAAGATTATGACATACCCGGAGGTATAAATCCTTTAGGAATGGCAGGGTTTGTATGGAAACTAGTGTTAAAACGTTCAGATTACACCCATTCGCCATCAGAACCAAGAGAAGCGGGTAGCAATCAAACGGGGGACGGTGACACTTTATACGGCAAATTGAGTGGTGGGACGACGATACCTGAACCAGCAAGACCCTATAACCCAGAAACAGATGACAAAGCCAAAGAAAATTGGGATCATAGTAAAAACGGAAATTTAGACTCTGTTTATGGTGATTATTCTAATTAATCTTTTTTAATAATTATTGCAAATATTTTAAAATAAAGATTAAATTTTCTAATTCTTGCCATATCTTTTATTTCCCAAGGCCAAGCCCTAAAAATTTGTATATCCCATTCATCATTAAACACTTGTTTTAAATAATTTTCTAATATTTCAGGTGTTAAATATAATTTATGATCATGAAAATTTTGACTGGTTGGTTTAAAAAATGAAAAATGGTCTGGAACAAAACGCAATTCAATATCAACACTTTTTAAATTTTCATTCCAATTTTCAAAATTCGGCACGGTCATTGCAAATATTTTATTGGTTTGTTTTTTACATTTTTTTAAAAAAGAAATACAATCTTCTTTATTAATATGTTCAAAAACCTCTTTTGCTATAACCAAATCGAACAATTCATTTGTTTCATTTAAATCTTTAATACATTTAATATTTAAATCTTTTAATCTTTTAAAAATTTCCAAATCTGGTTCAACACATAAAAAATTTGTTGAATTGAATACCTTTTTAAACCAATTCAATGTTGGGTTGATTCCACAGCCAATATCCAAACAACTATTAATAATCGTTTTTTTCAAACTAATAATTTCTTTGAGTTTATTATATATTTGAAAATCGTTTATATCATTCATGTTTTTTTAGTCTTCTGTTGGTTAATTATTAATAATAATGTTATAAGTATATTCTGTTATTTTTTTAACATCAACATTATTTTGTATTAATTTTTTATAATTATCTCTAAAACTTGAAAACCCCGGTTCAGTACCATTAATATTTAAAGATATAAATGAGTTTTTATTTTTGTTAGTTAAACTTGATTTTAAATTGTTTATTAAAAAACACCAACTCGAAAAATCATGACTAGCACAATAACTTATTCTATTTAAAAATATAGTATCAAAAGTTTTCTTTAAATCGAAAACATTGTTTTTACCAATATTTAAAATAATATCTGTATTTATTTTAAGTATTTCTTTATATTGATAAAACATTTCAAGTGTTTTAATCATATGTTGATTATTAGCTTTTATAGAAGGTTCAACAGGTATTTCAGACGTATAAACATTATGATTAAAAAATTTACAAATATAAGGAAAAACACCACAACCACATCCTAAATCAAAAATTGTTTGATCTAACTCGTTTTCTTCAAAAACATTCAAATAAAGATTATAAAAAAATGATACTTCATTTTCTATATCAAAAAACTTTGTCCAACTATCATGAAAATAATCTTTTTTTAATTTTTCTTGCAAAACTTTTAAAGCATCAACATCTATACTGTTTACAATTTTATTTGTGTTTTGTTTAAACTCATTTATTTCCATATATTCCTTATAATATTATTAAAATTTTCAACAATTGTTTCTTTTTTAAATTCGTTTAATAAAAGATTTCTATTATTAATACGTTTTTCAATTGTTTTATCCCATAAAAACAAAGCTTCTTCAATTTTTATATCTAAATCTGACCAGTTTGGTTCACAAAATAATAAAAAATATTTCTTATTATTAAAAATATCTGGATGATTAATAACAAAATCACTTCTAGGTTTTATTAAAATGTTACCAGCATAAAGTGCTTCATAATCTCTATAACACGTTTCACCAAAACCCCAAGGTGAAACAACTATTTTCGAATCATATAATTTTTTTCTATAATCTAAAAAAGGTATTCTTATATTACTAACAAACGAATTTTTGTGTTCTTTTAATATATTAAATGCATCTGTTCTATGTTTTGTTAATAAAACCGTGTCTTTATATGCACTTGATTTATAATCAATTAATCCACAAAAATTAACATCTATATTTCTTTTTTTTTCAAAATCAGGAATTTCATTAATAAAAACTGTCATTCTTTGTAAAATACCATAACCAAAAAACAAATACATTTTTGAATAAAAATTATAATCAATTTGTTCTGGTTTATTATTCATATAAGTAGAATCCACATATTTTAAATAGTTTCTTCCAGACATTATATTATAATCATTAAAATCTTTTAATAATTCTTGTTTTAAAATCAACTTAATATTTTTGTTTTTAAATGATTTAACATCTCCGTGTATTTGTGTGCCGTCTCCTGCTATAAACAACATAATTGGTAAATCGACCGCTTTTAAATCATCTTTTTGTGTTAAAAGTACAACATCTGCTTCTTTTTTTTCTGTTGTAAAAAAAATATCGTGTTTTTTAAATTCTTCTTGTACATCACCCCTAACAAAACTATATAGCCGAAAAACAAACTCTTTAGGTAATTTTTCTATATCAAATAAAATTTTCATATTTTATTAAAATGGTTTAGTATGTTTATTAATTTTTATAAAAAAATTATTGAAAGCACAAAAATCAATACTGTTTACTTTATAATTGTTTTTCCATAAAATGTAAGGTAAACTCAATTGATCTCTAAATGGATATTTTTTAAACTCATTATACCACGTTTCATTAATTTTTTTTGTGTTTTCATTGTTGTTTCTTATTAATAATCCACCTAAATATAATGGGGTTTCTGCTATAAAATTGTTTTTTTTATAATCTTCTATTTGTACTAACAACTTTTCATTATATTTTTTATTATAATATCTATTAAATAAAACATCATATTCTTGAAAAATATTTGTTCTTTTATTATGTTTTTGAATAGTAAAACCCAATTCTTCATTATAATGATATAAACAAAAATTTATAAAGTTTTTATTTAAAATTTGCATGTTCGAATCTATATATATTATAATATCATATTCTGGTAAAATTTCATGTGAATTTATTTTATAATAACGACTTGTCAATCGGGGGTTTTTATCTAAAACTTCAAAATGTTTAATATTCCAACCATTAACATTATTGTTTATATTTTTATTGTCTGTAAAATAAAACCAATCAATATTTAATTCATTAAATTCTAATGTAGGATATATATTATCATAATGACCAAAATTTGTTGTGTATATTGCAATTTTTTTGTTTTTATACTTTTCGGGTATGTTGTGCCAGTTAAAAAACTCATTATAAATATCTTTAATTTCATAAATCTTATTAAAAATATCAGGATAATAACTATTAATAACATTTATTTTTTTAAATCTATCTTCTTTTTTATAAAAGCAATAATGATAAAGATGTGCTTTCGGTATATAATAAGGCTGTTTATAAAATATACTTGGTAAACAAAAACCTTTATAATTTTTAAAAGTTAATCCTTTTTTCCATTTGTACATTTTACAATGTGGCAATAATGGATATGGATTACCTTCAAACAATGTAATATTATCTTCTGTAGGTAAAGAATGATAAATAAACATTGCAAATTCTTGTGGGATGTGTTTAAAAACTTCTATATCACTTTGTAGAAAATCATCAAACATTTCATCTTGGTCTAATTGTAATACAATATCTGGTTTTTGTGGTATATTATCTAACATCCTTAACATTTCTTCTCGCCACATCCATTTATCCCAAGGCGTATTAGAAATTAAAAGGTTTTTTAACTTTTCTCCACAAATTTCTACAATTTTAGGTAAAAAACTTCTATTACCTTTAATACCATCAAATCTTATATAAATCTCTTGACTATATTTACATAAATTTTGTAAAGATTGTTCCCATAATGGGAAATCACTAATTGCCATTTGTCCTACTATTTTCATATAAAAATTTAGCAGGACAAAAGAAAAGTCAATCGAATTAATCTACTTTTTAATAGCAAAAATCTGGATTTGCGGCTATTGCGTCAGGACTAATAGCACCACCGGTTTCATCCCATAATGCCCCATACCATTTTTTTTGATTTTCGTTTAAATCTGCATAATTTGTCATAAAACACTCCTAATTTTAAATATTTATAATTTTTCTGATGGTGTTTCAGAATTATTAAAAAAATCCTGAAATGAATCATACTCTTTTTGATCAAAACTTTTAACATTTTTAAAATTTGCTTGTAATAACATTAAAAATTCCTTTAATTTTAATAATTTAATATCAAATTCTGAAATTTTATGTGTTTTCTTATCTTTTATATTAAAAAAGAATATATGATGATTATCACAAACTAATAATGCAATATTATATTCATATAATAAGCTATTGTATTTTCTCATACAATATCTTTGATATTTTAAAGGTATCCATTTCTCAATTTGAAAATCGTCTTGACATACGCTTTTTTGACAAATTGGACAAAAAACACATTTTCCATTGTTTTCTGGTGGTATTTCTATATGTGGTGCTTCTGTTAATATGTTTTGTTGTTTTTTAAATGAATAAATCATTGTTTCCCCTAACCATACTTATTAAAGACTGATTTGTATACTTGCCTAACATAGTTTCATCAATATGAAAAGTGTTATTTTTAATATTATATTTATAAAACCTACAGGTTTCAGTTTCAAATTCAAAATAAACCTTTTCAACATCAATATTAAAATAATTAAACATATTTTTAATTAATTTTATATAATATTTGCCATAATCTTTATCTATACTTATTGAACAAACATCTATATCAGAAAAATGTCTGCCCCGTACAATTTCTACATCAAAATCTTCTATTTGTCCTGAATATGCTGGACTAAAAAACGAACCGTCTCTTCTAAATATCTTTTTAATATCATCTCTATATCTAAATTTTTCAAAAAACGTAGGATTTAACTTGCCCTCTGTATCAATACATACAAAACTATCATTTCTAATCGGTTTATTTGCGTTTAATGTTGTTTTTAAATAATTGTCCATTAAACTTGTTAAATCATAATGTCCATAATTTGGACTTTTCTTTTGTTCTAAAAAAAATATCATGTCTTCAAATATTAAAAAAGTTATTTGTTCTTCTTTATTGTCATAATAACTTTTATGTATGTTTGTTCCATCAGGAAATATACAATTAATTGTATCAACACCTTCTATTAATTGATCATATATTATATTAAATATGTTTTTTTGCATTTTCAAAATCTTTATAAATATTTATAAAAAATCAATGCAAAAATATCGACAAGGAATATATAAACCTAAAAATCCTCTTAAATATAAAGGATCATATCCAATTGTGTACCGTTCTTTTCCGGAAGCAATACTTTTTAAATGGTTTGATAATAACAATTTTATATTAGAATGGTCAAGTGAATCAATACCTATTCCCTATATTAAACCAACAGATAATAAAATACATAGATATTTTGTGGATTTTTGGGTAAAATTTAAAAATCAACAAACAGGGGAAATAACGAAATATTTAATAGAATATAAACCTTTTAAGCAAACCATACCTCCTATTGAAAGCAAAAACAAAAAAACATCAACAATTCTTCATGAAAAATTGGTTTTTGTAATCAATATGGCTAAATTTAAAAGTGCTAGAGAATATTGTGAAAAAAACAACATGAAATTCCTAATTCTTACTGAAAAAGACCTTCCAACTATGCCGTAGTTGGTTCACCGCCTGTTGTTGGAGGTGTTTGTGTCCCTCCTGCGGTTGCCCCTTCGGTTTCTGCTGGTGTTGGTCCGGTTGCTGGTGGTGTTTTTTCCGCACCTGCTTCTGGTGTCGGACCAAAATCAGGTGGTGTGCTTCCACTACCCTCACCAACCCCTCCAGATGCCCCGCCACCACCCGCAATTTCACTAGTTGCACCCTCAACTGCCTTTTGTTGTTCTTTCCAGTTTAAACCAGCTTGTAGTATGTTTTCTATCTCAAACTGTAATGCGGCATCCAATCTCCTACGTTCCCGATTCTCTGCCATTTGTTCATCTGTAAAATCTAGAAAATGTTTTTGTGCAAAACTATTAGAAATACCTTCGTTTTGGGTCAAATTATTAAAACATGAATATTTAAGATCAAAAATTTGTTGTTTCTTTAAAATATAAAACAAAGTAGGAGCATTAAAGTTTATTTTAATATATCTTTCTCGTAATTTATATTCATCCCACATTTTTCTTAATTTTAAATGAACAATAAATGCTTTGCGAATACCTTTTGCGAATTGTTTTTGAATTCGCATCAAAAATCTTGCAAATCTCAACTCGTCTCTTGTCATATCTCCACCATCGTTGTAAGTATCACTAGGTTCAAGACGATTTGTTGGTATTTTTAATGATTTATACAGTTTTTTAACAAAGAAATATAAATCATCTAAACTTGAAAAATTAGAAGATGATGGTAATGCAGTAACCGATGTTCCCTGTGATCCTGCTCTTTTTGGAAACCAATAACTATCCAAATAGCTTTGAGGATCAAAGACGTTAGTTGCTCTTCCAGTTGTGGAATCATAAGTTTTCTTTGACCAATATTGTTGCATCAGTTTTTTAATATAAGATTCTGCTTTAGGTGCATTTAAATTACCAACATCTACATTAAACACTAATCGTTCAGGTGATCTTACTAAACGTTGTATAACCACACTATCTTCTGTTAAAGATAATTGTTTATATGCCCTTCTAGCATTCTCCAAAAAGGATAAACGTAATGATCTATCATCGTTCCAAATATTACTATTAATATAAACAACTTGATTTTCTTGCAAAACTATTAATTCTTCCTTTTCAATTGTTTGTTTGACATTATTAATAACAGGTTTTCTTAAAACAAACCCTTCAATAACATCATTTTCAACATTTTTATATATAGGATTAATTAATTCTGTAGGAATTCTTACTATCCCAACAATCCCATATTCAGGATGTGTTTCAGAAATAAGATTTTCAAAAAATAGTTCGCCATCAACAACAAAATTTCTAAAATAGCTCCATCCATTATCTTCAAACTCAAAAATAGAAATGAATTTATCAAATTCTTTTTTAATTTCATCAACAATAATTGTGGAAAAATTTTCGCCTTCAAAATCAAATTCAATTAATTTATCTTTGTCATTTTCAACAAGTAATTCATCACATATTTCATCAATACAATTAGATAATTCATCATAAGCAGACATTCTTCTATAATCTTGAATTCTTTTTACCTTGTCTAATTCAATGTTTGCATACATGAATTGTTGATAATTCTTATTAACCATGATATTACCAACATTTGACATTGTTTCTTCATTAGACTGTCCTTTGAAAACACTTTGTCTTTCTACTCTATCTTGTCTAGTAGCAGGTAAATCATTAAACAATTGATATTTAGGGTTTAATTGTGTAATATTATCAATAATAGCATAAGAAAAGGGTATTCTTGCTATAACGGTATTAATAAAACTTTTGCCAGCACTAGTTACTTGTGTGCTACCACCGTGACTTTTTATTCCTTGTGAAAATGCCATGTTTCGCCTCTATTTTTTAAATATTTACTTGTATACCACTAATATATGGATATTGTAATTCAATATAATTGTTATATTCTGTTGTTCCACTCACATATGGGTTTGTTGTGGGTCTAACAGAATCAATAGTTAATTTACCAATACCTGCTGGATTCCACATAATTAAATCAATAAATCCTGATGTTTGTGGTGTTGGTAAAACAAATTCAAGTATTTTTTCGCTCATAATTTGCCAATTCTCAACACTAACACCAGAAAACGCAGTATAAACAGAAGACAACTTCGTATCCCCACTTAAAGGATTATATAAAGAATAGGTAGATGCTGGATAAACACCAGTTGTTCCACGTAGAACAAATCCATTTATATCAAATCCTGTTAATTTATCAAACATGTTACCATAAACAGCAAATTCTTGTCCAAAATATCCACTTTTTGCTTTATATGGATAAACTCGTTCTACAAATGGTCTTCCAGAAATCATTCTCGAATCCGTTGTAATATCAGCTTCCTGTGCTGTCAAATACCCATAATTTGTAAACAAAGCAGAAACAGATGTAAAAGTTGAATCAATATTATAAATTATTCCATAAGGATTATATGCATTTCTATATATCCAACCCAATACTGTAAAACTTCCATCAACACCAACACGATATTGCGTTGTAGATTGTAATTCGTTTGGATAATTATAGGATAAACTACCATCCCATTTTACTGCACATCTAACTTCATGTCCCAAATCTGGATGTTTATAAGAAATTACAATATAATCAAAAAAATATGCAAAAATATTTGTAACCAATTGATCAATATCATTTTGATTTTTGCCTAAAAGTGATAATGTTAACACCATTTTAATAGGTAATGGTTGTGGATAATGTCCAGCATTGTTTGCTGAAGTTGTTGGGTAATTTACACTAAACCCTTCAATTTTATTAAAAGCTCTTGCATTATCATATGAAATATTAGAAATTACCATTGAAGCAATCGGTAATTGTAAATGCATGTTTTTATTAGTTAAATCCATTAATGTTCTGGATTTAGGACTATATCTAAAATTGACTTTTATACTGTCTTCTGATAAACCAGTGTTTTCATTAACTCTTTTTATTATAATATTATCTAAAGCAGCAACAACTTGTGTTAATAATGTCTTTATTTCATTATGATATGTATATGTTTTCATTTTAATTATTTATTATAATATCATATTTGATGTTTAGTAACATCGAAATATATTTTGTGCAAACATGTACAAGCCATATTAACACCTTGCCTATTTTTACCCTGTATACCCCTACCATAACATTTTTTACAATTTATAGAAGGCGGTTTTATTAATGGTACTTGATATTTAAATAATAAATTCATATCTTTTTCGGTGATTTTAAATATTTCGCCTGTAATTAAACTTAATGCACACTTTGGTTTAACGTTTTCCATCGTTTATTACCTCTATCTCTACTATTTTATTATAAAATCTATGTTTGTGCGTTCTTTTAAGATTAGTTATAATTTCACCAATTTTTGTATTTGTTTTATAAAAATTTTTAATTCTATAATCAAAATATAAAAGATTGTCTTCTACATGATCTTCAAATTTAAATGGTATTGGTAATTTTATATGATCAATCTTATTCTTTTTATAGTTTTTTATTTGAAAAGTTAATATATAATTATTAAAATTATATAATAATAGTTTTCCTTCCTTATAAAAACTACCGGCATGGGTTATACGTATATTACATTGTAAAAAATTAGTTAAAAGTTTATTTAATTCGTCTAAATATTTCATAATTGGTGTTTTCCATCTGAAATATTTAGAAAAAATTATAAAAGTCAATTATTTTTGCATAAATGATTCTTTATATGCCGCAGACCATTTAACAACATCCCCATTAAACCATTTCCAAAACTCTTTTTGATCTTTTAAACTATATACTGGCAACGCATTAACTAAATATGCATTTTCAATACCAAATGTTCTAAAATCTTGCCATAATATGTCAAATACACACACTAAACCTCTTATTTGACGATTATAAAAGGGAACATTTCTTGGTGGATTAAAATGAAAGGCGAGTTTAAAAGGTAATCCTGTCATAAATTGTCTACAATTTGTACCTAAAAGTCTTCTATGCATAGGATAACCTAATTTTTCGTGTCTTCTATTAAACACAATTTCACACATATGTGTAGAAAGTATTTTATGCCAACCATCTATTGATAAATATGCCATATTTTTAATTATTTATTACTTTTTTCTTGCAAATTGAACGTTTTTTCATATAATTTGATCGAATTTTTTAATAAATATTAAAAATTAGGAAAACATG
>SXGT01098084.1_pt1 | contig 14750 bp, 20 predicted proteins | sample 3176221 | NCBI WGS metagenome assembly SXGT01 (sample SAMN11356862, study PRJNA531348) | freshwater metagenome | isolation source: freshwater sample F1-120 | place: China: Fuxian Lake, Yuxi | collected 2017-12-25
CCTCAAATACACCTACGCCGACACCCTCCACACCACCGGCAACACCCACGAAGCCCTCCAATGGTTCCACCGCGTCATCGCCACCGACCCCCACCACACCACCGACGCACCCCAACGCATCACCCAACTCGAACAAGAACTCGCGGCGCAGGACGACCAGCAGGACTGACGCGTCCCGAGCCGGTGAGAGGGCACTCCGTTCAGGAGCGGCGGGCGCAGTCGAGGCACGTCGTGGCGCGCGGGAAGGCCTCTTGGCGCGCGCGACCGACGGGTCCGCCGCAGGTGACGCAGACCGGGTAGAGGCCGCTCTCGAGCCGCTCGAGCAGGATGTCGACCTGGCGCAGGAGGTCGCGGTCCTGGGTCTCGATGAGGACGTCGAGCTCCGCCTCGACCCCGAGCTCCGCGCGGTCGGCCGAGTCACCGCCGACGGGTCCCGACCGGTGGTGGTCACCCACCCGTTCGAGGAGCCGCCACCTCTCCTGGGTCATGGCGTGGCGCAATCGGTCGAGCTCATCAGGGGTCCAGGTCGTGTCGTCCATGGAGGCTGGCGTACCCGATCCGCGCCTCCACACCTGCAGGCGCGTGGGTGGCGGTCCACCGGGTACGCCTCGGTCATCCGATCCGAGGAGGACCGTCATGACCACACCCCATCCCGAGGCCCCCGCTGAAGGTGCCGAGCCCGACGCCGACGCGGAGGAGCTCGACCCCGGCCAGGACCCCGATCAGTCGTCCAGCCTCGACGACCAGCGCGTGCAGCCGCTCGTGAGCACGACCTGACGGTCGTCGGGCTGCCACTTCAGGTCGGCGACGTCGACGAGGTAGGACCCACGCTGGCGCCACGCGAGCAGGTGAGCGAGCACGGCCGGTCGACGTGCGCTGCGTCGCTCGTAGCCCAGGAACGCGGCGCCCCGTCGCGGACCGATGACGAGCCCGACCACCTGGGGTTCCGACCCGTCGTCGGGCAGGAGGAGTCGGGCGTCGATGACGACGCCCACGCGCTCACCGTCCTGCAGCACCGGTGCGGAGAGCAGCTCACCGAGGATCATGACGGCCTCCGGGGATCCGTGCGACGACCACGTCGCGCCACCACCGCTCGACCCAGAGCAGGTCGAGCTCCTCACGGTCCACGGCGAGGTGGACGGCCGACTCCAGCGTGGCCACGTCGCGCCACGCGACGCCGCGGCGGCGCCAGGACGGCGCACGAGCGCCGAAGAACCTCGTCAGCAGGCCCGAGCCGAGCAGGAGACGTTCGACCTGAGGTCTCCCGGTGGGTCCGGGTCCTGGCCACGCGATCTCGACGTCGTCGACCGCGAGGACGGGGAGGCCGTCGCGGTCGAGCACCTGACGATCCAGGAGGTGCAGGTTCGCGTCGACCAGCCGACCCCGGGCCGGGTGTCGTGGACGATCGGTCATGTCAGGCTCCCATCCTCGTGAGGACCATGAGCGGTACCGCTGCCACCGCCGCGACGCCGATGATCACGAGGTAGACCAGCGCCACGGCGTTGACCAGTCGGCCGTTGACGTGCTCGCCGACGTAGTCCGGGTCGTTCGCGACCACGAGCACCGGGAAGTAGGTCAGGGGGAGGGCCACCGCGCTGAAGACGACCGAGAACTCGGTGACCATGATCGGGTCGACGCCCGTGGCCAGGACGACGCACGCCAGGGCGACGGCGCCGGCGACCACGACGTGGAACTGCGGCGCCTGGACCGGTCGCAGACGCTTGCCCCAGGGCCACCCCGCGTACTGCGCGATCGAGTAGCCGCACGAGAGCGCCGTCTCCAGCGCTGCGCCGGTCGTCGCGGCCACGACACCGACGAGCACCACGACGACGCCGACGACGCCCAGCGCGACCGCCACCGGCGCGAGCACCTGTGACAGGCTCGTGACCGCGATCCCCGCCGGGAGGAGCACGACGGCGGCACAGCCCGCGATGGCGAGCGAGAGCACACCGCCGAGCGGGAAGCCGACCAGCACGTTCAGCCGCGACATCCACAGGTCGCGGGAGGTCCACCCCTCCTCGGCCGCGCCCGAGGAGAAGAAGAACACCTCGTACGGCGTCATCGCGGCACCGAAGAGGGCCACGGCGTAGTAGGCGTAGGTGAGACCGCTCTCGCCGCCTCCGGCCGGGACGGAGGGGACGAGCTGCCGGCCGAGGGCCGCCCAGTCGGGGTCGAGGGCGACGAGGGCGACGACGAAGCCGACGAGCAGCAGGCCGAGGAGCCCGGCGGCGTTCTCCATCCAGCTGAAGCGCACCCGCCAGACGATCCACCAGACCGCGAACGCCAGCGGGAGCACGATCGTGAGCGGCGCGACGCCGGCCAGGAGCTGCAGCGCCAGGGCGATCCCGCCGATCTCGGCGGCGAGCGTCAGCAGCGTGAGTGCCATCGAGCCGCCCAGGTTGACCAGGGCGGCGCGCGGCCCCAGCCGCTCGCGGATGATCTCGAACGTGGCCCGTCCGCTGATCGCGGTGACCTTGCCCGACATGTGCGCGAACAGGACGATGCCGACGACGCCGACCACGACCACCCAGGCGAGGGAGAGGCCGAAGCGCGACCCGACCACGGCGTTCGTCACCAGGTCGCCGATGTCGACGAACCCGCCGATGGCGGTGAGGATGCCGAGGGTGGCAGCGAACAGGCGGTTCACGAGGGCACTCCTCGGGCCTCGGCCGACACCAGCGCGAGGCGGTTCGCGACCTCGTCGAGCCGAGCGACCGTCCGCCGGGGTACGTCGCGTCCCGCCCGCACGAGGTCGGACGCCCGGTGCAGGAGGTCGAGGGTGTCGGCGCCGACGCGCAGGGCCTGGTAGCGCGGTTCGACCTGGTCGGGCCGCACCTCGAGCGACGCGGTCTGGCGCAGCGCGTCGGACGCGTCCTGCGTCGCGTCGTCGAGCTGGGTCCTGACTGCTGCGGACGTCGTCCGACCCTCCGCGTGCAGCTGGACGGCGAGCGACGCCGATCGCGCGGACGAGGTGAGCTCGTCGACGGCCGACGCCAGCGGATCGTCCGTGACGCCGCACCCGGCAGCGGCGACGAGGAGCGTCGCGACCGCGAGGGCGACCCCCGCGAGTCTCCCGCAGCCGGTGGGGCGCATCAGGTCCTCCTCACGTCCGTCGGACGACGTACCCCGCCCCGCGTCCGTTACACGGAGGTTCCCCGGCGCCGTGACGGGAACACGAGGGGCATGACCAAGAACATCGCCCTGGAACACCCATGGCTCGACCGTGCCCCGCTCCTGCTGCTGGACGGCTACCGTTTCGCGGAGCGCCGTCGTCGAGGCGCCGACGACGTCACCCCGACGCGGGTCGCAGGCTCACGGGCGCTGATCGTGCGCGGCGCCGAGGCTGCTGCCTGGTTCTACGGCGACGACGCGCTGCGACGGCGTGACGCCGTGCCTGGGGTCGTGGCCGAACCGCTCTTCGGCCCGGGTGCCGTGCACACCCTCGACGGTGAGCGCCACGCCGTGCGCAAGCACTGGTTCGTCGACGTGCTCGACGCGGAGGCGGTGCGAACATCGACCGCGCGTCTCGGGACGGCCTGGCGGGAGGAAGTGTCCGGCTGGGACGGCGAGGTGGACGTGTTCGAGCGGGCGAGCGCGGTCCTGACGCGCGTCGCCGTGGAGCGGGCCGGTCTGGCGGTGGATGCACGGGGGTGGGAGTCGCTGCGACGCGACCTCGTCGCCATGGTGGACGGGTTCGGTGCCGTCGCGGGCCCCCGGCACCGGCGCGCGCGCGGCGCGCGGGCCAGGACCCAGGGCTGGGTCGTCGACCAGGTGCGCGCGGCCCGTGACGGCGCGGAGGCCACGGGCCTGGTGCGCGCGGTGGCGGACCTGTGCGACGACGACGGGCGGCCCGTCGCCGACGTGGTCGCCGCGACGGAGCTGCTCAACCTCGTGCGGCCGCAGGTGGCCGTCGCCTGGCTGGTGGCCGGTGGCGCCCGAGCGTTGGACGAGCACCCGGCACTGCGTTCGGCCACGGCGGACGGGACGCTGTCACCGATCGACCTGGCGCAGGAAGTGCGGCGGACGACGCCGTTCGTCCCCCTGCTCGCCGCTCGTGCCGGGCGGGACACCCAGTGGGGCGACGTGACCGTGCCGGCAGGGACCCTGGTCGTGCTCGACGTGTGGGGGACGGACCACGACCCGCGCAGCTGGGCGCGTCCCGACGTCTTCGACCCGCTGCGGTACGCCAGGGAGCGGGTCACCTCGGTCAACCTCGTGCCGCAGGGCGGCGGCTCGCGGGAGCACGGCCACCGGTGTCCGGGCGAGGACCTGACGATCGCCTACCTCAGTGTCATGCTGCCCGAGCTGGCCCGTTCAGCTGCCGTCGTGCACGAGAGCCCGGTCTCGCTGCGACGGATGCCGCCTCGCCCGCGGTGCCGAGCACTGGTCGAGGGGCCCCGCTAGGCCGTCGGCCAGCCCTCGCGAGGCTCCCGGACGTCCTGGCGGTACTCCGCGGCCAGCCAGCGCAGTGCCTCCTGGTGGGCGTGGTCGTCGTCGGAGGCCACCGCACCACCGGCGAGGCTGACGCGGAAGTCGTGCGCGTAGGCGCTCGCGGCGGTCATCGCGACGCAGGCCTGCGTCGCGACGCCGGCGAGCAGGAGGCGGTCCACGTCGTGCGCGCGCAGCACCTCGAGCAGCTCGGTGCCGAGGAAGGCGTCGTCGCGACGCTTGGTGACGAGGATGGTGTCGACGTCCGCCAGCTCGGACACCGGTCCCGCACCGTCCGTCCCCTCCAGGGCGACGGGACTGTCGTCGTCGCGCATGTTCAGCGCCCACGTGGTCGGGTCCTCCGGCAGCACCGTGCGGACCTCGACGACCGGCGCACCGTGCCGACGCGCCTGGCCGACCCACCAGTGCACGGCGGCCAGCAGCCCGGCGCGACGACGGGCGAGGCCGGGCGCGGAGAGGAAGTCCTCCTGGAGGTCGATGAGCACGAGGGCGGTGGTGCTGCGGTCGGGGTCGGTGTCGGTGCGGTCGGCGTCGGGGGGCGTGGGGGTGGTCACGTCGTCGTCGTACCCACGTCGTCCGCCTGCATGCCACGGAGGTCGCAGGGTACGAGGAGGTCGCGACCCCCGACGGACGGAGCAGGCATGACGGCACGGACGAGCTGGCACACCGAGGCGAGCCTCGCACCGACGACACGGACCACCCTCGGCGGCATCGTCGACGACGTCGTCATCGGTGGTGGTGTCGTCGGGCTGAGCGCGGCCATCGAGCTCGCGCGCCAGGGACGGCGGGTGGTGCTCGTCGAGGCGCACCCGACGCTGGGCAGCGGCACGTCCGGACGGTCGACGGGCAAGCTCAGCCTGCTCCAGGGCACGCGGCTCTCGACCATCGAGACCCATCACGGGCCGGCGACGAGCGCGCGGTACGTCGAGGCCTGCCGGGACGCGCAGGCGTGGGTCGAGCAGCTGCTCGACCGCTGGGACGTCGACGTGCAGCACCGCCCGGCGGTCACCTGGGCGTCGGACGGCGACCGCACGGCCGACACCCGGGCCGAGGACGCGGCCGCCCGCCGCGCCGGGCTGCCCACGCGCTGGCAGCGCGAGGTGCCCGCGGGCCTCCCCGGCTACGGGGCCGTGGTGCTGGACGACCAGCCGCAGGTCGACGCGCTCGCGTACGTGGCGGCGCTCGGCGCCGAGGCCGTCGCCGCTGGGGTCGACGTCCGGCTGGGGCGTCGCGTCCGCCACGTCGGTGGCGGTGCGCATCCCTGCATCACGCTCGAGGACGGTGAGGAGCTGAGGGCCGCCCACGTGCTCGTCGCCACGGGCATCCCCGTGCTCGACCGGACGGCCGCCTTCGCGACGGTCAAGCCGCACCGCTCGTACGTCGTCGCCTTCGAGACCGGTCAGGAGGTGCTGCCGATGGCGGTGTCGATCGGATCGCCGTCGTGGACGGTGCGCGGGGTACCGCGACCAGGTCGGGCGCCGCTCGCACTCGTCGGGGGACACGGCCACGTGGTCGGCAGGTCCGGCCCCGCAGGGCGTCACCTGGAGGCCGTGCGCCGGTGGGCCCGCGAGCACCTCGACGTCGGCGCCGAGGTCGCCGCGTGGTCCGCGCAGGACTACCTGACGCCCGACGAGGTGCCCATCGCCGGACGGGCCCCGGGACGGGCCCCGGTGCACGTGGTCACGGGTCTCGGAGGGTGGGGTCTCCTGGCCGGAGTGGCGGGCGCGCGGGCAGTCGCCACCGCCGTCGCCCAGGGCCGTCGGCTCCCGCTCGTCCCGCCCGGCCGACTCACGGGGCCGCGCTCGATGACGTCGCTGGCCCAGTGGAACGCCGCGGTCGGCGGGCATCTCGCGTCGGGCTGGCTCGGCGCCCTCGCGCGTGCGGGCGAGGTGCCGGGGGAGAGCCAGGGCGTGGTGACGCGTGGCCGCCCTCCGGTGGCCACCTCGACGGTGGACGGGTGCGTCCGCTCGGTGTCCGGGGTCTGTCCGCACCTGGGCGGGGTGGTGCGATGGAACGACGTCGAGCAGTCGTGGGACTGCCCCCTGCACGGGTCGCGGTTCGAGCCCGACGGCACGCTCCTCGAGGGTCCGGCGACGCGTGGCCTCGGCCCTGCGTCGGTCGACCGTCCCGCGCCGTGACGCGCGGGCTACGACTCGTCGACGTCGCGTCCGTCGGCGTCGCGTGAGGTGCGGCGGTCCGTCGCGGCCTTGGCCTTCAGGGTCGTGACGACGCGCGAGGCCGCCGCCGCGACGATCGCGACCGGCAGCACCGCGTAGGCCCAGGCGCGGGGCAGCACGTCCTGGTCGACGAGCACGATCACGACGATCGCTGCCACGACGAGCACCGCGATGCCCAGCACGGCCCAGCGCCACGCGCCGACGCCGGTCTCCGAGCCACCCTTCCGCATCGGTGGGTTGTACCAGGGGCGACGGGTGCTTCCGCTCCAGTCGTCGTCGGGCTGGTCGTCCATGGGATCCTCCTCGGTCGGGGTCGCCTGGTAGGTACCCCGGCGGGGCCGGAGCGTGCGGGCGACCGCCTCAGTCGTCGACGCCGTGCGCGCGCATGACGAACAGCAGCGTCGTGCCGACCGTGCCGAGCGCGGCGAGGGCGAGGAACAGGTAGCCCCACGGCTGGGTCAGCGGGCCGTAGCGGACCACGGCGGAGCCGACGACGCCTGCGACGGCGAGCACCAGGGTCGCCGAGACGCCCAGGTTCCAGCGGAGACGGGGTGATGGCACAGGACCTCCAGACGTGAGGGTGCGGACCCGCCCGGAAGCGGGCCCGCACCGTTCGGGGCCCGCCAGGGGGGACAGGCCCGTGTCGTCCCGGTACCCGAGGCGGTCCGAGTCATGCGTCGTCCTGCTCGGGAGGCGCCTGGAGGCGCGAGGTCCGCTTACGATCGGGACATGGACCCTCGTGCTCTCCTTGCCGCCGGCGTGGCGACCGCTGCCCTGGTGGCGGGCTGCACCAGCACCGTGGAGCCTGGCGGCGGGGAGACGTTCTCCGCCGCGACGTTGCCGACGCTCGATGCGCCGTCAGCGTCGCCGCCTCCTCGTCCGGACGTGCGGCGGACGATGTCGGCCGCCGCCACGCTCACGACCTTCGAGGCACCGCTGGACGCCTGCCGCGGACCGGTGGCGATCGACGTGGGGGAGGCCGGGCGCCCGCTGCTCGTCTCCGAGCACGACTACTGCGGGGGAGCGGCGTGGATCCCGGAGCTGGGTCGCGGTGACGTCGTCGAGCTGGACGGTCCCGGCGTCGACGCCGGTCTCTACCGGGTCGACGTCGTCGACCGGCACCAGCGTCGCGACGTCTTCGTGCGCGACCTGCGACCGAGTGCAGACGTCGTCCTGCAGACCTGCGTGTCGCAGACGCAGCTGGTGCTCGTGGCCCTGACGAAGGTCCCTGGACAGGACGCCTGAGGGCACTTTCTTGCGGGTTCGGGCACCTTGGCGGACTAGTTCGCCTACGGTGACGATGTCCGGAGGAGGGCACGATGAGCCATGACGAGCGCGGCGCGACCGCCGTGGAGTACGCGTTGCTGGCGGCGTTCGTCGCCGCGGTGATCGCTGCGACCGTGGGCCTCTTCGGCCAGGACGTGCTGGAGCTGTTCCAGCGCGTGCCCCCGTTCTGAGACCTGCGCCACACTAGAGATGTGACGAACGCCATAGTCCGACCGGACTAAATAAAAATGGCCCGTAACTCGCAGGACAAACGGGACTTTCGGACTTAACTTTTTCTCAGGGAGCGTCACCAACAGGGGTGACGGAGCAATCGGGGAACCGGGGCTCGAAACATCTGAGGGAGTTACATCATGTACGCACTGTCGACCATCCTGGCCTACATCGCCACCGCCCAGGACCGCCGTGACGAGAAGGGCGCGACCGCCGTCGAGTACGGCCTGCTGGTCGCCCTGATCGCCGCCGTGATCATCGGCGTCGTCGTCACGCTGGGCACGGACATCAAGACCGCGTTCACCACGGTCGAGAGCAAGATCTGATGAACGCCCTCACCAGTGCGCTGTGCTCGGGGATCCTGCGCATCACGTCGAAGCGATCTGAACGCGGCGCCACCGCCGTGGAGTACGGCCTGCTGGTGGCGTTGATCGCGGCCGTCATCATCGGCGTCGTGGTCACGTTGGGCACCGACATCAAGACGGCGTTCACGGGCGTGGAGAGCCAGCTGCCCGCTGGCGCCGCACCCAGTGCGGCGCCGACGCCGTAGCAGTTCGCGATGACGGCGGCGCCGCAGCTCGGGCTCGTGGCGCCGCCGCACCGCACGACGGACGTCCCGGGGGACTGAGGCCCCGGAACGTCCCCGCCACCCACCGGAGAGGGAGCCCGGAGGGCGGCACATCAGGCAACAGGGTGAGGGACCGTCCCGCGACGGGGTGCAGCAGCATCTCGGGGCGTCCTGTCGTGATCCCCACCGCCCCCGCGTCCCGGGGTCAAGGGACGCACGCTTCACGGGAACAGGGAGATTGTCGTGAACAAGCAACGACTGGCCATCGGCGCTGCGGTGCTGCTGGCGGTGCTCGGCTTCGCCGCGCTCGTCGTCTACGCACAAGGTGCCGACGACCGAGCCTTCGAGGGCACCGAGCGCACCACGGTGCTGCGGGTCACCCAGGAGGTGGCCACGAAGACGCCGGCGAGCGAGCTCGCGAAGAGCGTCGAGACCGTCGACCTGCCGAAGGCTGCGGTGGTGCCCGGCGCACTCACCGACCTCTCGGACGTCGAGGGCGAGGTCACCCAGGGCGTGCTCGTCCCCGGTGACCAGCTCACGGCGGCCAAGTTCGCCTCGCCCGACGACGTCAAGGGCGACACCGCCGTGCCGAAGGGCATGCAGGAGCTCGCCATCCAGCTCGAGGGTCAGCGCATCGTGGGAGGTGCACTGGCCCCGGGCGACCTGGTGGGTGTCATGGCCAGCTACGAGGGACGGACGGCCAACGCGGTCAACCGCGTCCGCGTCCTCGCCGTCTCCGCTGGCGTCGGCGACGCCCAGGTGGCGTCCGGCGCCACCGTGACGGTCGCCGTGCGGACGGTCGACGCCGAGAAGATCGTCAACGCCATGGAGTTCGGCAAGGTCTGGCTGACGAAGCAGAGCGCCGACACCGACACTGGCGGAGGCCGGACGGTCGACAGCCGGGTGGTGGCGCCATGAGTCTCGTGCTGATCGTCGGCGGTGACGACGAGCTCGCCGGGCGAGTGGAGGGCACCATCGGTCACCAGTGCGTGGCGCTCGGGGCTGACGCCATGCAGGGCGACTCCTCCAGCTTCCTGCGCGGGCTCGACCCGACCGTGATCCCGGACGCGATGATCCTCACCGCGGCCGTGCCGCTGCAGGCCTCGATGGCCCTGGCGCGCGAGGTCGCTACGGTCCGACCCGACGTCGACCTCGTGCTCGTCGCGGCCACCGAGAAGGAGGTCATGCTCGAGGCGATGCGCTCGGGCATCCGCGACGTCGCACCGAGCATCGACGACCCCAACCTTCTCGCGGGCCTGCGAGCCCGGCTCGACGCGCGCACGCCGGCGACGGCGAGCGACCCGCTCAAGCTGGCCAGGCCCACGACGCCCGTCGACTTCCGGTCGCGCACGCTGACCGTGCTCTCGCCCAAGGGCGGGGTCGGCAAGACCAGCATCGCCACCAACCTGGCCGTCGCGCTGGCGCAGCAGTCGCCCATGGAGGTCGTGCTCGTCGACCTCGACCTGCAGTTCGGTGACGTGTCGACGGTGCTCGACCTGCGCCCGAGCCACACGCTCGAGGACGCCTTCGGGCCGGGCGCCCGCGACAACCTGCTGCTCAAGACCTACCTGACGGTGCACACGGCCGGGTTCTTCGTGCTGTGCGGCGCGGAGTCGCCGGCCGCGAACGACCACGTGACCTCCGAGCAGGTCACCGCCCTCGTGCGCCAGCTGCAGGAGCAGTTCCGCTACGTCGTCGTCGACACCGCAGCCGGGCTCGACGAGGCGACCCTCGGGGCGCTCGAGGCGAGCGACGACGCGGTCCTGGTCAGCACGATGGACATCGCCTGCCTGAGGAGCGTGCGCAAGGAGATCGAGCTGCTGGGCGAGCTGGCGATCCTGCCGGCGTCGCGTCACGTGGTGCTGAACTTCGCGGACAAGCAGTCCGGCCTCAAGGTCAAGGACGTCGAGGCGATGCTCGGCATCCCGGTCGACGTGGTCATGCCGCGCGCCAAGGAGGTGCCGGTCGCCTCCAACAAGGGTGTCCCGCTCGTCGTCAGCAGCCGGTCGAACCCGTTCGTGAAGTCGGTGAAGGCCCTGGCGAAGAAGGTCTACGACCGGGCCCGCGCCGCCGAGGGCAAGCCGGGCCACAAGCGGCTGGAGGTGGCCTGACATGCGGTTGAGCGATCGGCTCGCCAGCGCGCGGGAGGCCAGCACGTTCACCAGCGCCGTCGTGGAGACGGAGGAGCTGGAGGACGTCGACGGCTCGGGCGCGCTCGGCGACGCGTACGCGTCGATGAAGGCGCGGGCGTCCGAGGCCCTCATGGGGCGCATCGGCGCCCGCATCAACGACCCGAGCCTCACCGAGGACCAGCTGCACGCCTTCGTGCGCGAGGAGCTCACGTCGGTCATCGAGGGCGACCAGCAGCTGCTGCTCACCTCCGACGAGCGGCGTCGGCTCGTGCGCGACGTCGAGGACGACGCGCTGGGCCTCGGCCCGCTGGAGCGGATGCTCGAGGACGACAGCATCAGCGAGATCATGGTGAACCGGTACGACCAGGTGTACGTCGAGCGGCGCGGTCGACTCACGCAGGTGACGGCGCGCTTCGCCTCCGAGGACCACCTGCGTCGGGTCATCGAGCGCATCGTCAGCAAGGTCGGCCGCCGCATCGACGAGTCGTCGCCGCTCGTGGACGCCAGGCTCGCCGACGGGTCACGCGTGAACGCCGTGATCCCCCCGTTGGCGGTCGACGGGTCGTCGCTGACCATCCGCAAGTTCAGCAAGGACCCGTTCACGGTCACCGACCTCATCGGGTTCGGCAGCATGACCGAGCAGATGGCACACCTCCTGCAGGCCTGCGTCCAGGCCAAGCTGAACATCCTGGTCAGTGGCGGAACCGGTACCGGAAAGACGACGCTGCTCAACGTGCTGAGCCGCTTCATCCCGGCCGGTGAGCGGATCGTCACCATCGAGGACGCCGTCGAGCTGAACCTGCAGCAGCCGCACGTGGTGCGCATGGAGGCCCGGCCGGCGAACATCGAGGGCCAGGGCGAGGTGACCATCCGCGACCTCGTGCGCAACTCGTTGCGCATGCGACCCGACCGCATCGGGGTGGGCGAGTGTCGTGGCGGCGAGGCCCTCGACATGATGCAGGCCATGAACACGGGCCACGACGGCTCGCTGTCGACCCTGCACGCGAACTCCCCGCGCGACGCGATGTCGCGTCTGGAGACGCTCGTGCTGATGGCCGGCATGGATCTTCCCCTGCGCGCCATCCGCGAGCAGGCGGCCAGCGCGGTCGACCTGATCGTGCAGATCCAGCGACTCCGCGACGGGTCGCGACGGGTCGTGAACGTGACCGAGGTGATGGGCCTGGAGGGCGACACGGTCGTGCTGCAGGACATCTTCACCTTCGACTTCGCCGCCGGCGTGGACGAGCACGGCCGCTTCCGCGGCAACGCGGTGCCGACCGGCATCCGGCCGCGGTTCAGCGAGCGGTTCGCCGACCACGGCATCGCGTTCGACCTGGACAACCTGGTGCGCCAGGGAAGGATGGGGTGAGCGGGATGTTGCTGATCGGTGCGGTGCTGGTGATCGGGTCGCTCGTGTGCGCCTACTTGGCCGTCGTCGGGGTGCCCGAGACGCGTGGGACGCGCGGCCGCGTGGCCGCCTACGCCGTGACGGAGCAGAAGCCGCTGCTCCGGCGCGCCAACGACGGAGCGGTCGAGGCCGTCGAGAAGGTGCTGAGCCGACGCGGTTGGCGACCGTTCTCCGCGGAGGAGCTCGAGCTCGCCGGCATCCGGCGGTCGGTCGCCTCTCTCGTCGTCACGGTCCTGGTGCTCGGCGGGGCCACCTTCCTCGGCCTGCTGGTCCTGCAGCTTCCGGTCGTCGCGGCCTTCCTGCTGTCGCTGCTGGTCCCGGTGGTGACCAAGGTCGCCGTGCGCGTGAAGGTCGCGCGACGTCGCAAGCGGTTCGCCGGCCAGCTGGCGCCCCTGCTGCAGATGATGGCGTCGTCGCTGCGGGCCGGCCAGAGCCTGCCCCGCGCCATGGACGCCGCGTCCCACGACGCCGAGGTCCCGATGTCGGAGGAGCTGACGCGGGTCGTCAACGAGTACCGGATCGGGCGCGACCTCGTCGACGCGATGGGGGACGTGGCCGACCGGATGCAGTCCGAGGACTTCCGGTGGATCGCCCAGGCCATCGAGTCCCAGCGCGAGACCGGCGGCAACCTCAACGAGATCCTCGACCAGGTGGCCGAGACCATCCGTGAGCGCCACCACGTGCGCGAGCAGGTGATGGCGCTGTCGGCCGAGGGTCGGCTGTCGGCCTACATCCTGATGGCGCTGCCCGTGGGTGTGGGCATCTACTACTCGATGGTCGCGTCGACGCAGATGGGCGTCTTCGTCGACTCCGGGACCGGCAAGATGATCATGGTGGTGTGCGGGCTGATGTACGTGCTCGGCGGCTTCTGGATGCGTTCCATCGTCCGGATCGAGTTCTGACATGGTGATGCTCGCAGCCTTCCTGCTCGTCTGCTCCCTCCTGCTCGTCCTCATGGGCACCGGCGCCGTCGCCACGCCGGGCGGGAGCGGTGTGCGCAAGCGCGCCCGCAGCCTGTCGGCGGCGGCCGAGGCGGCCTCCGACACCGGCGTGGTGAAGGTCGACCGCACCCGCGCCGACCTCTGGGAGCGGTTCACGCCCAGCTCGACGCTGCGCCGGTTGGAGCGCAACCTGGTGCTGGCCGGCCACCCCGAGGGGTGGACGCGTGAGCGCGTGGTGCTGATGAAGCCCGCCGCCGCGGTGCTCGGCCTGCTCTTCGGCGCGCTGCTCGTGAGCAAGACCGCGAACCCGTTGATGCCGCTCGTCGCGCTCGGCATCATCGGCTTCTGCTACATGGTCCCGGACCTGCTGGTCTACAACCAGGCCACCAAGCGCCAGGCCGAGATCCAGAAGCGGCTGCCGGACATGCTCGACCAGATCGTCATCTCGCTCGAGGCCGGCGTCGGGTTCGAGGCCGCGTTGTCGAAGGCGGCGGAGCGCGGGACCGGACCGCTCGCCGAGGAGGCGTCGCGGCTGATGCAGGACATGAGCCTGGGCATGGCGCGCCGCGAGGCCTACCTGGCCCTCGCCGAGCGCACGTCGGTCGAGGAGCTCAGGACGTTCTGCAAGGCCGTCGTGCAGGCCGAGGAGTTCGGCGTCTCCGTGGCGACCGTGGTCCGCAGCCAGGCGCAGGAGATGCGGCTCAGTCGCCGCCGTCGGGCGGAGGCCAAGGCCCAGCAGGTGCCGGTGAAGATCCTCGTCCCGCTGATGACCTGCATCCTGCCGGTGCTGTTCGCGATCGTGATGGGTCCCGCGGTCGTCTACGCCTACGCCATCAACTGACACCACGCCGACCACAACCGAAGACACCGGCTCGTCCGGTCCCCAGACACCCCGGACCGTGGTTTCCCTGTTGCCCCGGTCCGGGGCCCTCAGCGGGCCGTCCCCGATCTCCCAGTCGGGGGCGGCTCGCCCCTGTGTCCAGGTGCTATGGATCAGGTGATGCCCGTCACTTGACACTGTCCTAGGGGTTGTCAAGTAGCTTGACACTCGGTACCGTCCTGTCAAGTGATCCACGCCGCACCCCGCCGCGGCGTGACCGGCACCAGGAGGTACCCATGACGCTCTCGACCACGGTCGACGGACGCACCGTCGAATGGACCGACAAGAAGCGCTACCTGTGGCTCATCGGCGCGATCGTCCCCCTGATCCCGCTCGTCATCTGGGGCGCCGTCGCCGCCACCGGCTGGCACGTGTGGTGGTACTTCGGACCGTTCTTCCTGTTCGTGGTGGTCCCGCTGGTCGACCTCGTCGCCGGGCTCGACCCGAACAACCCGCCGGACGAGCTCATCGAGTCCCTCGAGGAGGACCGCTACTACCGCTGGGTCACCTACGCGTTCATCCCGCTGCAGCTCGCCGGGTTCCTGTGGGGCTGCTTCCTGCTCGGCGACGGCACGATCTTCGGCTGGGACCCGTTCTCGGCCAGCGTGCTCCCCGGGATCACCGACCCGCTCACCTGGTACGACAAGCTCGGACTGGCCACGGGCATGGGCATGGTCGCCGGCATCGGCATCAACACC
>SXGT01166448.1_pt1 | contig 14750 bp, 10 predicted proteins | sample 3176221 | NCBI WGS metagenome assembly SXGT01 (sample SAMN11356862, study PRJNA531348) | freshwater metagenome | isolation source: freshwater sample F1-120 | place: China: Fuxian Lake, Yuxi | collected 2017-12-25
ACAGTTGGATCCGTCTTCACGCGTCGAAGGATGAACGGCCGCACGAGCGATTTCAGTCGCTCTCCTTGACGCCGATCTTTGTGCCGTTCGATCGGCATGGCAAATCGCCGACGGAAGTCAGCGTTGCTGCCGAGATAGCTCGGGGTGCAGAACTCCAGGATTGACCACAATTCGGAGAGCCGATTCTCCACCGGCGTACCTGTGAGCGCGACGCGGTGACTCGTGCGCAGTGAACGGATCGAAGCAGTTTGTTTCGTCGGAGGATTCTTGATGTGTTGCGCCTCATCGAGCGCGATGCGTCGCCAATGGATTCGATTGAGTGACTCAAGATCCCTGACGACGAGCGCGTAGGTCGTCACGATGACATCGCTTGCCATCGCGACGCGCACGAAACTCTCCTCGATGGGCCGTTCTGGTCCGTGATGGACATGCACCTGGAGTTCCGGGGCGAATCGATGGAGTTCGCGCGTCCAGTTTCCAACCACAGACATGGGGCACACCAACAGCGTCGGCCCGACAACACGCGCGCCCGCCACTTGTCTTTCGTGTTGCAAGAGGGCAATGAGCTGCACCGTCTTGCCGAGTCCCATGTCGTCGGCAAGACAACCGCCGAGTCCGAACTTGTCGAGGAATGCCAGCCATGACACGCCGACGACTTGGTAGGGGCGTAGCGTGCCTTGAAACTTCGTTGGTTGCTCGACCTTGGAGAAGGACTCGTTGCCCGTGAAACTGAGGAGTTCCGTCACCCAACCCGAGCTATCGAGTCCAAGGATGGGAAGTCCGCCATCTGCGCCGTCAAGCCCGTTCGCAAGTCGCAGCGCTTGCATGACGGTCATCTTCCCGCCTGGATGCTCCTTGAGGAATCGCATTGCGCCGACAAGGTCTTCTGGTCGAATCTCGACCCACTGCCCGCCGACGCGCAGGAGCGGCGAACCTTGCCCCGCGAGGCGTTGAAACTCTTCGATCGAGAGCGGTTGTTCGCCCAACGCAATCTGCCACGAGTAGTCGACGAGCGAGTGCAGGCCGAGGTGCGATTGCTCGCCCGACGCTGTCGCGCCGCCGACGAAGTCTGGCGCGGCAGCGCCCGAGTCAATCACGAGGCGCGCGCCGAGTCGGCTCGCCGCCTGGCCCCACCACGGAGGTGCGATCACGACAAAGCCCGCTTCAGAGAGCACTGGTCGAAAGTCTCGAAGAAAGGCGTAGGCTTCGTTGGTCGAGAGTTCGAGGCCCACGGGTTCGTTTTCTTCGAGCGCGCGTTCAATGCGTGGCCAGATGCGCGCGGCGCGAGCAAGTTCACTCAGGAACACATTTGCCGCCGGTTCGCCCTCGTCGCCCATGCGCGCGAGCAGTCCCTTCAGCCCATCACGGCCATGCGCCCAGACTTGCGATGCCTCGATCACGACAGGCGGATCGTCGGTCGTGATGAGTTTGAATTCCAAACTCCAGCGTGCGTGTCGGCCGTCTTGCGCGCCCGTGCCATCCCCATCCTCGTCGGGCTCCTGGAGTTCAAGGCAGAGTCGCACGAGTCGGCCTTCGCCCACATCATCTAACTGTGCGAGCCACTGTCGCGCGCCTCGCATGAGATAGGTGTCGCTGTGCTTGAGGCCCTGCACGGTGCGCTGCACCCCAAGCAGTCCCGTCAACCACGCGACATGCGCGTCGGTTTCGGGCACGCGCTCTTCGATCGCATCACCAAAGCTCTCGCGAACAAGCATGCTCCGAACTTCACCGTCGATCAATCCAACGAGCGCGGCCTCGAAACAATTCCAAGGCAGGTTGCGGCACTCATCTTCGCAGCAGCGCACAACCGGCGGCATGGACTGCAAGAGTGCATCGGTGCGTTGCGCGGGTTCGCCGTCCGCGAGCCACGGTTGCCACATCGCAACAAATCGTCCCGACTTCTCTTGCACAAGACTTGGCACCACGCGCATGTCGGCGAGCAAGTCCGTCGCGAAGTCCGCGAGCGCGCGCCACCATTCGAGTTCGTGACCAAGCAGCGTTGCATCGTGTTCGTTTTCCTGGACAGCGAGCAGAAAACGGAGCGCGGCGGGTGCTTCGAGCGCGACCGATGGCACTTCGATCGTGCTCGCGTGGAGAATGTCATCATCAACATCCGTCCAACCAAGCGCGAGCGCGAGTCGATCGCTCGGCATTGGCTCGGTGCCTCGCTCGGTCGTGCGTGAGGGCAGGACGAGCTTGACGCCATCCGCAACCGTGAGGATGTCGTCGAGTGCCAAGACGCTCGCCCCGCCGGCAAGTTTGCTCACCGCCAGCGCCAATGCGGGGGGTTGAACAGCGAATGGGTGTACATGCACCGCGGTCAGGACTTCGGTTGCCGTCGTTGCAGCGTCGTCGCTGCCGTGTCGGAGCGAATGGGCGAGAAGGGCGTCCTCGCCCCAAATGTGTAGGCGGTCCCTCGTCCAAACAGCGTGGATGACGAGCATGGGGAAAGTCCGTTGAGTCGAAGGCAAACAGGGCAAACGATGATTGCGCTGGGACTTGAACCCAGGACCTAGCGGTTAAAAGCCGCTTGCTCTACCAACTGAGCTACGCAACCGCGAAGGGGGGAAAGTGTAGCCGAATCACCCCGTCTGCCGCAGCGTTTGCGTGCCGCTGCGGTCCGAATCTCCCGTTGGCACGGTGATTGAACTAGTGGCGTGGACCGACCGACGCACGGAGTGCTCGCCATGAATACCGCACGGACGCAAACTCGCTCTCTTCTGACCGCAATTCTCGCAATGGGCGCGCTCTCGGGCTGCTCCATGTTTGATTTCGGCTCCACTTCGACCTCGCGCGCGCCCGCATCCGCGTCGAAGCGAACCGCTGCACGCCCGACGCTTCCTGCCGCTGACCCGGCAGGAGATGCGCTCGTGTCGGCAGATCATGCCACGGGCGGTTCAGCGTCCTTCGCACCGCCGCCTCGCGCGGTCGAGTTCGGTTCTCCCACTTCGTCGGGATCGACTGGAGCTACAGTTTCTGCAGCCGCAGGACAGCGGCGATCCACTATGCCTGTCGGGATCTACGGCGATACGCGCCGCGTCCAAGACTCCAATCTTTCGGAGGGCGGTGGAAATCTATCGCAGGTTTCCTACGCGACTGAAGGGGGTGACTACAGCCCCGACATCGAGCGACAGGGTCGCTTCGTCGTGTATGCGTCGACGCAACATCGACCGACCTTCGATGTGTATCGCAAGGCGATCGACGGTCGCACGACAACGCAACTCACGACGGATCCCGCGGATGACCTGATGCCGTCCGCTTCGCCCGATGGAAAGCAGATTGCCTTTGCTTCGAATCGGAACGGCAACTGGGACATCTTCGTGATGAGCGTGGACGGAGGTCCTCCCACACAGGTCACGAGCGATGCGGATGACGAGGTACAACCCACATGGGCTCCCGATAGCCGTCGCCTCGGTTTCAGTCGTAAGAACGGCCGAACCGAGACTTGGGAAATCTGGATCGTGGACACTTCGGCACCCGCCGCGCGGACATTCGTGTGCGAAGGATTTCTTCCGCGCTGGTCGCCCGAGGCCACGCAAGATCGCTTGTTGTTTCAGCGTGCGCGTCAACGAGGGTCTCGTTTGTATGGGCTCTGGACGATCGAACTCGAGCGCGGCGAAGGCAAGAATCCAACCGAGATTGTCAGCGCGAAAAACGCGGCGGTCCTGCAGCCAAACTGGTCACCCGACGGCGAACAAATCGTCTTCACGACGGTCGTAAACCCAGATGGCAATAGTGAGTGGCCAACGCAATCCGACATTTGGACGGTGTATCGAGATGGGACGAATCGCGTGAGCCTTACAAACAGTCGATTCCGCAACATGCAACCAGCGTGGGGGGTGGATGGGCGCGTGTACTTCGTGAGTAACCGAGGCGGCGTCGAGAACATCTGGTCCGTTGCTGCTCGAACGAACCTGCCTGCGCCCGGGCTTTCCACCATCGCGCAACAGCCTGCGCTCGCGCCGACCGTTGTCGCTCCGACGACGGCAGCGACAGGGTTTGCTCCGGCTCTGGCGGATCCGCTCGCGGGTGTCGCCGAGGAGGCGGGAGTGGATCCAGCTGACCCGACTATGCCGTGACACACAGTCGATACTCACCCATGGATTGGGATTTCTCGCGCATGGAGGCGCACACAATGCAGACCTATTCGAGCACGACTACTCGCCACTCGCTTCGCACGATCACCGCAGCGGTTTTCGGCGCGCTTGCCCTCTTGAACATCGGAGGGTGCGCCGCGCCCCGATTGTCGAACCCCATCATCCTGCAGAGCCCGTATCCGGAGGAGCGCGTGTGGGCGGTTGTTCCGTTTGGAAATGAATCGGGCGTGAGCATTGTAGATGGCGCGGCCGTCGCGGATCGATTCGTTGAAGAGGTTGAGGGCGTCGATGGACTCCGATGCCTTCCTGTGAATCGAACCATTGCCGCGATGAAGTCGCTCGGGATGACGGGAGTCTTCGATCGTCAGCAGGCATGCACACTCATGCGCACGCTCCAAGCGGATGGACTTGTGCTCGGAATCGTTACGACCTACGACCCCTACAAGCCGCTTCGCCTCGGCATCGCGATTGAATTGATCTCCGGTTCACCAGAGGACAATCGTCGCCCGATCGACTTGCGGGAACTGACCATGCCCACCAGTGAATCCGTGGGCGCCGACACTCCAAGCACGCGCGTGGCGATGTCGCAAGCCTCGCGCCTCTTCGACGCCCGAGGGCACGATACGATGGCTGAGCTTGACGTTTACACACTTGGGCGAACGGAACAGGACGGCGCGTTCGGAAATCGCGCGTACGAAACGCGGATGGACCTGTTCGCGCGGTTCGCCTCCTTCGTGCTCATTCGAGACCTCCTTCATGAGGAGGGGTTCCGATTGAATCCCGTGCTTGCGACGGAAGAAACAGACTGAGCAACCGCGCCGCAGGAGCGCTCACCAAAGGGTCAACATGACCTAATCTGAGTGCCACACGGCGGTTTCAGCGCTAAATCGAGACATTGCAGCGGGATACGCCGAGAAATCGGAGTTTGTTCCTTGCCATCTGAGTCGGCCGATCCCTACTATCGGTCTCGTTTGAAATGGTTTTCGGTCTCAATGATTCTCAGTCATATGACCGAAAAGCGTCAAACAGTCCGGCCTGAGATAGCCGATATCGATGTTCACAAACGAAGGATCGCACGCAAGGTCGAGCTTGGCTGCGCGGTGCGCTCGAGAGGTTACCTGCCATGAATGAGAATCTTCCGATCGTCGACCGCTTCCTGAGTTACCTCACGGACGAGCGTCACTTCAGCCCCTACACCTCGCGCTGCTACGGCCTTGATCTCCGGCAGTTTGTTGAGCATCTGTCGGACTCGACCGGCGTCCAGTTCAACCAAGCCGCCGAGAAACTCGCGTTCGAGCGATCGACGGTGGATGCGAAGACGCTCACGGGAATGATCCTGCAACTCGATGTGGAAAGAGTGCGAGGCTTCCTGGCAAAGCTGAGCGAAGCGAAGTACTCGCCCGCGACCATGGCGCGGAAGATTGCAACGCTTCGATCGTTTCACAAGTGGATGGAGAAGCGTGGGATTGTCGCAAGTAATCCGATGGCACTCATCCGAACTCCCAAGCAAGCGCGCCGGCTTCCCAAGGCCATCACCGTTGACGAAGTGGAGCGGCTGCTCAGCGCACCAGACGATCGTGAGCTTCTCGGCGCGCGTGACCGTGCCATCCTCGAGACGCTTTACTCCACTGGTATCCGCGTGAGCGAAGTCGTCGCAATCAATCGCGGCGATCTGCGCGAGTCGGAAGAGTGCATCGTGATCAAGGGGAAGGGCCGCCGTGAGCGCGTCGTTCCGCTGGGACTTCCGGCGCTGCGTTCCTTGCGGCATTACCTCGACATGCTCGATTCGGAAATGCGAGTCGCTGGCATCCGCACGGAAGATGTTGCGCCTCTCTTTGTCAACAAGCACGGGTCACGGCTTTCGAGTCGCTCCGTCCGCCGCAAGGTCGCGAAGTATTTGACGAAGGTGGGGCTCGATCCAGACATCAGCCCACACACCATCCGCCACAGCTTTGCGACGCACCTCCTTTCGAACGGCGCTGACCTGCGTCAGGTGCAGGAGTTGTTGGGGCATCAATCGCTCTCGTCAACTCAGGTCTACACCCATCTCGCGCAGTCGCGTATGCGGCAGTCCTACGACAAGGCGCATCCGCGGGCTGAAGCAAGCTGACTTCCGAGCACGCCATCCTCGCCATGCAGTACGCCATTCTTATGTCGCTCCTCTCGGCAGCATTGTTGCTTCCTGCGTGTTCCGCGCACAGGAAGCATCGGGAGACGACACTCGCGGGTGTGGATGGAAGTAGCGCGAACAATCCAGACTGCGTGGTTGGCGTCTGGATGAGCGATCAGGACGGTGCGAAGTTGACGATTTCAGATGCGGGTCTCTTTGCGCTTGAGCGGGGAGCAGTGCGCACGATTGGCACTTGGAGGTTGGACGCGGTTGATGAGGGCTCGCGGCTCTCCCTTGCGAATGTCCACCTGTCGAGCACTTGTCCAGATCAAGAAGGCATTTACTTGGTCGAAGTTGTTCGTGACACGATGCGATTGGCGATCGTGAAGGACGAATGCACGGGGCGAGAGGAATTGATGAGTTGGCCGTGGACACGCAAGAGCGTGGAGGCGAACCTCGGCGCGAATCTTGATCATGCCAGTCCCTGAGCGTTTGCAGTTTGATGCTCGGCTCGGCGACTGCATTGACCTGCTCCCTACGGTTCCATCGGCGAGCGTTGACTTTGTGTATCTCGACCCGCCGTTCAACACGGGGCGCACGCACCGAGGTGCGCGGGGCGCATTCCGTGACACCTTCGATGGAGTCGCCGCGTATCTCGCCTTTCTCCAGCCAAGGATCGAACTGTCAAGGCGCGTGTTGAAACCAACCGGCAGTTTGCTTGTTCACTGCGATTGGCGAGTTTCCCATCGTGTTCGGATTCTGCTTGACGAAGTCTTTGGGAGCGAGCGGTTTCTCAATCACCTCATCTGGCAGTATGGACTGGGGGGTTCAAGTCCGCGTTGTTTCGCGCGCAAACACGACGATTTGCTCTGGTACGCAAAGGGCGATGCGTGGCACTTCACGCCTCCGCGAGTCCCCGCGCTGAGTCGGCGTATGGCGGGGATGACGAAGAAGGCGACGGATGTACTTGACATTCCGTCGATCAACAACATGTCGAAGGAGCGTTGCGGTTGGCCAACTCAGAAACCACTTGCATTGCTGGAATTGCTCGTCGGCGCATGTTGTCCGCCAAAGGGAACGGTGCTCGATCCGTTCTGCGGTTCAGGCACGACGCTCATCGCCGCAAGTCGTTTGGGGCGAAACGCCATTGGATTTGATGTTCTTCCCGGGGCAATCGCACTCACGAATGCACGACATTCGGCGAGCGTGAGATGCACTCGGCGCGCGCGAGCGCGGCAATGAGCGCGGATTCCGTTGCTGCGTGAATGGTGATGTGCCCCGTCTTGCGGCCTGCGCGGGCAGACTTGCCGTAGAGATGAAGCTTCCACTCTCGATCGCCAAGAGCGGATGAGGCGGGCGGGTTGCGACCAACAATGTTGAGCATGGCGACCCACGCATGAAGTGGGGCGCAGGATCCGAGTGGCAAGCCACGAATGGCGCGGATGTGATTCTCAAACTGACTTGTTATGGCGCCGTCAATCGTCCAGTGTCCCGAGTTGTGAACACGCGGAGCCATCTCATTGGCGATGAGCGTGCCGTCCGCGACGAAAAACTCAATCGTGAATACACCGATGTAATCGAGTGTGTCTGCAACGACACGGGCGTGCTCTCGCGCTGCAGCGGCGAGGGATGCAGGTACATGCGCGGGCACGATGGTCGTGTGGAGGATCCCCTCTCGGTGCACATTTTCCCCCAGTGGATAGGCATCGAATTGCACCAACCCTTCCACCTTTGTTCGAACCGCGACGATGCTCACCTCGCGATCGAAGGGCACAAATGCTTCGTAGATGCATGGAACTTCGCCGAGTGAGGACCACGCCGCTTCGGCGAGCCGTGCATCGCGAATGACCCGTTGGCCCTTTCCGTCGTAGCCGAGCGATCGCGTCTTGAGCACTCCCGGGGTGCCGACTGTGGCGACCGCAATGGCAAGATCCGCTGCACTACTCACCGCCGCAAACGGCTGGACCATGAGGCCGCATTGCTGGAAGAATTGCTTCTCGTGCACCCGATCGGAAAGCGTCGCGAGCGCTGCGCGCGGAGGACGCACTTCGACGATTGCCTCGACGGCATCGAGACTTGTGGTGGGAACATTTTCAAACTCAAAGGTGATGGCGTCGCATTCACGCGCGAATCGGCCTAGCGCATCGCAGTCCATCCACGATCCAACCGTCAACGCGCCGACATCTTGGGCACAGGCATCAGCCGCGGGATCGAAGAATCGAAACCGAAAGCCTAGGGGAACGCCCGCGAGCGCGAGCATTCGTCCCAACTGGCCTCCGCCAAGAATGCCGATTGTTGGATTGGTCATGCACGCGCGCCCGGAATCGGTTGCGCGAGGACGGCGACGGTTTGCGCCGCGCGAAACGCGGCGAGTTTCGCAGCGAGCTCCGCATCATGGAGGGAGAGAATGCTTGCGGCGAGCAGCGCGGAGTTGATCGCGCCAGCGCGGCCAATCGCGAGGGCGCCAACCGGAATTCCTGCAGGCATCTGCACAATAGAGAGGAGTGAGTCGAGGCCTTGCAGGGTTTTCGACTCGACCGGCACGCCAAGCACCGGCAAGTCCGTCTTGGATGCAGCCATCCCAGGGAGATGCGCGGCGCCGCCGGCGCCTGCGATGATCACCTGAATGCCGCGCGCGCGCGCCGAGGCTGCGTATTCAAAGAGAAGGTCAGGGGTTCGATGTGCGCTCACGACGCGATGCTCATACCGGATGCCGAGCTTGTCGAGCATTTCTGCGGCGTGTTGCATCGTTTCCCAATCGGATTGGGAACCCATGATGAGCCCTACTTGCCCAACCGCGACTTCCGTGGTCATGCGCACATCCTACGGGAACGCGAAGCATCCCACGAAGCGGCATCAAAGCGCGCCGGTCGCCTGCTACGATTCACGACCCATGTCAGCGACTATCAGAGTAAACGGAGAGTATTTCCCACTTCGCGAAGTATCGAAGGATCACTTCGCAGCGCTTGTCAAACTTGTGACGCAGCGGATCACCTGGGAGACGCCGATTCCCCAGATTTTTGCGCAGGCTGCGGCTCTCATCGCGAGTGAGAAGGGGACTTCGGATCCGATGTACCACGCGGCGCTCCGCGCGCTGGCAGAACTTGGCGCGCGATCCATCTCTGTCGACCCCGCGCAGAGGCTCTGCACGATCATCGAGGAAAACCCCACGCCGACAGCGAACGGTGACGCGAGTGCGATTGGATTTAGCGCGGTTGAGTCTGGCATCGCCTACATCGCCGCAACGGTCAATACCTTCCGTCGGACGATTCGAATCAACGAAGAAGAGATCCGACTCACGCGGCAACCGGCAGAGGTCGGCCAAAAGGTCACGGCGATGCTCGGACAAATGCGGCAGGTGAACGAACCCATCGTCATCGCGGCAGGCCGAGTCGCTGGTTCGATGATGAAGGCCGGCAAAAAGTTCAATGATCCCGAGTTGCATATGGCACTCGTGATGCTCTCCGACCTTGGCGTGCGCTTCCTCCAAATCGATGTTGAGAAAGGCACGCTCGGGTACGGACCGCTCGACGATGGAAACGCGGTTGCAGCGGCATGCATGCAAGGTCTCAACGCGGAGCAGGTCGGGGAAGTGCGGAAGCGCGTGACCGATTGGAATGACCGAATGCGGCAGAAGGCAACGGAAGCCACGCAAGGACAACGCACGATGGTTCCGTCGTTCATGGGTGTGCGTCGCCGTCGCGGGGCGTGACTTGAGCGCGTCCTTTGAGCGCGCGCGTAAGATTCTTGCTCGCAGCGCGCAAAGTCGTTGCACTCGCTTCGGACTCCGCCGAGGCGAGTGAATCGCCATCCGCGGAGGGCGGGCCGCTGCTCGATGGACTGTGTCCGTCAAAGACAACACGCAGCCGAATGTCGGCTCTGCCGGCGAAGCTCTACGAATGCGAGCGAGGATTCTGCGGCTTGGCGCAGAGTCCAAGCGCGAGCGCTCAGGCGGAGGCCGCGCGCGTCAGGCGAGTTCGCATTCAACTTCGACTTCAGTGAATTCTGAGTGGAGTGCCGCGATCAAACTACTCTCCACCATCTCTGCTTCAAGTGCGCAGGGAAGGAGCGCAAAGTAGGAGATGGCGCGACCCGACTTTCCAATCTGCGTGCCTTTGATTTGGCAATGCATGCGTTGCAGCGCATCGGCGAGGAGCAGGGCGACTTTCTGTCGATCCGCTCCGTCGGGAATCCGAACTTTGATACGCGCCGCACGACTTCGTTCGATCCACCACAGAATGATCCATCCGAGTAACGCCACCGCGATCGCGGTCGCCCATTGCGTGAGGCCGCAGGCGAGTCCAATCACCACGACGAGAATCGCCTTTCCAGTCGCTCGTGGATTGTCGAGTACGGTGCGAAATCGAATGAGGCTTCCAATGCCAAACACGACGAAGGCCATCGTTTGATCGATGACAACCAGGATCGAAACGACCGACGCGAGGAGGCCGAGCACGACGAAGGTCTTGCGTTCTTCGTGCGCTTCGAGCATGTCCGCTTGTCTGCGCCCTCGTGGATGCCATGCGATGAGTGAAGCGAGTCCAACCGCCAGCAACATGCCGGCACTGAGTTCGACCCATGTGTATCCCTGGATGAACTGTTCAAAGGCGTGTTGCATGCGAGCGACGGCGGTTTCCTTCAAAGTGGACTGGAACATCGCGGCGGATTCGCTCTTGCTGGAGATTTCTGGCGAGACCGCGCCTGCAAGCGGACTCTGCCACAGTCCTGCCATCATGAAAAAGAACGACGAAAGGAAAAACCTCATCTCCTCATATTGACCACTCGCAAGCGGGATTGCAAGTGCGGAAGAAAAGAGAATCCAGCGCAGCTCCTCTGTGTTCTTTGGTTCACCCCTGGTTGGGAGCCTTCCATGGGCAAGCAGAACGACTCGCGAATCATGCGAGTTGCAGCGAGCTCACCGGCCGGCCTCGCACGCTTGCAATACGTTAGAGTGAGTGGAGTCGCGCATCCGCCTTTTTGATGCCAAGGGATTTCGCGAGCGCATTCGGAACCGAGCTCCGTGGGCATCGATTCTGAGTCGCGACGGTTCGTTCACGAGCTATGGCGTTGCGACCAGCGCACTCGGCCGCGTGTTCCAGCGCAGGAGCCGAAGGCCGTTCAGCGCGACGATGACCGTTGAGCCCTCGTGGCAGATCACCGCGAGCCAGAGCGGGACGATGCCGAGGACCGTCAGCGGGATGAGTGCAAAGACGACACCCATTGCGAAGATCACATTCTGGCGGATCATCGCGCGCGTCGCGCGACCGAGTGCAATCGCGTCGGGCAAGCGCAAGAGTTCGTCGCTCATCAACACGACATCCGCCGCTTCCAACGCGACATCCGTTCCCGCCCTGCCCATCGCAATACCCACCGTCGCGGCTGCGAGCGCGGGAGCGTCATTCACGCCGTCGCCGATCATGGCGACGCTTCGATGCTTCGCCAGCATGCGTCGCACGCTCTCAATCTTCTGCTCAGGAAGGAGATCTGATTCGAATTCGAGGACCGAAGTGACTTGCGCGATGGCCTCGGCTGTCGCGCGATTGTCGCCCGTCAACATCGCGACGCGCACGCCCTCTTCACGCATCCGTTCGACCGCGGCGCGTGCCTCACTTCTCGCTCGGTCTGCGACTCCGATGACGCCAAGCACTTGAGTCCCCGCGACCACCACCATGACTGTGCATGCTTGCGCTTCGAGCGCGTTGATCGCATCAAAGACCTCGCGTTTGAGCGCTGGGTGTCCATCCATGCTGTAGAGCAGCGGTCGGCCGACGAGCACTTGCTTTCCAAGAACGGTTGCCTTCACCCCCTTCCCGCGCACAAGCTCGGCATTCTCGAACGGTGGGATTTCGATACCGCGGCTCTGCGCGCCTGCGACAACCGCACGAGCGATCGGATGGGAGGACGCGGTCTCGACTGATGCGGCGAATCTGAGGAGTTCCTCTTCTGCGCATCCATCGAGCGGTACAACCGCAGCAAGAGCGGGCCTGCCGGTGGTGAGGGTGCCTGTCTTGTCCATGGCCACCGCACGAATAGTGCCGAGTGCTTCAAGATGCGCGCCACCCTTGATGAGTACGCCCATGCGGGCGGCTCGCGCGAGGCCTGCGAGCACTGCGGCAGGTGTGGAGATTGCGAGTGCGCAGGGCGAGGCGCCCACGAGCATGCTCATGGCACGGATGAATGCATCGTGCCAATCAAGCCAACCCAGCATCGGCGGAAGCACCCATGCGACGATCGTGGCGACAATCACGCATGGCACATAGACGCGAACGAATCTCTCGGCGGTGCGTTCGGCGCGAGACTTCGACTTCTGCGCTTCTGCGACGAGCCGGACCATGCGTTGTACGACGGTTTCTGCCGAGGTGGTCGTCACACGCACAACGATTTGCGCGTCACCATTGAGCGTTCCAGCGAAGACGCCATCTCCGACTCCTCTGGATACCGGCATGGATTCGCCGGTGATCGGACTCTGGTCAACCTGTGTTGCGCCCTCGATCACCAATCCGTCGGCCGCGATTCGCTCGGCCGGAAGCACGACGATCTCGTCGTGGATCGCGAGCGAGGATGCCGCGACCCAATCTGTGACGCCATTCGTTCGTCGACGCGCGCGGTCTGGCGCAAACTTGCTGAGAGCAGCCACCGCCCGCCGAGCACGGCCGAGTGCAAAGTGTTCGAGCGCGTGTCCGGTTGCAAACAGAAAGAGCAGCAAACCGCCTTCGGCATAGTCGCCAAGCACCGCGGCGCCGACCGCCGCAGCGACCATGAGGAAATCGATATCGAGGCGACCCTTGAGGAGCGCGCGCGTTCCATCGAGGGTTGGCTCCCAACCGCCGACGAGAAAGCACCCGCCGAAGAGAACCAGGCTGAGATCGGGCGCACCCGATTTCTGCGCGATGAATCCAGCGAGCAAGAGCAGTCCGCAAAGTGCAGCAAAGGCAATGTCGCCAAACTTCGAAAGGGGCGACAAGTGCTCGTGCAGGTCCTCGTGATCCATGAGTGCGTGTATCAGACTGGAGATCGGATCGCCCGTCCAACGCCAGCATGGGTTTCAAAAATTGCTGTTGGCCCACATGGCGATGTTCAGCACTGGCCAGGAGAGGCGCCAGTGCCGAGATGGCTCATTTCTCACGAGTTCAAGTGCAGCGGGGGAGAGGATCTCGCGCGCGCCGTCACCGTCGAGCACGCCAGTGCAGTCTGCCATCCACTCTTGAAATGGAAGCGGAAAGCTCGCCTTCGGGCGTGCGACGATTGAGGGAGGGAGCACATCAGCAAACGCGGCTTTGAGCACTCGTTTGCCCACGAGGGTGCGAGTGCAAGTCGTCCCTGAAGCGTGATCTTCGAAGAGGAGCGACGCGGGAATCGTGCGCGCGACCTCAAGCACGCGAACATCACTGAACGGCACGCGGCCCTCCACGGAATGCAGCATCATGTTGCAGTTCAGTCGCTCAAGCAGATTGAGGAGGTTGAACTCTTGCTGCACGGCGAGGTGTGTTGCAAGTAGGGAGGGATCGCCCGCTTGCTCGAAGCGAAGCGTGAGCTCTCCTTCGAGCAGCGGTTCAAGGCGAGCCGCGAGGCGTGCTTTGGGCGCGAGTAGCTCAGGAACCGCAGCGCCTGGAGCCCACGAGAACGCATCGAGATGAAACGCTGCAGCTTCCGACGCGCTTGCCTTGCGGCCGTGGTGGCTGCCGTGTTCGAGAAATCCCTGGATTGCCGCGATTGCGGGCTCGTATCCTCCGAAGAGTTCATCCGCGCCCTCGCCCGACAGCGCCACCTTCGCATGCGGCTGAATGCTCTGCGCGAGTGCCGAGATCGCGATCTCGTTTGGCGTTGCGAGCGGTACTTGCAACCGTTCAACCGAGGATTGCCAACGCCTGAGGAATTCGCTCCGGTGGACGACGCACTCGTGATGCGAACTGCGAAGCCGACGGGCAACGAGCCGCGCATGGGTGAGGTCAGAGGCCGAGCAGATGTCGTCGCCCTCGGCGCCCGCTGCGAATGTCGACGCGCCGCAGCCGTGGGCTCGAGCGACGGCAGCGATGATGGTGCTGTCGACGCCACCGGAGAGGAGGGACGCAACGGGCACATCGGATTGGAGGTGCGCGACGATGCTCGACACGACTGCTTCGCGAACTGTTGCTGCCGCATCGGCGAGCGTGAGGCCCGTGGCATCGGGTCCAGGCGGGTACGCGTGGAACGCGAGTGTTTGCAGTCTCGCGCTGTCCTGATGCAGGTCAGCGTGCAACAAATGCCCCGGGCGCAGCGAGCGAATGCCTTCGTAATGTGTTCGTTCACCAAACGATCGACGCGGCATCCTTAAGTACGCGGCAATGGACGCGAGATCGGGCGCCTTTCGAACCGAGGGATGCTGGAGAATCGCCGGAATCTCGCTCCCAAACACCAAGACTGGGCCGTCTTGATCGCGAGTGATCGCCCAATGCATCGGCACGATGCCGAGTGGGTCGCGTGCAAGGATGAGTTCCGCGCTCTCGGGAAACCATGCCGCAAGCGCAAACATGCCGCGAAGTCGAGGAAGTGCTTCGGCACCC
>SXGT01696130.1_pt1 | contig 14750 bp, 15 predicted proteins | sample 3176221 | NCBI WGS metagenome assembly SXGT01 (sample SAMN11356862, study PRJNA531348) | freshwater metagenome | isolation source: freshwater sample F1-120 | place: China: Fuxian Lake, Yuxi | collected 2017-12-25
CGCGCCGTTCACCATGCAGCCTACGTTGCCATCGAGCTTGATATAGTTCAATCCGAATTTCGAGGCTTCCACTTCGAGCGGATCTTCTTCGTTCAGGTCGCGAAGTTCGATCAGTTCCTTGTGACGGTACAGCGCGTTATCGTCGAGACCAATCTTCGCGTCGAGCGCGTACACCTTGCCGTCCCTGGTCAGGATGAACGGATTGATCTCGGCGAGGCTCGCGTCAATCGCCTCATACGCCCGGGCCAGCGCCATCATGGCCGCGACCGCCGCGTTCGTACTCGCCGGGGGAATCCCGATGCCGAACGCCAACTTTCGCGCCTGAAACGCGGTCAAGCCTAAGCCCGGCTCAATCGCCTCCTTAAGGATGCGCTCCGGCGTCTTGGCGGCGACTTCCTCGATGTCCATGCCGCCTTCCGAGGACGCCATGAACACGGGCATCGCCCGCGCGCGGTCGAGCACGATGCCGAGGTAAAGTTCACGCTCAATCGGCAGCGTTTCTTCGATCAGCACCTTCTGGACCACACGGCCTTCCGGTCCGGTCTGGTGCGTGACGAGCGTCATGCCGAGGATTTTTCCGGCGATGATCTCGGCTTCGGCCGCGTCTTTCGCGACCTTCACGCCGCCGCCTTTACCGCGTCCACCGGCATGAATCTGCGCTTTAACGACAACGCTACCGCCAATTTTCTCCGCCGCGGCTTTGGCGTTCGCCGCGATCGAAACCACCTCGCCGCGAGGCACGGGGACCTTGTATTGGGCCAGGATCGCCTTGGCCTGATACTCGTGAATTTTCATGGAAGCTTATACTATAACATGCCCCTTATTACTCTCATTCACCGAGTCGCGAACTACGAGAATCTTACGCGGGACGAGGCTTCAGACGCCATGTTGTCGATCCTCTCCGGCATCGCGGCGCCGGCGCTGATCGCAGGATTTCTTGTCGCGCTGAAAATGAAAGGCGAGACCGCCGAAGAGCTGACTGGCTTGGCGCGAGCCATGCGGCTGATGGCAGTTCCGCTCGACGCGCGGGTTGCTGGAGAGCCGCTGCTCGATACCTGCGGCACGGGCGGCGACGGCCGCCATACGTTCAATATTTCGACGGTGGCCGCTTTCGCTATCGCCGGCGCGGGCGTGCGCGTCGCGAAACACGGCAACCGCGCCATATCGGGAAAGTGCGGCAGCGCCGATTTGCTCGAAGCCCTGGGGGTGAAGATCGCGCCGGGTCCCGAAGCCGTTGTGCGCTGTGTCCGCGACGTTGGCATCGGATTCCTGTTCGCGCCAGCGATGCACCAGGCGATGAAGCATGCGCAACAGGTGCGAGTGGAACTGAAGATGCGGACCGCGTTCAACCTGCTCGGCCCGTTGACGAATCCAGCGGGCGCGACCGTGCAGATTGTGGGCGCGCCTTCAGCGCCCGCGGCGGAACTGATGGCTCAGGCTCTGGCGAATCTGGGTCTGGAGCGCGGCTTCGTGGTTCACGGATCGGACGGACTCGACGAAATTACGACGACCGGGGAATCGTTGCTGCTCGAAGTCCGGGACGGATCGGTCACCCGGCGCACGGTGACGCCCGAGGACTTCAACGTCCCGCGCGCCACCTTGGATGACTTGCGCGGCGGGGACCTGGCCGCGAACCTTGAAATCGCGCGGCAGGTGCTCGGTGGCGAGCGTGGCCCGAAGCGGAACATCGTCGTGGTGAATGCGGGGGCGGCGCTGGTGGCCGCCGGACGGGCCACGGATTTCCGGGAAGGAGCGGCTATGGCGGCGGAGGCGTTGGAGTCTGGCGCGGCGGCGGGGAAAGTGGAAGCGTTGGCGGCGATAAGCAAGCTGAGCTGAACCGCACACCTTTCTTGACTGCGGAGAAGCGGACCGCCGCGATTCCGGCCTTCCGGACGCCATGCGCCTACCCGGGCACAAGACAATCAACGGCGGATCCAATGTATCCGATGTGGAGAGTTCCCGCCCAATTACGGGCGACGAGATGATCCTTCACTGCCGGTTCTGCGCAGGAAAGACGTCTGAAGAACATGGAAATGGCGCGGGCGAAGGAAGCAACTGCCCATCGGATCGCCGTGGTCGAGATAGGCTCGCCAAGGCCGAGGCTGTCTTTGGTGCGCGATCGCCTTCACCCCGCCCGTCATCCTTCCGGCTTGAGGACCCGACTGGAAGCACCCTCAAATTTTCACAATGCTGTGGCGCTCCGCCGCCTCCCGCGCCGCGAAGCAGATCTCGTTCGCCCGCCAGATGTCGTCTAGCGTCAGGGCCGGCGTCTTTCCGTTGTACACGGAGTCCAAAAAGTCCACGAAAAGCGATTGGGCCGGCGGCAAGTCTACGATTCTGCGGGGCTTGCTCTTGCCCGTCAGCAGAGTGACGCCCGTCGCCTCCTGATACTCAGCAACGCCTTCCGTGCCGGCGAGGCGCAGCCGGTCGTCACCGTGCGTAGGGGCGGTCCCGGGCCTCAAGTAGTCCATCCGCAGCGTCGCGATGCCGCCGTTGTCGAGCCGGAACAGCGTGCTGGTGACGTTCTCCATGTCCGCCATCTCGGGATGTCCGATGCGCGACTGGAAAGACACCGCTTCCACAAGTTCGCGCCGGCTCGTGAACCGCATCAGGTCCACCATGTGAATCCCGATGTAAGGAATAGTCCCTCCGAAGGAGGCGTGTTTCTTCATCCAATCGGGACGTTGACCGAGCTTGTACGATTTCTGCGCGCCCATCTGCGCGACCTCGCCGATCTCTCCGCGCTCCACAATTTGGCGTAGCGCCAGATACGGCGGCGAGAATCGCATGGGCAGCAGCATGCTCAAGCGCACTCCGTTCCTTTTCACGGACGCTCTGATTCTATCCACGTCCGCCCGCTCGATACCGAGCGGCTTTTCCGCTACAACGTGGACCTTCCGCTCGAGGCAGGCAAGAACAGTCGCGGCGCGTTCGCCGTTCGATCCGCCAATGCCGATAAGATCGAGCTTCTCCTTGTCGAGCATCTCGCGGTAGTCTGTGTAGATGCGCGCGTTGGGATTCGCCTTTGCGACGGCCTTCGAGGCAGCGGCAGCCGAGTGGTCTGCCGCTGCGACCAACTCCACTTCGGGAAGTGACCGCAGGGGTCGGAGAATTTCGCCCATGTGCCCCTCGACGCCAATCAGTGCTATTCGGACCTTTCCAGGCAGACGCAACGGGGCGGCCAAGGCCGCGCTTGCGGACACGAACGAACGGCGTGTGATGCTCGCAGCGCTAAATTTGTACGACATGATCAAATCTTACTTCAAGTGGCCGGTGCGCTTGCGGATTTCGCGGAACAACTCCTCTCCGTTCTCCACAACCGTTCGAATTTTCAGCCAGTAAATGGGCATTTGCAGGAGTTCGCCGCAATCGTCCGGCAGATTGATCACGTCCTTCTCAGTGGTCAGCAGCGCCTTCGCGCCGGCGGCAGCGGCATGATGCGCGAGTCGCGCTAACTCCCGCGGCAGATACCGGTGGTGATCGCTGAAATCGACGGAATAAACGGGGCGGACGCCCATTCCCGCTAACGTCGCCCAGAACGATTCCGGATTTCCGAGACCGCAGAAGGCCGCCGTAGGTTCAGGCAGTTCGGCCTGCGATGGGCCGCCGCACCATTTAACCCAGCCGGCCGGCTCCACGCGTGCATGATATATCGGCGCCCGCGAGTTGTAACGGCGGATTTCGCGCTCAATCGCAGGAACTAATCTGCCTTCCCGTATTCTCGTGATCACGACGATGTCCGCCCTGCCGAGCGCCGAGAGCGGCTCACGCAGCCGGCCCAACGGAAATAATGCGCCGTCTCCGAACGGACGTAAGGAGTCGATCAAGACGATATCGGTCGAGCGGCCGAGGCGAGCGTGTTGAAAGCCATCGTCCAACAGAATGGTCTCGACGGTAAAGTGCTCTTCGAGCACCCGGCCGGCCTCGAAACGGTCCGCGCCAATCGCGACTGGCGCGAGACCGCTCCGAAGAAAGATCTGCGGCTCGTCGCCGGTCTGGAGTGCCGCCTCCTTAGCGCCGGGCGGCAGCACCAGCAGATCGCGGGCGTTTTTTCTTCCGTACCCGCGTGTCAGGATTCCCGGCTTTGGGAGACGCTCAGCCAGATAGAGGACGAAAGGCGTCTTTCCAGCTCCCCCCATGGTTAGGTTTCCCACGCTCACAACAGGAGTCCGGAGGCTGCGGACTGCGGAGAGAGCCCGCGAACGCTTCCAAGCGCAGCCCCACCTCCAAAGCCACGAAAGAGGTTGGAGAAGCAGCAGAGCCGGGAACATCGGCCGGAACTCCGGCAAGCGGCGTTCATAGATCCTTCGCATTTCAGCGACAGTCCGGTTCAGAGCTCCGCGCTTCGACTCTGCGCAGCGGAGCGCTCGCAGGCCGATCTGCCGCGCCAAGGCGGGATCGCTCCAGAGCCGCTCGACCGCCTGCGCCAGCCCGGGCCCGTCTTGAACTTCCACACACGCATCCGCCTGCCGGAAATCCGCCGCCATCTGACGAAAATTTTGCATGTAGGGGCCCATCACAACCGGTCGCGAGGCGAATGCCGGTTCGAGTATATTGTGTCCGCCCCAGGTCACGAGCGTGCCTCCCATGAACACGACGTCGGCCAGGGCGAAGAGCGAACTCAACTCGCCAATCGAGTCGAGCAGGAGTACGCCTGGAAGCCGCAGGTTCCCGAGCGCGGTACGGCGAACGAAGGGTATACCAGCCGCCTGGAGCTTCCCCGCGACAAGGTCGAAACGCTCGGGCTTACGCGGCGCGAGGATAAGAAGCCGGTCCCCATTCACTGCCAGCTCACGCCAAGCCGAAATTACGATATCCTCCTCGTCGGGCGGCATGGTGCTCGCGGCGATCAGGACATGCACGGGCGCGAGTTGTTCGAGGTACGCCCGGAGATCGGCGGGCGGCGGGCCCAGTTCGAAATCGTACTTGAGGTTTCCACCGGCTCGCGTCGTCTCGGGCGGCGCTCCGATCTGCACGAACCGGTCCCGGAGTGCCTCATCCTGAGTCAGAATGACATCGGGAAGACGCAAAACGTGGCGGAAAAAGCAGCGAAGGGCGCGGTAGCGGGGTAACGCCCGGTCTGAGACTCGCCCGTTTACCATTACAAGGCCCGCTCCGATTCGCTTAACTTCCCGGAAGAGATTGGGCCATATCTCAGTTTCGGCAACTACGACCAGAGACGGCCTAAGCGTTCTTAGGACACGGCGTACGGCCCAAGCGAAGTCCACCGGAATGTAGAAGATACCGTTGACAGCGGGTCCGAGTTTCTGTTGTGCGGTCGCGTAGCCGGCTGCGGTTGCAGTCGAGAGGTAAAGAGGTGAGCGGGGAAGTTCAGCGCGCAACTGGCGGACCAATGGGGCAACCGTGATCACTTCGCCTACCGAGACGGCATGCAACCAGATTGCGCCATCCAGAGTCTGTGTATATGACGAAGGCAGGAATCCGCAGGACTGGCAAAGCCAGCCGAATCCTCTTCCCCGAAAGGCGCGGTACAAGTAATATAGGAACAGGAATGGCGAGGCAAGCGCCAGGACAACCCGATAGAGTAAATAGATGCCCTTTGTTTCCAAAAGTTTAGCTCTAGACTTCCGTAGGATAGCCCTGAGTATAGCCCTCCTGAGTATAACCCCGTTGAGCATTGAAAACGCTCGCGGGGCCGACAAGGACAGGGCAAGGTTCGAGGCTCCGCCGATTGACAGTCTCAAGGCGAAGCAGACTCAGGCCGGGGTAACAGTCGCGGCGCAGCCATTCGACACCGAAGTGCGCATGCAGGCTGCCTTCGGGAAGCTGAACCTGAGCCGCCACGGCATTCTGCCGGTTCTCGTGGCCATCCGGAACGATTCCAGACAAGCCATCCGGTTCGATAATCTCAGGATCGAATACATCGGTCCCGACAGGTCGCATGTGGAAGCCACTCCGGCCGGCGAGATCGCGTATCTGGGCGGGGCAAAGCGGCCAAAGATGAACACCGGCGGGCCGGTTCCGGGGTTGCCGGGGCGAATCGGCAGGAGCAAAAACCCGCTTTCGGATTGGCAGGTTGAGGGGCGCGCGTTTTCGGCGAAAATGTTGCCGCCCAATGAAAGCTCCAGCGGTTTCTTCTATTTCCAGACGCAGCACCACAGCGGGGCCAAGCTGTACGTAACGGGTATTCGGGAGGCGGGTTCCGGAAAGGAATTGTTCTATTTCGAGATTCCGTTACCCGATCGCGGAACGCCTTGATCCGGTTGAGTAACCGGGAGTCGAAGGTTGCGTTGGCGTGGACGCGGGCTGGATACCTTTGCGAAGCTGCATTGTGCGGATGTCGCGGAGTGCGCGGTAGTGCTGAATCTGTGCCCGGCGGATAATTGTACGCTCGAGGAAGAGACAGCCCCAAAGAATAGCGACCAGTACCGTTATCGTCGCCAATCCGTGTCCGGTGATTTTCGTGATCGCCATGTCCATCCTCATAGCAATATTGGTGCCAAGATGATTCGTCTTTCTTCTTAGACGTTTGAAATCGAAAATAGTGTGATGCTTGGGCGCACTGTGGGACCGGCCTCCCGGCCGGTCCTTGCGGCTTGGCGCGGCATGCAGGCGGGTGTTGCCCATAGGTCCTTCACCAAACGTGGGGAAACCTCGGATACCGGACCGGAGGACTGACCTATCTTGCGTCGCCGAGGTCGAATCCGCCGTTTACCTTGAGACGTACCTGGAAGCTACCTATGTTGTTCTGCCAGTGACGGTTATCGTTTACGGCCAAGAACAGCCGCCCGTCGCCGATACCTTGCTTCACCAAGTGACTTCCAGACAGCCATACTGAACCACCGGGACCCGTCTTTCCGACTAGCGCCCCGAACGGATGACCATCGACGAGATTCGTCTTGTAGTTTGGCCCAGGTACCCTGATGCCGTCGGGATCGGACGCCCATCCGTCTATGTCAAAGGAAAGGCGCACGAAACCTTTCGCCGCGATATCGAGCCTGGACGCCGAATCGACGGCGATGCCCGTATCCAGATACTCGATCTGAGTAGCGTGGCGGAGGGAGTGCACTTCGAAAGTGCGGTCGATCACGGACCTGAACATCGCCAGGCGGCGAAGGGACGCCGACGGGACCGTCCGCTTCATGCCATCCGTGAGCGTCAGTGTCCACTGCGAAGTTTCCACTTTTCCGCGCAGGGCTTCGCCGCCTGTCAGCCGGATCAGGTCCGCGCCCCGGTCCGCGGCATCGGCGTATCCGGGAATGAGGCGCTCAAACAGGCGGTAGTGAGCCAGGGGCTCGTGTCCGTCGGTATCTTTGTAGGATTTCAAAAGCGGTGTAATCGCTGGGATGCCGATGTCCGTCAGATCGGCGGACGCGCCGTCGCGCCGTTTGCGATCCGTCCCCGCCATGGCGGCGAGGCCTTCGGATATTCGCTTCGCTTCACCCGCGGATGCTTCGCTGCCCGCGTGAATCGAGAGGATGTTCTTGAGTGGAATCTCTCGCGGGGCACCGTTCACTGTTACGCGGACGCTCTTTTCCGCAAGGATTCCTCGGATGTTTTCGCCTTCTTTGGTGGTGATCCAGGCGCTGCCTCGGGCTGCAGCCAGGGCTGCGGCCGCGGAGAGTGCGAACAATGCAATCTGTTTTTTCATTGATTTTTTGTGGCGTGCTCGTCGACCAGCTCAAGACCGATACGGTCCGGCCCTTCGACAAAAACGGCGTTCCCTTCGTTCGTGACCCTGATCCCGGCGCTGCGCAGGCGCGCGGATGTTTCCGCAACACTTTGTACGGCGAAGGCGATGTGATCGGCCACGCGGCCTTTGGTTGGATCAAGGCTAGCCTTACCGCCCCAATACTCTTTGTATGCCACGCGGCTGTAGCCTGCAGGGTAGATGATGATGTTTACGTCGTCCATAACCAGCGACATCGCGGGACCCACCGGGACGCCACGGTACATTCGCGCCTCCCGAGAGGGCGGACGGTTCCCGCGCCTCACCGCGCCGAAATGCCGCATATACCATTCACCCGCTGAAACGGGGTCTTGGCTGAAAAGATGAAGGTGACCGAAGCGTTGATGATTCGCAGTGTTCAACTCGATAAGGACGCGGTCGGGCCCCTCGACGTATGCATAGTAAAATCCGGGAACGCCCGCCAGATCGCTGATATCGGTAAGCGGTGTGAAGAACTTCGCGCCGAGGTCGAGCTGGGTTTGGTACGCGGACTTCATGTCCGGCGCGCCCCAACCGAAGTGCCAGATCGCAGAAGTGGGTTCCCACGGCGGCGGAGTTCCCACCTTTTCAAAAAACAGCCACGATTTCTGCGTCCGGACGGCTTCCTTGACGCCAGGGTAACTCGCCTTTTGGGAGTCGAAATGCCTCGTGTAAAAGGCTGCGGCCTCCGCCGGCGCTGTCGAATTCAGGTGAATGTGGTGGAAATGGGCCACCGAAGCACCACCATCGGGAGTCTGCGCGAGAGCCGCGGTGGCCCACAACCCAAACACACCATGGCTGAATTTTCCGGCGGGCATGAAGAACCCGATTATACCTGACCGGACGGCAGCGAAGCCGAGTGGTAGAGTAGTAGTTTCATGCAGGTCTTGCAAGCCGGGCAGCACAAACTCATTCTTCTCGAACTCGACCTCGATCTGGTTAACAGCGTGGTTAAGCAGGCAGGCTTCGACGGCAAGCTCGAAGATTCCACGCGAAGCCTTCAGGTTGACCTCACCGCGTTGGACAGGCAGGGGCCGCTGCTGCTGTTCGACGCGGCGGATCCGGCCAACCTTGGCTGGTTTTCCCGCTGCCAGTTTTACGTCGATGGACGCACAGGCAACGTGATGCAGACCCCCCTCGCGGTCGCAAACGCCAGGGACCGCGGCGGCAAGAACGCCCCCAATTCCGTTCGGGTGCGCATTGCGAAGGAGTTGCCCGCCGGATTCCGCATGCCTGGACGCCAACCCGTCACGGAGCAGGTGGTCTACGCCCTCTTCTTCAATTTCCTGAACGCGCTTACCAAGACCGGCGTCGCTGTGTGTGGCGGGACGGTGGTGCAACCACTCGCGGGACGCACGGAAGGCATCGGCCCACGGAATTGATTCCGAGCGTCGCCATCATCGTTCCAACTCTTAATGAAGAATCCACGATTTCAGTTTTGCTCGAACATCTGGCAACACTAGGCGCGGACGAGATCATAGTCGTTGACGGCAATTCCACTGATCGTACCGTTGACAGAGCGCTTGAGAACGGGCGCGCCCATGTGCTGAGGATTCCAGTTTCCAACCGCGGCCACCAGATGAACGAGGGGGCGAACGCGGCTCACTCGGATATCCTCCTGTTCCTGCATTCCGACACGCGACTGGGCGCCGTTGCCCTGGAGGCTGTGCGGACGGCCATGGCGGATCCGGCGGTAGCTGGCGGAAATTTCGATATTCGTTATGAAGGGGGATGGCTCTCGGCCGCTTTCAGCAGGGTGAATCGCTGGCGCCGCCGCTTGGGCGTGTTCTACGGCGATTCCGGCATTTTTTGCCGCGCCGAGATCTTTCGAGAGTTCCGCGGTTTCCGGACTTGGCCGATCATGGAGGACTACGAGTTTGCGCGACGGCTCTGGTTGATCGGTGGCCGGGGCCGCCGGCTTGCGCTGCTCGATCACCCGATCGAGGTTTCTGACCGGCGTTGGAGGGGCGGAGGGGTTGTTTCAACAGTCGCCGCCTGGGTGCTGATTCAGGCGTTATACTGCCTCGGCGTGGCTCCGGAGCGACTCGCCCGCTTATATCACGTAGTCCGCTAGCTCTAGTACCCATTAGCAGGACCCATGGAACCGTTGGTTCTTGTCCGGGCGCCGCTTCTCTGTCAGAATCGAGTTGTTCGCGTGAGACTGGAGGTTGGTTCGGGGGGACGACCTCCGGTCTATCGCTTTCGGGGCCGGCCCGCAAGGGCCGGCCTTTTTTCGATCATCGCATTGCAAAGGAGGAACCTCGCTCCCCATCGATGCGAACGCCCAGCGAATCCCGGGAACCGGGAGAGGTCGCACCAAAGCTGAAGCAATCAGCGCCAGCGGCGGTGTGCCGAGTTCGTCTAGATCCAGAGCCAAACAGGCGAAATGGGCCATGCGCTCCCAACGGCGTCGAGCCGGTCCATTCAAAAGCCGGCACGCCACCAACCAATTTCATCGCGAAAGCCGAAGTCATGCTCCGTGACGGGCACCGGCACCAAGGCACCAAGCTCATCTTCGACAATTCGACAGTTTGCAGCGAAAAATGATCGTGCTGCCGCGAATTGGCCGGGACGCGAATTGTGCAGTGGCACGCCTTGGATCATCATGTTGCCGTTTTCCCTTGCGTTGTGATCTTCTCTACGACAATACCGGTGACCCAGCGGAAAAAGAATTCCCGGGTGCTTGCCACGGTCCCTGAGAAGGTAAAGGTTCGCAGTCACGTAGAATTGCGGGTGGCTCTCGAAGATAACTTTCTCGATCGTGTAGCGGAGCTTCTCGAGCCCCCCCGTGATCTTCGCGTTCAGTGGACCGTTGTAATCGGGCAGCCCGCCCAGCAGTCCGAGCAATCTGGCGCGTACCGCGGTCTTGCGGGCCTCTGCTTCTTCGACCGTCCGGATCTTCGCCACGGCCGCTTCTCTCGCATCCAATTGCTCCTGGGCGATGCGGTCCATTCAGTGAAGAAAACGATCCTGTCCGGGAAGCGGCGCGGCGAGAGTCCAGACGATTTCAGAACAACGATATTCGCTTTGGCAGATTGTAGAGGCTAGAATGATGTCATGGTGTTGCGCTCCGCGCTGGTGTCGCTCTTGCTGCTTCAGAGCACCGACTTCCAAGCCGAGGGCATGAAGGCCCTCGAAGCTCAGAAGTATTCGGACGCCGCTGGTTTATTCGCCAAAGCCGCGGAGGCCGATCCAAAGGATTATGGCGCACACTTCCACCTTGCGTTATCCCTGAGTCTGCTCAACCGCGACGCTGAGGCGATAACAGAATACCGGAAGGTTCTTGATCTTAAGCCTGGACTCTACGAGGCGGGCCTCAATCTCGCGATCCTGTTATTACGCGGGAAAAATGCGGTGGAGGCCGTTCCATTCTTTAATTCCTCAGTCGAGGCAAAGCCGAAGGAATTTCGCCCAAGATTCTATCTCGGGGAAGCGCTTTACGCGGCAGGAGACGCGGCGAAGGCGGAGGAGCAGTACAGGCTTGCCGCCGACCTCGACCCAAAGTCGGCCGGCGCGCAGTTGGGCCTTGGCCGGGCCCAAGCGGCGCAGAAGCGCCTCGCGGAAGGCGCGGTTCATTTTCAAAAGGCGGCGGAACTCGATCCCTCGTACAAAGACGCGCTTCTCGAATTGGCGTCCTTACATGAGAAGAACGGCCAACCGCTCGACGCGATGGCGATCTACCGCCAGTTCCCGGATAACTCCGGCGCGCAGGAGCGATTGGGCGAATTGCTGATTGAATTGAAACAGGCAGGCGATGCCATCCCGGTGTTAGAGAAGGCCGTGGCACGCGACCCAACACCGGCAAATCGCCTCGCGCTCGCGACAGCCTACCGGCTCAACAAGCAGGTGGACAAGGCAATTCCCCTCCTCGAAGCCGCGATCGCGGGCGACCCGAATAACTACGCGATTCGCATGCTGCTCGGCCGCGTGTTGCGGGATGAAAAGAAATATGCCGCCGCAGCGCAACTATTCTACGGAGCGGCGCAAAAGCAGCCGGAATCGAAGGAGGCCTGGAACGAGCTTGCCGGTATGCTGCTGCTTGTGGAAGACTACGAGCGCGCGCTCACCGCGCTCGACCGGGTAAAGGCGCTGGGCGGGGAGACGCCGGCTAATCATTACTTCCGCGCAATCACCCTCGATAAGCTGAAGCTTTATGAGCCCGCGCTCGACAGTTACCAGAGTTTCCTTGCGGCGAGTCAGGGGCAGCGCCCGGACGAGGAGTTCAAGGCCCGGCAGAGGATTCGTATCATACAGAAGGAACTGAGCAAGCGATGAGAACAACGGTACATTTCGTGATTGCCGCTGCCCTATGGCTCGCCGCGCCGGCGCGCGCGGATCTCGCCGCCGCCAAAGCGGAGCCGAACCTGGAGAAACGCTCGCGGGCCGCGCTCGAGAACGCCAACCAGGCCCTGCGAAAGGCAAAGGATGTCTACGCCGCCGATACGAAGGAAGCGGCTGTCTTGCTTGAAGAAGTTGCGGAGTCGGTCGAAGTTTCAGGCGACGCGCTGCGCGCTACGGGCAAGAATCCGAGCCGCAATCCCAAGCATTTCAAGTACGCGGAAATCGCCACGCGCGACCTGGCGCGCAAGCTTGACCACTTCGCCAAGGATGTGGACGAAGCCGACCGGGAGTTGGTCGAGCAAGCCAAGGCGCGGGTGCAGCGCATTCAGGATGAGATCCTTCACGGCATCATGGGAAAAAAGAAATGAGGTTCAAGTTCATCCCGCTCCCACTGCTTTCAGTACTCCTGTGTGCCGACGCTCCGGCTTTGGCACAGCGCGATTTTCTCACAGCCGACGAAGCCGATCAGGTGCGTCTGGTTCAAGACCCAGGCGAGCGGCTCAAGCTCTACACTCATTTTGCGAAACAGCGGATCGATATTGTTAAGAGCCTGTTGTCAAAGGAAAAGGCCGGACGTTCGCTGCTGGTGCACGATTCGCTCGAAGACTACCAGAAGATCATCGACGCTATCGACACGGTGGCCGACGACGCCCTCAAGCGAAAACTCGCCATTTCCGAGGGGATCGCGGTTGTGGCGGCGGCGGAAAAAGAGATGCTCGCGGCGTTGAAGGAGATCGACGAAGCCCGCCCGAAGGACGTCAGCCGGTACGAATTCGTGCTGAAGCAGGCGATCGAGACAACCGAAGACAGCCTGGAGCTTTCGCTGTCGGATATTTCGGCGCGGTCGTCCGAGATTCTGGCCAAGACAGAGAAAGACAAGAAGGACCTTGAGGAACTGATGCAGCCCAAGGATTTAGAGGAAAGAAGGGCTGCCGAAAAGAAGGCCGCCGCAGCCGAGGCTGGCAAGAAGAAAGCCCCCACGTTGCGCCGAAAGGGGGAGGTAGTCAAGGAAAAGCGCTAATCATGGGTGAATCCGAAACCCCCGGTAAAGCCGTATCTTTGAAGATGGTTGCTACCGCGCAGTTGCCGGTAAACGTGGAATCGCCTGTCCGGATACCGATGCGGACCAGCGCCGATGCGGACTTGGCCGACCTGATTCACCGGATTGCGGTGGGCGAACAGGAGGCGCTTGGGACGCTATACGATCGGACCAACCACCTGGTCTACAGCGTCGCGCTCAGAATTCTGGGCGATACTGCGGACGCCGAAGAAGCCACTCTCGACGCGTATTCGCAGGTCTGGAGGAAGGCGGCTGCGTATCAGACGAGCCGCGGTTCCGCCATCGCCTGGCTCATGACCATTACCCGCACACGTTCCATGGATAAGCGGCGGTCGCGGGTGACTCGAACCAACCGCGAAGAACCACTCGACGTCAGGACATATGAATTCCCGTCCGACTCCGGGGATTACTCGGTGTCGCTCGACATGGAACGCCGGGTGCAGTCGGCTCTGTCAACCCTCGCGCCAGAGCAAAAACAAGCAATTGAGATGGCCTATTTTTCGAGATTTAGCCATTCTGAACTGGCCCTGAAACTTGGAGAGCCGTTGGGGACGGTCAAGACACGCATACGGCTGGGGATGATCAGATTGAAAAGCCTGCTCGCGCCGCTCGAGCCCGGGGAGAATTGGAGCAGATGATGAAGCACGAAACGGCGACAGACGAGATCATCGAGCGCGCGAGCCTTTATGCGCTTGGTTCGCTCGAAGAGGCCGAGGCGCGCGAGTTCAGCGAGCACCTGGGCGGCGGGTGCGCCGTATGCGTCGCGGAGGTACGCGCCATGCAGGAGGCGGCGGCTCTCATCCCGATGGGCTTCGAGATGGCGCGGCCCCGTCCGTCTGTCCGCGAGAAGCTCTTCGAAAGGATAGGCCGGCACGGCACGCCCCCTTTTAGGGTGGTCCGCGAAGGGGAAGGGGAATGGCAGGCCCTTCCTTTTCCGGGCGTGACGATGAAACGGCTGCATCACAACCGGGGCGGCGACATCACGATGCTCATTCGGCTGGAACCCGGAGCGAAGTTCCCGTCGCATCCTCACAAGAGCGGAGAACACTGCTACGTGCTTGAGGGTGACGTTCACTTCGGCGATCTGGCGATGGGCCCTGGCGATTATCAGTGGGCATCCGGCGACACGGAACACGTGGGGAGCTACAGCGAGAATGGGTGCCTCCTGCTCATGATCGTGAGCGAGGCAAACGCGAAACTCGCCGCACCCCGGTGAGCGTACCTTGCCCCTCCTGCGACAGCTTGTGACGTAAGCGCGAAGGCTAGTGTAGTGTCCAACAAATAACTGAACACAAGAGGCGGTTTGAGTAACGCAGGCGGGCGGCTTCGTCACCAGGAGACAGCAGTCTGGAAATCTTGTGAAGGTGTTCGGCGGCGTGGTAGAAGTCCACGATAAGAATTGCACCAGGGAATTGATCGGCGGCAAGATTCCAGAGGCCAAAATACCAGGATCTCCCTCATCTCATTGCAGCGCGGCCGGATTTCTTTACTCGGTTGCGGAATTGCTGCGGCAGAATCGGCAGAAATCGGCAGAATTCGCTGTATTGACAATTGATGATCCTTCTGAGCCTCTTGCAAAACCAATTGAAACAATAACTATTCTTTATGTTGCAAGGAGGGGCTTCTGGCTTAAAATAGGATTTCGAAGCCAATTCCAAACCAGAAGGATTCCCCTCCTTA
>SXGT01588266.1_pt1 | contig 14748 bp, 14 predicted proteins | sample 3176221 | NCBI WGS metagenome assembly SXGT01 (sample SAMN11356862, study PRJNA531348) | freshwater metagenome | isolation source: freshwater sample F1-120 | place: China: Fuxian Lake, Yuxi | collected 2017-12-25
ATTCCAGATGCTCACCGGCAGCATGAGCAAAGATGGCGCGACCCGGCCGCTCACCGGGCGCGTGCGCGGCACCGAAATCGAGATTACCGCCGGCGACAAGAAGTATCGCGGCCGCCTGTCGGGTGGCAAGCTGGATCTGCGTGAAGGTTGATGGCGGCGGGTTGATGGCCGCAGTGGATGGCTGTGGGTGGCTGGCAGGGATGCAGCCACGCGCAGTATTTGTGTGAAGCAAAACGGAGGACAGGCAGTGAGCGAAATCGAAAAACGGGTGCAGGCGATGGGCTTTACGCTGCCGCCGCCCTTCAAGTTTCCCAACCCGAATCGCACCGGTTGTGTGCAGGTGGGCTCCATCCTGTTCGTTTCCGGGCATGGACGCGACCTGCCGCCGCTGCCCGGTGTGCGCCACACCGGCAAGGTGCCGGCCGATGTGTCGATCGAGGAAGGTTATGCCACGGCGCGTACGGTGGCCCTGTCGATTCTGGCCAGCATTAAGCAGGAGCTGGGCGACCTGGACCGCATCAAGCGTCTCGTGCGTCTCTTTGGCATGGTCAATGCTTCACCAGGGTTTGACCGCATGCCCAACGTGATCGACGGCGCTTCGGATTTTTTCTACGAGCTCTTGGGGACGGTGAACGGCAAGCATGCGCGCACGGCGATTGGCGTGGCCGAATTGCCGCACGGCATTCCGGTGGAAATCAACGGTGAGTTCGAGGTGAAGTGATGCGGCAGGCGCAGTCGAAGGGGCGGTTGCAGGGGCAGTTGGGAAGCGTGGCATGGCCGGGATGACCGGCGCGGAAAAGATCATCGCGCGCGCCTGCGGGCTGGCAGCGGTGCGGGCGGGTGACATCGTCTATCCGAACCCGGACATGGTGATGATCCATGACAACATGGTGCCGAGCGTGAAACGGGCGCTCGACGCGCTCGGCATCGATCGCCTTGCCGAACCGGAAAAGGTGGTCATGGTCACCGACCACGAAGTGCTCTACGGCAGCGCGCGTGCGGCGCAATACGGTTCGATCAACCGCGGCGCGGCCAAACGCTGGGGCGTCGGTACCTTCTTCGATGTCGGGCGCGGCGGCCATGGCCACGTGTTTCCGATGGAGCGCGGCATGGTGCTGCCCGGCATGTTCTATTTTGACAACGACCGCCATTGCACCAATGCCGGGGCGATCGGCGCGGTGGCGTTCCGCATGGGCATGGAGATCACGCGCGTGCTGGCCACCGGCAACAACTGGATCATGGTGCCGAAAACGCTCAAGCTCACGCTGCGCGGCAAGCTGGCGCCGGGTGTGTATGCGCGTGACCTCGGCGCACACATCGGTGCGCTGATCCGCAAGCAGGTGCTGCCGTTTGACCTGGATTACCGGATACTCGAATTCGCCGGGGATCTGGACCAGTTCTCGCTCGCCGCACGCGTCGGCCTGTGTAGCGCCCCCACTGAACTGGGCGCCTATGGCGTGTTCTTCCCGCCCTCCGAGGCCGTGCTGGCGCATGCGCAGAGTGTCGCGCAGCGCGACTTTGCGCCACAGTATTCCGATGTGGATGCGCAATATGAGGCGGCGGCCGAGATCAACATCGGGGCGTTGCAGCCGCAAATCTCCACGCCCGGCGGGCTGCAGAACGCGGTGCCGGTGTCGGAAGTGGCCGGCACGCGCATCGACCATGCGTTCATCGGCTCGTGTGCCTCGAGCATGTATGAAGACATTGCCCTTGCCGCACAGTACCTCGCCGGGCGGCGCATTGCCGACGGCGTGCGCCTGTTCGTGGTGCCGGGCTCGGATGAAACCAGCCAGCGCCTGGCCAGCGAGGGGCTGATGCAGGTGCTGCTCGAATCCGGTGCGGTGGTGCTGCCGGCCGGTTGCGGCCCCTGCAATGATGCGGTGGTCGGCCCGCTCGATGCCGGCGAGGTCTCGCTCTCGACCGCCACCAACAATAACCACGGCCGCTTCGGTGCGCGCGATGCCAAGCTGTACCTCGGCAGTCCGGCCACCGTGGCCGCTTCCGCCGTGGCCGGGCAGATTGTGGATGCACGTACGGTTTCCCTGGTTTCCCCCGCTACCCCTGTTGGAGTGTGATCATGCTCAAGAAGCCCATGCAGCTTTTTCTCAAGACGTTGATGGTGGCGGGCCTGGCGGCCGCCGGTACGGCCCCGGCGCAAAGTCCGGCAGCGAAGTATCCGGAACGGCCGATCCGCATCATCGTGCCGTTCCCGGCCGGTGACGGCATCGACATTCAGGCGCGTCTGATCGGTCAGCATCTCACCGAGAAATGGGGCCAGCAGGTGCTGGTCGAGAACCGCCCCGGTGCCGGCACCCTGATTGGTACGGAGGCCGCCGTGAAGGCGCCGGCCGACGGCTACACCATCCTGCTGGTCACGACCACCTACACCATCAACCCGAGCCTGCACCCGAAGGTGCCGTATGACCCGCTGAAGGATTTCACGCCACTGATCCAGACCACGGCGATCCCGCTGATCGTGGTGGCCGGCCCGACCTTCGCACCCAACAACCTGAACGACGTGATCGCACTGGCCAAGCAGAAGCCGGGCACCTTGAGCATGGGCAACTCGGGCATCGGTACTTCGGCGCACATTGCCATGGAGTTGCTGCGCATGTCGGCCAAGCTGGACTACGTGCATGTGCCGTATAAAGGCATTCCACCGGCGATGGTGGATTTGATGTCGGGCCAGCTCAACATGCTCTCGACCTCACCGGCACAGGTGATGGGCTCGATCCGCGAAGGCAAGATCAAGCCGATTGCGGTGACCGGCGCCAAGCGCATGCCCTTGTTGCCCAATGTGGCCACGGTAGCCGAATCGGGCATGCCGGGATTTGAGGCGACCGCGTGGATCGGCATGGTGATGCCGGCCGGCACGCCGCGCGACATCGTTGCCAAACTCAATGGCGAGATTGCAGCCATTCTCAATCGGCCGGAGATCAAGGCGCGCTTCAACAATGATGGCGCTGAGGTGGTGGCCAGCAGCCCCGAGGTGTTCGGCGCGCACATCAACAGTGAATTGCAGAAGTGGGCCAAGGTGATCAAGGATGCCGGCATCAAGCCGCAGTGAGGGCTGACATGAGCGATGTCGCAACCGGCGCGGCGACGCCTTTTTCCTGGGTACGGCGCGGCCGCTGCACTCGCCTCGGCCATGACGTGCCGCACATGGGTGGCGTGGTGCCGATGCGCATCGTCTCCGAAATGCGCTTCGACCCCAAGGACATCGTGCCGCACCTGTTTGCCGAAACCGACCCCGGTTTTGCCGAACGTAGCCGCCCGGGTGATGTGATCGTCACCGGGCGCAATTTCGGCATGGGGCCAAAGATGCAGGGCTACATTGCGATGCAGGCGCTGGGACTGGGGCTGGTGTGCGAATCGATGCCGTTCCTTGCCTACCGTGAAGCCATTGGCCTGGGGTTGCCGGTGCTGATCGATTGCCCGGGCATCAGCGTCGCCTGTGCCACCGGCGACGATATTGAAGTCGATTACCTGACTGGCCGGTTCACCAACCATACGCGGGGTACCACGCTGCAACTGCCGCCGGTGCCGGAAGGGCTGCGCGAGATTGTGGAAATGGGCGGCACCAACAACTGGCTCAAGCGCTGGTGGGCTGGCCAGGCGGTCGCCCGTGCCGCGCCGGTGTCCTGATCGATCGGCCGGAGAAGCTCTCCCACCAACGGTTTTAGCGTTTTATCAGAGGCAAGCGCGCAAGAAAAAAGGGCGGCCAGGCCGCCCTTTTTTCTTTCAGCTGCGCCGCTTATTTCTTCAGGCGCTCGTTCTGCGGGAACATGTTGCGCTTGGCGTCGTCGTCCATTTCAGTCTTGAAGGCATGCTTGGTCTTGAGCGCATCGGCGCGCGCCACGGCGGGGCGGGCGTTGATGACGTCGAGCAGGCGCTTGACGTTCGGATAGCTGGTCCAGGTGGCATCACCGGTGCCCAGCACGTAAGGAATCAGGCGGGCCCAGCCCCAGAAGGCCATGTCGACGATCGAGTACTCGTCGCCCAGCATGTACTTGTTGGTGGCCAGGTGGTCTTCGATGATTTTCCAGTGACGGTGGGCTTCGAAGTCGTAGCGGTTGAGCGCGTATTCCTTCGGCTCCGGCGCGGCATGGCGAAAGTGCACGGATTGTCCCGAGAACGGGCCGACGCCGGTGGCGATTAACATCAGCCAGGAGATCATGTTGCCGCGTTCCGCACTCGCCAGATCGGTCGGGACGAAGCGCTTGGCGCGGTCGGCCAGGTACAGGAGGATGCCGTTGCTGTCGAAGACGCGCACGTCACCGTCGACTATCACCGGCACCTTGCCATTGGGGTTGATCTTGAGAAATTCAGCCGTGTGCTGCTCGCCCATGCGGGTATCGACCGGCACGGCCTCATACGGCAGGCCGAGCTCTTCGAGGAGCAGGCCGATTTTCAGCGGATTTGGGGCAGCGTTGTAATAGAACTTCAGCATGGTGTTGGCTTTCACTTTCAATGTGGTGGTGAGGGCAGGGCGGATTGTATCGGCTGCCGCAGGTTCAACGTGCCAGCGCCTTGACCAGTTCATGCAGGAACGCATGGCCTTCGTACAAGGAGCGCACGCGCAGGCGCTCATTGAGACCATGCACGCCGCCCCCATCGGGGTCGCGGAACATGCCGGAGATGCCGTAAGTGGGGATGCCGGCATTGTTGAGAAAGCGCCCATCCGTGGCCGCCACCAGCATGTTGGGGATGACCGGCACGCCCGGCCACATGCGCGCGGAGATCGCTTCCACCGGGTCGAGGATGTCGCGCGTCAGCGGTGGCGGTGGTGACAGCACGGCCGCGCCGTCCGGCGTGATGCGGATCTTGTCGTTGGCCATCACGCGCTCCAGGGTCTTCTGCACTTCCCCGACCGGCTCACCCGGCAGGATGCGGCAATTGACGACCGCCCGCGCGCGCTGCGGCAGGGCGGTGGTAGCGTGGCCGGCTTCCAGCATGGTGGCCACGCAGGTGGTGCGAAAGGTCGGGTTGTAAAGCGGCAGGTTGGTCAGGCGTGCGAGGGCATCTGCGTCCGGCGGGCTGCGCAGGATGGCGCGCATGTCGGCCGCCACCTGGCCGCTTTCGATCGCGGCATAGCGCTCAAAGTAGGTACGGGTGGTGTCGTTGAGCTTGAACGGAAAGTCGAATTTCGCCAGCCGCGCCAGCCCTTCGGCGAGGTGGTAGATGGCGTTGTCCTTGGAGGGGCGGGCACTATGGCCGCCGGGGTTGGTCACTTCCAGGCGGTAAGTCTGGAATACCTTCTCGCCGACCTGGATGCCGTGGAACAGCGGCTTGCCGGCGCGATCGAGCATGCCGGCGCCACCTTCGTTCAGGGCCAGGGCGGCGTCGATCAGCGGGCGGTGGTGCAGCAGCAGGTATTCGACGCCGCTGAATTTCGACGGGATGATCTCTTCGTCGGCGGTGAGCGCGAGGATGATGTCGCGGTTCGGCACGAAACCCTCCCGTTTCATGCGGATCAGGTTGGCGACGAACACGGCGGCCATCGCTTTGTTGTCGGAAGCGCCGCGGGCGTAGAAGTAACCGTTTTCCTCGATCAGCTTGAACGGATCGCGCTGCCAGTCTTCCCGCTTGGCCTCCACCACGTCCACATGCGCCAGGAGCAGCAGGGGTTGCTTGCCGCTGCCGTTGCCCGCAAGGCGCGCGACCAGGTTGCCCTTTTCGGTGCGCCCGGCGGCACGATGATGTGCAGGTCGGTCTCGGCGAACCCGCCGGCCCTAAGGTGCGCTGCCATCGCGCGCGTCGCTTGGGTGGTGTCGCCAACCGAATCGGTGGTGTTGATTTCCACCAGTTCCTGGTAGATCGCGCGTAGTTGCTGCTGGTCGGGTTTGAGCGCTTGCGCAGGAGCCAGTACCGGACAGGCGAGCACAGCCCAGATTGCCCATTTCCCGATACGGGCCGGTATGCCTGCCAGATGGTTCGGCAAGGCATTTCGCGGGCGGGCATGCCGTCGGTGCATGATGAATCCGGCGTGGTGGTTTCAGGAGGGCATGCGGATGGCACCAGCTTGCGCCAGTGCCTGCAATTCGGCGGCACCGACGCCCAGTTGCGTGAGGATCGTGCCGGTATGCTGCCCCAGCTTCGGCGCCGGGGGCAGCGCGGCGCCGTCGGCGTGGTCGGCCTTGAAGCCGCCGCCGAAATCGGTCAGCGTGCCCTTGGGAAACGTGGTCTTGCGTGCCGGCAGTGTCAGCATGCCGCCGGCTGCGGCGCGCCGGATGAAGCCTGCCAGTGTCACCAGTTGCGCGCAGGGCACATCGCGTGCAGCCAGGCGCGCCTCCACGTCAGCCGCGGAGAGACGGGCCATCGCCTCGTTGAGGATGGCCTCGAGGCGGGGTCGGTCGACGGCCACCACAAACCCGCCGCCGGCATGGAGTGCGGCCATGTCGAGCAGGGTGGCATCATCGAGAACGTGAGGTACACCGATCACCTCGCAAAAGATGTGGAACTGTTTGGCGGTATTGGCAGCGGTAGATACCCAACCGTCGGCACAGCGAAACGTGGAGCCGCCGGGGCTGCCGGAAAAACCGCGGTTGCCGATGCGCGGCGAATCGTGCCCGGTGACGCCGGCGCGCGAAGCTTCGGGCCACATCAGTTGCAGGGCTGCCTGCGCCATGGAGATGTCGAGATAAGCCCCGGCGCCGGTGCGCAGCTTGCGGATGATCGCCGCCAGCAGCGCCTGCGCGGCCACCATGCCGGTGGCCGAATCGATCACCGGGAAGCCGACCTTCAGCGGATCCTCTCCTTCGACGCCTTGCATCATGGTCATGCCGACAGCCGCCTGCACCACGTGGTCGTAGGCCGCGCGCGGGCCCCACGCACCTTCCTGGCCGAAGCCGGAAATCGAGGCGTAAATGATGTCCGGCTTGGCCGCCTTGACGGCGGCGTAGTCAAACCCCAGGCGGGCGGTGGCACCAGGGCGGAAGTTTTCGATGAACACGTCGGCGCTGCGAATCAGATCGAGCAGCAAGTCGCGGCAGCGCGCGTGTTTCAGGTCGATGGCAAGAGACTGCTTGCCGCCGTTGATGGCGGCAAAGCCGATCGAGATGCCGTCGTCGAGCTGCTCGCGCGGATTGGCGCGCAGCACATCGCCCTTGGCCGGGTGTTCGACCTTGATCACTTCCGCCCCTTCGAGCGCGAGGTAGTGTGATGCCGTCGGCCCGGCGATCACGTGTGAAAGATCGATGACGCGGATGCCTTCGAGTGAATTCAAGCCCATGGTCGGTTTGCCTCAGTGTGTCTCAGTTGGTCCCGGTTGATCGCAGTTGAGGTCAGCTGGAGTCAATTCGCCTTGGCGCCGGAGATCTGGATCAGCTTGGCCCACTTAACCGATTCGGTTTTCATGAACTGGGCAAACTCTTCGGGAGAGGCCGACACCTCCACTTCGCTGCCCCCGGCCTGCAGCTGGGCGCGCAACGCCGCGTCGCCCAGGGCCTGCTTGTTGGCGGCGAACAGCTTGGCGATCACCGCCGGCGGCGTGCCGGCCGGTGCCCACAAGCCGGCCCAGAATTCCTGCACGTAAAGATCATCGCCGAACAGCTCTTTCATGGTCGGCACATCGGGCAACGAAGCAAGGCGCTTCGCGCTGTTGACAGCGAGTGCCCGTGCCTTCCCCGATTTGATATGCGGCACGGCGGTGCCTGCAACCGGAAACGCAAACTGGATCTGCCCGCCCAGAAGCGCCGGCATCAGCTCCACCGAGCCGCGATAGGGAATGTGGGTGGCATCAAGTTTTTGCAGGCTGACAAAGGTGGCGCCGGCAATGTGCGCCGCCGTACCGACACCGCCGGAGCCATAGTTGAAGCTGCCCGGTTTGGCCTTGATTGCGGCTTCGAGCTCCTTGGCCGACTTGATCGTCGACTCGATCGGGACGATCAGCACCGCCGTGGTGTTGCCGGTCAGGCTGATCGGCACGAAGCTGGTCTGGGGGTCGAATTTAGCGGCCGGTTGCAGGATTTTCTGCACGACTTGCGAGAGCGAGCCGGCGATCAGGGTGTAACCATCAGGCGCTGCCTGCGCCACCACCTCGGCGGCCACGATACCGGCCGCACCGACACGGTTCTCGACCACCACGGTGCCGCCCAGCGCTTCGGCCATCTTCGGTGCCATGCGGCGCGTTTCGACATCCGGCCCGCCACCGGCAGCGAAGGGCACGATGATCTTTACCGGGCGCGATGGGTAGGCCTGTGCCAACACGCTGGCAGACAGCACGCACAGCACAATAAAAAGCGGCAGGGAAAGCGCAAGGTGGCGAGTACGCATGCAAAGCTCCGTTTGGTTCAAACAGATGATGGGAAATTCGGCAGGAAGCTTAATGCAATTTTGTGCCCGCGCCATGATGCAATGCGGCATGCACAAGCCATTTACGGCAGGCATGGTGTCTGTGGCTGTGCGAAACTTGCACGCCACGCCGGGACAGGCGCGGTCGGTGTACCCGAAGCGGTGCACGGCCGAACATTCTCAAGGAGACAAACGATGCTCAGATGGTTGCGGTGCGTGTTGCAGAGTGTTTGCGCCACGGTTCTGGTGTGCATGGCCGTTGCGGCATGGCTCAACCCTATCCCTCGCGCCCGATCAAGCTCATCGCGCCCTTTGCCGCGGGCGGCCTGGCAGACGTGCTGGCGCGCAGCGTCGCCGATCGGTTGGCGAAATCAATGGGCCAACCGGTGGTGGTGGAGAACCGCACCGGGGCCGGCGGCAATGTCGGTGCAGACGTCGTGGCGCGGGCCGAGCCGGATGGCTATACGCTGCTGATGTCCTCGGCTGGCATCCTCACGATCAATCCGTTCCTGTATGCCAAGATGCCGTTCGATGCGGCCGCCGCCTTCACGCCTGTCACCGTGGTGGCCGAAATGCCGATGGTGCTGGTGGTGCGCAACGATGTGCCGGCGCGGGATGTGAAGGAGTTCATGCAGTTGGCGAAAAGCACGGCTGGCGGCCTGTTCTACGGCTCGCCCGGCAATGGCACCACCGGCCATATGGGGATGGAACTGTTCATGCACGCTGCCGGCCTGAAGCTCCAGCATGTGCCTTACAAGAGTGCAGCCGAAGCGGTGCAATCGACCCTGGCGGGACAAACGTCGGCGCTGTTCGACAACCCGCCAACCGTCATGGCGCAGATCAAGGCCGGCAGCTTGCGGGCCCTTCGCGTGGCGGCAAAGGAGCGCATGGCGCAACTGCCGGGCGTGCCGACCATCAGCGAAGCGGGGCTGCCCGGATTTGAGGCCTCCTCCTGGTTCGGCATCATGGCACCGGCGAAAACGCCCAAGGCGGTGGCCGACCGGCTGCGTGGCGAGATCGCGGCTGCCTTGAAGGATCCGGAAATGCAGAATCGCTTCGCCGCATCCGGTGCGCGGCTGGTGGGCAACACGCCGGAGCAGTTCGGTGTGCAGATTGCCGAGGATCGCGCCCGTTGGGAGAAGGTCATCACGGCGGCCGGCATCAAGTTGCAATAAAGCGTTATGGGCCAAGAGCCGCTCCCACCAACGGTTTCCGGCGTTTCGGCGGAGCGGCCCGATCGCGCTCCGATGAACTCGGCATCGTTGACGGGTGCGCCATTGGGCGAGCCTGCCCCAGACGCTGCACCGGAGCGCCCTGCGTGGCAGGTTGATCTGTTGCGCGCAGCCCTGGTGCTGGCCGTTCTGGCGCTGCTGATCCTGTTCGGTTGGTGGCTGGCAGGCGCCAGCAAGCTCATGGGTGACCCGCGCCAATGCTGGGAGAACCGTGAGGTCGAGGGGCGTTTGTACAAGATGAATCCGTGTACCGGCCAGTGGCGCCTGATTGGGGATACCCAGCCGCAGGCTGGTGACAAGTAGGCAACTTCCCCAAGTCAGCCGCCGTGCCCGTACTAGCCGGGCGTGACAGCCTTGTCTTTCGACTCGCCGTAGGGCGGGGTATAGATCACCAGCACGCGCACCGGCTCCTCGCTCACCTTGGTGAAGGTGTGGAAGGTGTCGGCCGGAAAGTAGCAGCTGTCGCCGGGTCCGAGTTCACGCGCTTGCCCGCCGACTTCGGCGCGGGCCCGCCCGGCCAGCATGTAGCAAACCTGCTCGATGCCCGGATGCATGTGCGGCAGCGCGCCGCCACTCTTGCCGCCCACCACGCCGAGCACCACCTCAATGCCTTTGGCACCCACGGTTTCCGGGCCGATCAGGCGGCGATTGACGGTTTCTTGATGGTTGGCCGGACTGTACGGGGTTACGTCAGCTTCGCTGACGAAGTAGCGTGGATTTGACATGGCAAGGCTCCTTGGACATAATACCAGGCATCGCACACGCGCGCCCGGTAGGGTGGCGGGTCAGCGCGAATTGGCGATCAGGCGCATGATACGGGCTTGATGCCAGCTTGCACAAGGGCATCCCACCCGTTGTTCCCTTGAGGAGAGCCCTGCCATGTCCAAAGCCCGCGATGCCAAAAAATCCGAAAAGAAGGAGCCGACCAAGACCTTGAAAGAAAAGCGCGAGGCCAAGAAGGTCAAGAAGGAAGCCAAGCGCTAGCCGGCGCTGGCAAGCCGCCCGCCACTCGCGCTAGAGGACTTCGAAGCGCCCGCTGATCTGGTTCGGGTGTTCGGGCGGATAGCCGAACACCAGTTCGCCTGAGGCTTCCAGCGTGAACGGCAGTTTGATGCGGAAAAAGCCGCTGCCGCGCAACGACACGTAGGTGCCGTTGAGGCTGGTGTCCGTAATCACGAAGAGGCCGCCACGGCACTCAATCTTGGCGTGATAGCTCGAAACGAACGCGGCTTCGTCAACGATTGCCACGTTGTTGGAGGGATGGCGCCCGATGGTCAGCAGCGGGCGCTGCGCATCCAGTGCGTGGGTGTGGCCCTGCACGCGCAGGGTGAGCTGATGAAACGAGGGCGCTTTGTAGCTGCCCAATGAGGCCGATTGGACGGAAAGGTCAGGGTCTTCCGCCGCCCACAGCACCTCGTACAGTTCGATCGGTTCAGCCCGGCCCTTGAGCAATTCACGGCGCCAGGGCCGCACCAGCCCGGCATCGTGCGCCGGAACTTGCGCGAAGGTTTGGCCCGTGGTGAGGATGCGCCCGGCAGTGGCAACGGTCGCCACGCGTGAGGCGATGTTGACGGCATCACCAAACAGGTCATCGGCGGCACTGACGGCATTGCCCGAGTGAAAGCCGATGCGCAGCTTGATCTGCTCCTCGCGGGCGGCGTTAAGCGTCTCGGTGAGCCGCTGCAGGTCGCGCGAAGCGGCAAAGGCCGCCAGCGGCGTGAAAAATGAACACATCAGCTCATCGCCGACGCGCTTGATCACCAGGCCGCGGTGGTCCCGTACCACCAGCCCCAGTTCAATGAAAAACCGTTCGATCAGGTCCTGCGCGGCTTCGTTGCCGAGGCGGCCGTACAGCTCGATCGAATCGACGATGTCGGCAAACAACACCGTGGCGGGGATGGTGGCCAGCCGGTTGGTGCGGCTGTAGACAGGTGCAGACATGGGGGTGAAGCATTCCGGTGGATTCAGCAGGTGTTGCAGGACCCGATGCAGGGTTGACGCGAAGCATACATCCTATGCGTTTGGTATGCAGCGGTCAAACCGCGTGCCTGGGTGCGGTGCCTGCGCTATGCTTATGCCATGAAGATAATCGAGATCTCCCATCACGTGCTGCATGTGAGCGGCAAAACCAACTGGTCATTCATCCGCGTGGCAATTGACGGCGGCCTGGTGGGTTGGGGCGAGTGTTCGCTCAACGGCTGGGAGCCCTTGCAGCAAGCGTTTCTGGCCAAGTGGTGTGGCCAGGTGCTTGGCAAGAGCGTCGATGATGTCGACGCGATCGCGGCGCTTTGTACGATTCACCTGCACTCGCCCGGCGGCATGGTGGAGCACGCCATCAAGAGTGGAACCGAGCAAGCTCTCGTGGACGCGCTGGCGCAGCGCCAGGGCTTGCCGGCGTGGCGGCTGTTCGGCGCGGCGCAACGTGATGCTGTCGCGGTTTACGCCAACATCAACCGGGCCACGGCACCGCGCACACCGGAAGGTTTTGCCGCCAGTGCAATGGCTGCCGTTGCGCAAGGCTATGGCGCGGTCAAGCTGGCGCCGTTCGATGGCGTGCTGCCGTCGAACGCCGAAACCGAAGCCGGTGCCAGCCTGATTGCGCAGGCACTGGCGCGGATTCGCGCCGTGCGCGCGGCAGTCGGGCCGGGCATCAGGGTGATGGTCGATTGCCATTGGCGCCTGACGCCCCGCACCGCGCGCGAAGTGCTGCAAGCATTGCGTGAGGTGCAATTGCACTGGCTGGAGTGCCCGCTGTCGGAGCGGGCCTCAGGCCATGCGGAGATCGCTGCCCTGCGTCGCCTTGCCAATGCCCAGGGCGTGCGTTTGGCAGGCGCCGAAACGCAAACCGAGGTCGAAGGCTTTCGCCCGTTCATCGAGCAGGGCTTGTACGACGCCATCATGCCGGACGTGAAGTACTGCGGCGGCATCGGTGCATTGGTGCGCATTGCACGGTTGGCCGCCAAACACGGTGTGCAGGCGGCGCCCCACAATCCGAGCGGCCCGGTCTGCAACTTTGCCAGTGTGCATGCCTGCATGGCAGGGGAGGGCTGCGATTTCCTCGAATTGCAGGTCGGAGAAAGCGATCTGTTCGAACGGTGCGTTGATGGTGCCGTGCCGCGCTTTGCCGGCGGCAGCTTTGGTGCGCCACTGCGGCCAGGCATGGGCGCTGCCCTCAATGCGGCGCTCCTGGCGCAATACCCCTACGCGCCGGTGACGGGTGGCCTGGACCCATCATTGGGCTGAGCGAATCCGGCGCATCGACGGATATTGGTGGAGAATCGCTCCCACCAATGGTTTCAGGCATTTTCCCCTCTGCGACGTTCAGGCAATTGCAGGAAGTCCAGCCTGAAGCGGCACGCCGGTCAGGGGCGCAAGCGCGCCAGCCGCGTTGCCGCTGCGGCATTCACGGCACCGACCGGCGCACGCCCTTGCAGAATCTTAGCGGCCTGCGCCACGGTTTCAAGTGCCTGGTGTTCGATCGCGGCCGGTGTGAGGCCGGCCAGATGCGGTGTGGCGATGACCTTGGGGTGGCGCGCCAGTGCCGGTGTGGGCATCTGGTCCGGCGCGCGGCCGACATCCATTGCACAGCCGGCCAGCCGGCCACCGTCGAGTGCACGCAGCAATGCCGCTTCATCGATGAGGTTGCCGCGTGAGGGGTTGATGAACAGCGCCCCCGGCTTCATCGCGCCAAATGCGGCATCGTTCATCAGGTTCCCGGTCTCTTCGCTGGCTACTGCCAGGCACACGACGAAATCGCCTTCGCGCAATACGGTGGTGAGGTCCGTCTGCACGATCGCTGGATCGTCCACCTTCGCATAGGGGTCACAGGTCAGCACGCGCATGCCGAAGGCGAGAGCCAGCTTGCTCAAGGTGCGGCTGATCTGCCCGAAGCCGATCAATCCCAGCGTCGAGCCGCGCAGTTCGCGCCCCATCGGCGCAACCGGCACCGAGCCGCCATGGTAAGCCTCGGTGGATGCGGTGATGTTGCGTGCCAGATCGATCATTGCGCCGATGGTCCATTCGCTCACCGAGGTGATGAAACCGGCACTGGCCTGTGTGACCAGAATGCCCTCGGCGCTGGCGGCCGCCACGTCGATGTTGCGAATGTCGATCGCGCAACGCGAGAACGCCACCACGTTGGGCAAAAGCGGAAACAGTTCCGCCGCCCCCGGGGTTTGCCGATAGGAAATGATGAGCGCGCAATCCTGCGCGGCTTCGGCCAATTCCGTTACGGTGAGCTCGCGATCGAACGGATTGAGCTTGACGTCGGCCACTGCCCGCAGGCCGGCCAGTGCTTTGGCGCCATAGTATTTTTCGAGCGCTTCGGGCGGGTGGGTCAGGAACACGCGGTGCATGGCGGGCTTTCTCAGTAGTCTGGAGTCAGAGGCGTCAGCGTCAATCTGCCAGCGCCTGGTAGGTGAGCTGGCGCATCAGCGCACGATAGTGGCGCCGCACGTCCGGGGCGCAGGTCATCAGGATGCCGATCAGTTCTTCGGCCGGATCGACCCAGAAATACGTGCCATGCACGCCGGACCAGTAGAACTCGCCGGGTGAACCGGGCACGGGGTTGCGGCCCGCTTCGGTACGCACGCAAAAGCCCAGGCCGAAACCCTGGCCGTATTGCGGCATCGGCGCCGATTCCTCAAACTGCGCGGGGGTGGCCGGTGCATACGCCACGCCCGGTGGCAGATGGTTGGCACTCATCAGCGCGATGGTCTTGCGGGCCAGGAGGCGGGTGCCGTCAGCGGGCTTACCACCGGGCTTGACGCCGGCGGCCAGCATCTGCGTAAAACGCAGATAGTCAGGCGCGGTCGATACCATGCCGCCACCGCCTGACAGGAAATTCGGTTTGATCGTCAGGTCGCGCGCCATTGCCGGGCGGTTGCCGGTGGCGGGGTCAATCAGCGCTTCGGCAACCCGTTCGGCTGCGCTGGCCGGGATATGAAAGCCGGTATCGCGCATGCCCAGGGGGCCGGTGATGCGCTCGGCCAGGAATACGTCGAGCGTCTGGCCGGAGACAGCTTCCACCAGACAACCCAGCACATCGGTCGACATGCTGTATTCAAACACCTCGCCGGGCTGGTTTTGCAGCGGCAATTGGGAAAGTTTGGCGATGAACTCGGCGCTGGTCTGCTTGGGGCTCATCATGTCGGCCGCGCGGTAAGCTTTTTTCACCAGCGAATCGCCGAACTGGCCGTAGGTCACCCCAGAGGTGTGGCGCAGC
>SXGT01915305.1_pt1 | contig 14747 bp, 18 predicted proteins | sample 3176221 | NCBI WGS metagenome assembly SXGT01 (sample SAMN11356862, study PRJNA531348) | freshwater metagenome | isolation source: freshwater sample F1-120 | place: China: Fuxian Lake, Yuxi | collected 2017-12-25
GGCGATCGCCGCAATACCCCCCAGGAATGCGATGTGCAAGAAGGTCATGGGTTGGCGGTTCAGGAGCCAGGGTTGAAGGAGTCAGGATGTTCTGTTCCCTGACGTTCGCACTCGTCCCCAGGGCCGAGCAAGCTACGTCCTGCTATTCAACTCGGTAACCGTTTACGGGCCTGGGACTGGCTGATTTTCCCGGCGAATTCGCGAGAGACGCATCGTTCGGTCAGGAGGTTATCCAACGTGGTTTCCGGGAAAATGTGACTGTCCCCCTCTCTTGGCCCGTGAACGGTTACACCCAAGTCTCATCTCGAAGCGTGTACATAGGTATAAACTCCCGGCAAGAACGTCAAGCTGGGCAATCCGGGTGCCGGGACTTATTGGGCTATAGGGAATTGTTTCCGTGTTTACAGTGCAGTTCATTTGCACGAGGACCTGGGGCCTGGGCTGCTGGAGCCGGTGGATGAAGGATGGCATCGCGCGAATCGTCTGCGGCGAGTTATGAGTCCCTCTCCGTGGCTCCGTGGCTCCGTGAGAACCAAACAAGATCGAACACAGCGTTGGACGCGGAGCCGCCGATCGCGTCGTTCCTGAAGTCAATGTTGGTTGGCGGCGGCCCGGTCAACGCCGTCGAGTAAAGACGGTTAGATTGTTATTCGTTCTGTCGCTGACTCACCAACCGGACTTCGGCGAATGAATCTCATTTTCGAAAAGGTGCCGCATGTTCGATGGTACAGTGATTTAAACCCCGTTGTCGCGGCACTTGCTTCGCGACTGCACGACTATATCTGGCGATTATGCTGCAAGATGAAAGGAGCAAGTATGGCAAAGCAAATCGTAGCGGTTGTCGGAGCTACCGGAGCCCAGGGCCGAGGGGTTGTCGATCAGATAGTGGCGGATGGAACGTTTGATGCTCGGGCGTTGACCCGCAACCCAGAGGCATACAGCGGGCCCGCGCAGGAAGTCCACGTGGTTAATCTCAGCGACGAAGGCGCGTTGGCGAAGGCGTTTGAGGGCGCGTTCGGGGTCTTTGCCGTGACAAACTTCTGGGAGGGAGCGGACGAGGTTCAGCAAGGAACCAATGCGGTCAACGCTGCCAGATCCGCCGGTGTCAATCGATTCATCTGGTCGTCGCTTCCCAATGTCGAAGAGATCAGTGGCGGTGCCTTTGACGTCCCGCACTTCACTGGAAAGGCCAAGGTGGACGCGTTGGTGCGGAACGGCGGGTTCCAGTTCGGTGGCGTCGTTCAGCCACCCTTCTACTACCAGAACTTCACCGGGATGCTCGCACCCCAGCCCAAGGAGGACGGATCAGTGGGCTGGACACTGCCGCTCGATCCCTCGAAGAAAGTCATTCACATGGGTGATATTTCGGAGCTGGGCAAAATGGTTGTCGGCTTGCTGAAATCGAACGCGGTCTCAAATTCTGACGGTCCATACGCGTTTTCTGCGGAACTGAAGAGCTTTAACGAAATCCTGGCCGATTGCGCTGCCCAAGGGCGGAAGTTCAGTTATACGCAGGTTCCGGCTGACATCTTTGCGGGCTTTTTTGAAGGCGCGAAGGAGATCGCCGAGATGCTGGCGTACTTTGAAGCGCACACGTACATGGGGCCGGATGCTGACACCAACATCAAGCGTGGAGCGGATGTCGCGATTGGACCCTACACGCCGTTCGCGCAGTGGCTGAAGGCCCAATCGTAGCGTGAGAACCGATTGGAGTCAGGCGTATTATTACGACACTTGACCGTAAAAGAGGCATAACCTCTTAAGGATTGGAGTTCGCCGAGTAGATTCGGCAAAATGGCTTAGGCAGTTGACGGCCGAACTCCAATCCTGTGTTCAAGAAGCCCGGTGACGCTTGAGCCAGACGTCACAATCTTAGGGCAACGCTTCCGGCGCTAGAGTGCGCTACCGATGGCGAGCGATCCCGAGTCGGAATGGGTGGTGACGGGATGGGGTGCTTCACGTTGGTGGCGACATGCGCGGCACGGTGCGCCGCTGGGTCATGTGCGGTTCCTTTCCGAAAAGAGTGAGAGAAGACCGATTCGGAAAACCACTCTGACGCACGCCGCCGAGGAAAACATCCGGCAGGGCGACGCTAGGACCGTCGCCAAGCGCGTCACCACTCGCTAGACTGAACGCAGGACCGCCGCGCTAGCGGCTTCCTTGAACAAGCGTATGCAGCGAACGCGCGTTATCGATAGATCTGTTCTACGTTTAGGGCATCGGCGCGTCGCTGATGCGCGGCGTTAGGCCACTACCTTCACGTCCCATCGAACAATACTTTATGACCAGAAAACCTATGCTGAAGATCATCCTTATCGCGATACCGACCATCATCGTCGTCTGCATCATCATCGTTGCCATGCAACCATCCAGCTACCGGGTGATTCGCTCCCTGGCCATCGCCGCGCCGCCGGACGCGTTGTTTCCGCACATGAACGATCTCAAGAAGTGGGCGGCGTGGAATCCGTGGGGCAAGGCCGACCCTAACATGAAGCTCAGTTACGGTGGCCCGGCATCGGGAGTCGGCGCGAACAACTCGTGGGCTGGCAACAAGGAGGTTGGCGAGGGCCGGACCACCATCACCGAGAGCCGCCCGGGCGAATCGGTCAATTACAAGCTGGAGTGGACTAAGCCCATGTCGGCCTCCAGCGAAATGGAGTTCACCTTCAAGCCGAAGGGCAATCAAACCGAACTCACCGTGACAGTGACGGGCGAAAAGAATTTCATGGCCAAGGCGTTTTGTCTTTTCATGAGCATGGACAAGATGATTGGAGGCAAGTTTGAGAAGGCATTCTTGGAATTGAAAGCGATTGCCGAGTCACCCGCCAAATAGTCCTTTGAACAACGCAGTTCCAAATCGGCCGTGGCCGAACCAGACGTTGCACGCGAGCGGGCGGCGACGTCGGTTTTGAAGTCAATGTCCATCGCGCCCGCCGCGTGAACTTGGTCGTTACGGCCGTCCCTAGCGCGCACATGTCGAACTGTCGAACCGACCTGTATCACCAACGCGACCGGCTGCACGAAGAGTGTGGTATGCCCCTCCCCTCGCCCCCTCTGCGGTGGGCGCGTCCAGGCGATTGATTCCGTCCGCCATTTTATCGGTACCAAACCAATCAACTGCCAAAACGAGCGGCAGGGGAGCCCCGGATTTGACGCTCAGAACCAGCCCTGGAGGCGAAATGTGCCAGCAAGAGTGCGTGGGGCAATCAGCTAACGTGGGCATTACTACTGCCGTGTGATGCCGCAATTCGGAAGAGCTTTTTTTAACGAGTTAATTTCCTCGTCGCTTATGGAATCGCCGGGGAGACGCAGCTTTTCCAATTTTTCTAGTTCAGCAAGCGGAGTCAGGTCGGTGATGAAAGGGCTCTGAAGATGCAGCTCTTCCAATTTCTCAAGCCCAGCCAGCGGAGTCAGGTCGCTGACGGGCAAGCGGCGATAAAATAACTTCCCTATCCTTTCTCCCAGTACCTCGCGAGCCAGGTCACGCCACCACCCTTGTGGTTTTTGTTGTAGGTCCAGTTCCAGCGAGTCGTATGGGCCATGGTACGATACGCTCACACCTTGCCCTTCAAGCTTCTTGCCAACCTGACGCTCAAACTCTGACTGACGCCGCTTTCTCGCCACCCAGCCAAAGAAGCAGGCCACGAGCGTAATGAAAACGAGAAAGCTTCGCAGGCTAAAGCGACGCCACCTGCGACGAGGTGGCGTGGGCTCGGCCAGAGGTTCCGCATCGAGCGTCACTGAAAAAGTCCCCTCTCCTGCTCGATAGTGCTCTGGTTCTTGCTTGGGCAACCTACGCCTTGGTTATGGTCACTATTTTATCAGTACCAATCAAGGCGGGGAAAAGCGGCAGGGGAGCCCGAAAAACCGAGGCCAGTCCTGGGGATGGCGACACTTCCTTGACGACCCGGGAAACGCCCTCATGGGTCAGCTGTCATCTGCGCTGCCGTGAATGACATCATGCGAACTGACGATGGTGGATTTGATTCGCAATCGCCCTGTTCCTTGCCCGAAACTTCATTTTTGCGCCCGGACAACCAGGAACTGGATGGGAAAGGTTGTGGAGCCCATCCGTACGGGCGTCCCCCAAGGGGCTGTTTCTTCCACAATCGACTGAAAACGCCCGAAATTGGAAGCACCGTTGTAGGGTTGTCGGGGTTCGAAATTTCCCATGTCATCGATGCACTTTGCATACCCCTTGTGCTAAATTATAGACGCGAGTCCCGCATCCGGGATCGCAACCTCCGCGAGGACTTTGCCTGGCTCAACCGCTATTTGCTATCCCTGCTCAAGCAACATCGCAGCAAAAACAGCATCGTCGGCAAACGCCGCGGCTGCGCCTGGAAAGACGACTTCCTGCTGGAAGTCCTTACAGGAACAGCCCCTTAGTTTGCCGCTGGCCCTGGATTCCAGTACGATCCGTATGGTCAGGCCAAGGTCTTGGATTCCAATTTCGCGGACGACGGCGATGGAGCTTCCGACTTCGACTGGGAGTACCGCTTCACAGGTCGAAGTCTTGATGTCGACACGGGCCTGGATTACTACCGGGCTCGGTATTATCATCCGACACTGGGGAGGTTTGTGGGGCGGGATCCAGTGCAGAGGCAAGCCAACCTCTATCGCTACTGTGGCAACGGGCCACTTATAAACACCGACCCGTCCGGCTTGGTGTGGGCTTTGTATGACATACCAAAGTCGGGTTGGAAGTGTGGGATCGTAGCGTTCGCTCTCTCGCTTGGTTCGGCCATGGACAAAAGTTTGTTCGGCAGCTGGCTATATGACGATGGCGCACCGCGGGAGTTGAACGCCTTTGGATTTTACACATTTGATCCAGACGGCTCCGAGCGATCGGATACGATGCGGCTGATGTATGCTCTGGCGTTGACATTGTCCAGAGATCTCAAATGCGGGGAAAGTGGATCAGAAAACTGGAACCAATCCTGGAAGCCCATCCCGGCTGGCAAAACCACGAACATGATTAGCAACTGGCAGTTCGCAGCGGAATGCACCTATACGGCGGAAAAAGAATGCGACGAGAAGGGCTGCTGCAAAGGGATCAAGCTATCAGCCTCGTGTAGCTTTCACGCGCGGGATAGGGTTGATTTTTGGCCTGATGCGCCGAACACGGAAACGGGTGAAAACATGTTTGGGATTGGAGGGATTATGATTGCCGATCGCCTTGTTAGAGCCTGCTTCCCGACTGGGCGAGGGTTTGTCTTGACATCGAATGCCCCGGGGAACAAGTCATGGACGGCTCCATGCAAGTGACCAGAACGATGCAAAGGCTGGCTAACCGCCGCAACCAGTTTTGCTTCTCACTGGGAGCGGTATTGTTTACTCTGTTGGTCGCCGGCTGTGAGGAAGCAGCCATCACTGAGATTAGAAGACTCGGTGGTGATGTCTCTGTTGACAAATTGAGAACGGGCGAAGTCACGTCAGTAGACCTCTGCCAAACCCAAGTTACTGATGCGGAGTTGGCACACGTCAAAGGATTCGCTCGCCTGCACTCGCTGAATTTGATGGACACAAAGATAACTGATGCAGGACTCGAAAACCTTGAAAGGTTGAAGAAACTCACGTGCCTCAATTTGGCGGCCTGCACTGATGTGACAGACATGGGGGTGGCGCACCTCAGGGGGTTGACAGAACTCGAATTCCTGGAGTTGTTGGATACCAAGACAACTGATGCAGGACTCGAATATCTACACGAGTTGACGAAACTTAAATACCTCGACTTGATGGGCACTGAGGTGACAGGGGCAGGGCTGGCGTATCTCAAAGCGTTAACGCAACTCGAATGTCTATACCTCGGCCGCTGCAAAGTGACTGATACAGGGTTAGAACACCTCAAGGGGTTGACCAGTCTACAATTCCTTGGTTTATCGTCTACCAAGGTGACTGATATGGGGTTGGTGCATCTTAAAGGCTTAATTAACCTCAAAACATTGGACCTCGGGTACACCGAGGTAACCGATGCAGGTCTGAAACATCTTATAGGGCTGGCAAAGCTCCAAACGTTGAACGTACAGAATACCAACGTGACTGATGCTGGTGTGAAGAACCTTCGGCAGGCATTGCCACACTGCGAAATCATTCGTTAGCAATCACTCATCAAGGGGGCTGCGCCGGGGTCAGACTTGGGATTCGGGATTCAGGCCCGGTGCGCGCTCGATCGACGTCACCCTACGGGCCGTGTTGTGGTTTTGTTTTGCTTCTGGGACGCCTGGAACCGGCTGGTCAAGGTGACCGACAGCAGCGACGCGAATATCGCGCTTTTTGAGTACGACGGCATCAATCGACGGATCGTCAGAAAAGAATACAGCGGCGGTGTGTTGAGCCGAACTCGGCATTTCTATCACAGCGAGATGGACCAGGTGCTGGAAGAGCGGGTCGATGCGGCGACCGCGGCCGATCGCCAGTACGTGTGGGGCGAGCGCTACATCGATGAATTGATCGTCCGGGATCGTAATGCGGATGCCAGCGGCGCCACGGGCAACTACGGCGTGAGCGGGTCCGGTTTGGAGCAACGACTGTACGCGACCAACGACGCCCTGTACAGCGTCACGGCGCTGACGAACGCCAGCGGCACGGTGCAAGAGCGCTTTCAGTACGATCCTTACGGCCAGGCCAAGGTCTTGGACGCCAACTTCGCGGACGACGGGAATGGCGTTTCCGACGTCGATTGGGAATACCGCTTCACCGGTCGAATTCTCGATGTCGACACCGGCCTGGATTACTACCGGGCTCGGTATTATCATCCGACGCTGGGGAGGTTTTTGAGCCGGGATCCGTTTGGGTATGAGTCGAGAGATGCGAATCGTTATCGGTATGTGAGGAGCAATCCGCCGAATTTGGTAAATCCGTTAGGAGCTATCTGTTGTTCTTTTCCAATCGAAGAGGCGGTCGGCTTGGCGTGCTCGTTCGCCTGCAGTTGGTGGGAAACTGCTGCCGCCGCGCACGAAGCAGCAAGGATTGGCGATGACGAAGCAAACAACATATATGTGCAAGACACTCCCGAGCAGCGAGCACTTCGGCATTGTATTGCCTCCGCGTATCTGGCTTCGGTTGTGGGATACATCTGTGCCGATTGCCTCGGTACGCAGCGCGAGCTTTATTAACGGACTTGTGAAGGCCACAGCGCCTACGACTACAACCTGGGGGTGTTGTATAATGACTTCGGTGCACAGGTTGGTGGGAATATTTTGTACAATAATCCGAACAGAACTTTGGCGGACATGGTCGCGGCGTGCAAGGCATATGTCGAGCAGCACCCGCCCGATGGAACCCTGGGAACTCCAGCCGGTGTTCATCCCGATTGATGGATCGGCTTGAGTTGAGGCTCATTGCCTTCGTTTCGTCCTGTTCAAATTAGGAGTCGAGGAAATGGAAACTAGCGACCCGGAGCTTTGCGGATGTAACGGCACCGCACTGACGAAGATCCTGTCCGGTCTGACCCTGCTCATTTCGCTGGGAACCTTACTGTTCGTGTGGTTCTTCCACAACAACCTTCAACCGCATGCCTATTCTGGAAGCTCATACATCATATTCCGTGATCAGGATGGTCGCTTCATGGGTTCAATCTCAGACGATTATGGTAAGCTCAAATTGACACGCTTGGATGAGAAAGCCGCTCGTCGTGTGGAAATGACGTTCGGAGACGCCAGCGTGGCAATCAGGCTGTACAGGAACGAAATTCCCGTCGCACAATGGTCCGTTTCCGAGGATGGCGAGAAGTTTGAACAACTGCCCACTCGCTAGGCCCAGGCCTTTGTAATTCCTGCTGGGGACGTTAAACGGGGCGACGTTGTAGAGTCGAGAAGTGGCGCGGTGGTTTAGGTGCGGCCTATCTGGGGGGACGCGACTCGTTCTTGGCGCGGTGGCGGGCTGGCGTGTGAAGCTCGACTATTACCAGGGGACGAGCGGCACGTACGCTGGCCTGGATCGGTTCGGACGGGTGATCGACCAATATTGGGATGGTTATGGCTCGACCAGCGACGTGGATCGATTCAAGTACGACCACGACCTGGGGGGCAATTGCACGTATCGAGAGCATCTTCGGAATGGAAGGATTTGGACAGGGCGGAGAGGTTGTCGAGTCAGCATTGAGTGTAAGGAAAACTGTCCAAGGAACTTCCCCGCTTCGACAGGTGCCGGAAGGGACGGCAACGAAGTTGTTATCAGTATTTGCCTTGATTGCCGAATGGCTAACTTTAACCTTCAACAAACTATTCTTCACGAACTTCAACACGCTCGGGATTTCTGTCGTATTGGCCGGGAGCCTCCAATGAACTTGCCAAACTGTGTAAGATACGAGACCAGAGCCTACCGAGAATCATGCGGATCCATGTATCCGCGAGGCAGCGCTCAGTACAATAGATGCGTCGCGTGTGGCGTATGGTTCAGTTGCAGTGCAGTGGGCCAGCCAAACGAAAATCCCCCCTGCGATTCCACAGGAGACGTGCCAGCCAAACCTTGCTACAAGTATGTGAAAGATGTCGGGTATGTCTATGATCCAACCGACCCGCGTTGTCATCGGAAGCCATAATCATGCGAAACGTTAGACACAATGTCACTCGTGTATCTTTGCTGACGCTGATATTTGCGGCTACTACTGGTTCATGTGCAATTGCAACGGAGCAGCTTAAAGATACGCTTGTGTACGGATACAAAACCTTCGTGTGTTACCAAAATCCGATGCTAGGGCTATGGCATAACGGAGATGGGGAGCTGCCGCCAGGCAAAACTATGCCGCCAAGGCTGGAAGTTGCATCTAGTATAAACTGGCGCGGCTACGAGTCAGTATGGAGAATCGCAGACGGCAAACTGCTCCTAGAATCCATAAGTGGACGCATCAAGGGAAGGGATGTCAAGAATCGTGCTCTCTTGCCCGGTAAGAAGTTTCCAGTTGTCGCGACTTGGTTCACAGGCAAGATTCATTTGGCGGTTGGCGACATCAACGACGAAACTCAAGAATACGAGTCGGTCATCGTCTTTGACATTCACGAAGGCGAGGTAAGGTCCAAGACTTTTTTCCCCGCTGCGCGTGTCAGCTATTCATGGAATGGACTGTAGAGCCGTTACCCTGCCGCCCCCAGCATCGACACCAACGGGTCTTACGGCGCCACGGCCAGCGCGCATAAATAGGGGGGTTTGAGTAGACTGGCGCATTATTGTTTGTCTTGCTACAACTTTTTCTGAAGCAGCGCTTCTTCGATTCGCGGGCATGGTGGCCGCGGACGTTGCAGGCACATTTTTCAGGAGAAGTCACATGGCAAGTCAATGGGCGGACGTTGGATCGCTTGGTTCGCATTTTGAGTCGTTGTCGGATCCGCGGCATGCTCGCAATCGAAAGCATCTTCTGGTGGACATCGTGGTCATCAGCATTTGTGGAATCCTCTGTGGGGCCAATGGTCCGACGGCCATCCGTCGCTGGGGGATCTCCAAGGCCGATTGGCTGAAGCAGTATCTGTCGCTGCCCAACGGCATTCCTTCGCGCGACTGCATTCGTCGCTTGCTGATGGCCCTGAAGCCAGAGGCCTTTCAAAAATGTTTTCAAGAATGGATCGCCAGCAGCCTGCCGACGGAGGAGAGCACAGCCGGGCGACTGATTGCCATCGACGGCAAGAGTTGTCGGCCTTCGCACGATGCGTCGCACGATCTGGGGGCCTTGCATGTTGTAAGTGCCTGGGCCAGTGAACAGGGGATCGCGTTGGGGCAGGTGGCCACGGACGACAAATCGAATGAAATCACGGCAATTCCGCTGTTGCTCGATCAGCTTGATCTGAACAAGGCGTTGGTCACCATCGACGCAATGGGCTGCCAGAAGGAGATCGCCGCGAAGATTGTGGAAGGCAAAGGCGACTTCGTTCTGGCCGTGAAGGACAATCAACCCAAGCTGCGGCAGGCGATCGAGAGCCACTTCACGGAACATCTGGCGAAGGACTTTGAGGAGTTGCAGTATCGCCATCATGAGAGCGAGGAAGAAGGTCATGGCCGATTCGACGAACGGGCCTATTTTCTCACACGAGTTCCCAAGGACTTCGCGGTGAAAGCGGAGTGGCCGTGGGTCAAGGCGATCGGCTATGCGGTCCGCTTCACCCAACACGCCGACGGCCGCTTATCGCACGAGGTGCGGTATTACATTGTCAGCCGATACCTCAGCGGCAAACGTTTTGGCGAAGCGGTCCGCGGTCACTGGGGCATTGAGGCGATGCACTGGGTCTTGGACGTGAACTTTCGCGAGGACGACAGCCGCACGCGCGAGCGGACGCTGGGCAACAATTTAAATTGGTTGCGACGTTTCGCCATCACGCGACTGAAACATCACCCGATGAAAGAAAGTCTCCGCGGTAAAATGCAAATCGCCGGCTGGAACACCGACGTCCTCGCCGAAGTCCTGACAGGGAAAGGAGTTTAATGTGCGCTGGCCGTGGCGTCCAAGACCTTCGGCTGCCCGTAAGGATCGTACTGGAACCGCTCCTGCACCGTCCCGCTGGCGTTGGTCAGCGCCGTGACGCTGTACAGGGCGTCGTTGGTCGCGTACAGTCGTTTTTCCAAACCGGACCCGCTCACGCCGTAGTTGCCGGTGGCGCCGCTGGCATCCGCATTGCGATCCCGGACGATCAATTCATCGACGTAACGCTGGCCCCATACGTACTGACGATCGGCCGCGGTCGCCGCATCGACCCGTTCTTCCAGCACCTGGTCCATCTCGCTGTGATAGAAATGCCGAGTTCGGCTCAACACACCGCCGCTGTATTCCTTTCTGACAATCCGTCGATTGATGCCGTCGTACTCGAAGATCGCGATATTCGCGTCGCTGCTGTCGGTCACCTTGACCAGCCGGTTCCAGGCGTCCCAGACGTACTTGTGCTTCGTCGTTTCAGCGCCCGGTTTCGGCGCTTCGGTCATGTTGCCCGCCGCATCATGCACGACATCAATCCAATTCGAGCCGGTGCTGGCGCCGATCGTGCTGACCTCATTGACTGCATTATGCGTCCGGTCCTGATTGAGCGTCGTCGTGCTCGAGGCCTTTTCCACCAGCGTCGACCAGTTCCCCCAGCTTGTCGAGCGTCCAATCCTGCTGCGGACAGTCGACAGCGACGAGCGTTTTTCGACCGTGGGAAGCCAGTCTTAGCCATCGCACGCACTCCACTTCCGACGAAAGAGATCGCTCGTCGGTTGCCAAAATGTCGAATTTTCAGGACAAAAGCCATCGGATGACTTTTGGGACCTTACGGGCAGTGTGGGGTCACTCCCCTGATGTACCAGTATGGCGAGACGTGAGCAGCGTAGCGGGAGAGGTGGTTCGTGGAGCTAGTACACTCAACCCGACTTCGTTTTCAAAAACCGTCCTTGCCGACGGTCCGTGGAAAATCTGCGCAGTGATGTTAACTCAATTCCTGCATGGCAGTCTTTTCTTCTCCTTTTCTTCTCTGGACCGGCCGTTTCTCCTTCTTGGTGGACGTTCTTCCAAACACCAAAAAGGAGAAACTGAAATGAAAAAGAACGTAATCACGCATCAAGACTTAAGGCGATCTTTCTCGGACCCTGCATCCACCGCGAATTTCAGCAGCGCCGGCGGCGCCACAGGAGCAGGGGCCAGATCCCCAGCAGCAAGAGTGTTGCTGTCGCAGGCTCCGGCACGGCCCGCAGGATCTGGTGACTGCCCATCACGGCCTGCAGCGCCTCCTCGAATGTTCCGTCGCGATCTCTGTCGATTTCCAGAATCGTGTACAGGTCGAAGTAGCTCTTGGCGAGCACGCCTGCGGCTGTCTCGATCAAGCCGAGGTACCCCACCGATGGCCGGTCGAAGTCCAAGCTCATGCGAAAGTCGTAAGGCAGGTCGAGTAGGCCAATCAACTCGAAGTCAAACTGCAGGAGCTCGGTCTGGAACTCCGTCATACTCTCGTCCGACTGGACCAGTGTGAACTTCTGCTGGGCCAGAACCAGGACGTCGTCGAGAACAAAGATCTCGTCATCGATCTGTAGCTGAGCGGTCATCAGCAAGTCGTACTGCTCGATCTTCATCTCGCCATCGCCGGTCAGCTCATCGGGCATGTTCGAGCTGTCGAACATGCCCATGAACCGCATGTTGTTGAGCGAGAACGTGTCGTCGAAATCCGAGCTCTTGCCGAATCCCAGAGACGGCGACCCATAGTTTCCCGGGGGCGGGCCGATATAGAAGTCGTTGTCGCTCTGAACCCTGAACTGGCTGACGGTGGTGGCCCACACGTCCTCGTCGGGTGCGTACTCCTGGATGGTGGCGAACTCGGTGAGGTGGCGGCCCAAGGTAGTGGCGCTGTAGTCGCCCCAGCGATTCCGATAGGGGTTGGTCATCGGGTCGGGATCCTTGTCCGGATCGGTCAAAAAGGAAACATCATACGTGGATGCGCTTGCCTGGAACGGCTGGGGAGTTCCAAACGTGGTCACGCCGTTGATATCGGTGGCGCCCGCAACGGCCCACGAGCCGGGCGCATTGACGGCCATGCCGGTCACGTTGGCGTTGTCCATGCCGTTGAACCCAATCACCACCTCTTCGAATGCGCTGACATGGATCGACGGGTAAAGGAAATGAACGTCCCCGTTGGGGGCCGCGATGGTACCGGCTTCGATCACACTGCCCGTCGCTGGATTGGCACGGAACCATTGGAGCTGGTTGCTGTTGGTTCCGGCAACCGATCTCACGCCCCAGTAGCCCGACGAGGCCAATACGACGTTGCTCGTAAACCGCGCGGAACCCTCCGCTTCGATCGGCACCAACGATCCCTGGAAGGGATGATACGGTAGGGTCGCCTGGGGTGCGGCGCCACCAAAACCGGCAGCGCTGGTGACCAGGGCTCCACCACTGAAGAAATCCGCAGGAACCTCGACGGAGCTGACTGCGCCAACGTTGTCGGCAACATAGCCGCGGTATGGGATGGAATCCGGCTGTGTGGGCCGCGTGTCAACGGCCATCTGCAACGCGCCCGTGAACCCGACGTCCTCCACCTTCCTCATCCCGCTGATGGTCGGCGTTGCCATTTTCAGGGACGCAAGCGGGATGCCGGTCAGGTGTACTTGTCGGTCCGTATTCATTGGATCGATGGGAACCATCGTGGCGGCGATGAAGACGCCGTCTTTGCTTGCGCCCAATGTCGGAAAATCCGCCCACCGTGTGTCGTTCTGATCCGCGTCGATGACGAAGCCACGCCACGCGGGAGGCGATGGATTGTCACCCTTGGTCACCGCGACGTAGATCTGGCTTTGCGTACTCTTGCGGTGGTCGACCGCGACTGCGTACCAGCGGCCATGGTTGCTGTCGTAATAGATTCGAGGATCGAACGGATCGTCGGCCTCATTCAGCGGTGGCGGCGGCCCGCCGAACGGATTGTCGTTATGAGTATTCGTAAACGCGTTGTTCCAGAACTCCTTCAGAGTCATCCGGGGGATGAACACGCTCAGATTGCCCGTGTCGGCGGAATACAGGGCATACGAAGAGTTAAGTAACTCCGCGTAGTGTCCAAATCCTCCCAGTGCGCCCATGGTGTCCGGAGGATAAGCCTCGGAGGTATCGTCGTCGCCCACCGTCGTGCCGGTAAAGCGCAAGAGCTCGACGAGCTGCGGCGGCGCCGCCAGGGCATCCGAGCCGGCCACACCCGCCGCAACGATCACCACCACGCATCCCACCAAGATCAACCATCGAACTGGGAGAAACGGCTGCTGTCGATTCATAAGCTACCTCTTGATTTCCACTCGATCGAATGGGCCAAGTCCAGCGCATTTGCGGCGCCGCGTGCTACCCCGGATCGAGAAAGAAGGAAGGATGTCGACCCGACGTCCGCGGAACATACGCGGTTCGATGTCAGCCACCGCGGGCGCGGCAGAACGATACAACGTGCAACAATGCCGCAGTTTTGCGGCAGGCGAAGTCGCCAGCTTAGTGGTAGCGCTCGTCATATTCAATCTTCGGCGACCAGCCACCTGCAGTTTTGCATTCGTGCTGCCCCGTTAACTTCTGGGCGTGCTATACCGCATTAGCCTCTTGGCGGACCTCACCTCGTGTACGAGGAGAGGATTACGTTACTCAATGTTCTTCAGTGCCGTGAAATCCTAGCTCCATTTGCATCGCAGCAGTCCCACCGACCGTCCGTGGCACTGCGGAAAACACGGCGCTGCCACGCGCGGACCGCGCCGCGGTCGATCGCGCGGACGCCAGTGCGGCGATCACGCCCAACATCGCGAGCATGACAAACGCGGAAGGTTCCGGCACGGTCCTCAGATTGGTGAGCGTGTAGTCGATTCGCGGCGTCGTCAGCGGGTCGTTGAACCAGATTCTCAATCCGGTCACGTGAGACAGATCGCCGCTGCCGGTGAACAACGAGAAGGGAACAAAGTCGGTCCGCGTACCACCGGGCAAGTCGTCGTATGGGACCGGCAACGCCTGCAAGTCGCCGCCTGTGGTGTAGATGTCTACGAACGAATCCAAGAACGTCCGCCCCATGAAGCCATAGCTGTTGATGTAGGCGAACGTGAGTTCCAATCCGGTTTCGCCGGCAAAGGACACGCTGCCGCCGGGCTCGCCCGTGAAATCGTAGATCACCTGCGTCGTGAAGGTCGAGTCCTCGGTGTCGATGGCGGTTTGAGACTGAGCCAGTTTGGCGGGGTGGCTGGGGATTGGGTTGCTTGTTAACTGGCTGGGGGAATTCGAATCGGTGGTTGCTGATTTGAGAAGTTATCGGCCTTAGGCGCACGTATTCGGGCTCCGA
>SXGT01920435.1_pt1 | contig 14747 bp, 11 predicted proteins | sample 3176221 | NCBI WGS metagenome assembly SXGT01 (sample SAMN11356862, study PRJNA531348) | freshwater metagenome | isolation source: freshwater sample F1-120 | place: China: Fuxian Lake, Yuxi | collected 2017-12-25
AACCGCGAGGTCGATGACATTGCCGCGCTGGATGAACTTCTTGAATTCTTGGGCGAGTGACATCAATGGGCTCCTTGCCGTGAGTTTCCAAGATACCCTGGACTGGGCAGAATGATACCGCAGCCCGGTCTTCGTTGTCAACGTCCAGAGGCGTTCCGCAGCGTTGCCGCGGGAATTCGATTCTGCGCAAGTTCACACCCACAAGGCGTTCAATCAATAATCTGCGCCTCTGTCCGCTTGTTCGCGCTGGACGAACTACGTAAAATGCAGGGTGCGAGAGCGTTGTCTCTTCTACCGTCCTTACTTCGATCAGGGAGGTCGCACCATGCGACGGTTTTGCGCCATCTCCGCGTCATTTGTGATCCTCGCCGTTCTGTTCCTCGGCTGCACCAAGCAACCTCAAAATGGTGCCGATGACAAGCAACAGGCCAAGATCGAACCTCCCAAGGTAAAGGTTGACGGGGCCCTCCCCGGCAAAGACAAGAAGCCTAACCCGAAGATCGAGGTTCCCGTCGCCATTCAGGACGACAAGCAAGAGAAGTACGAAGCTGCCCTTTCCGACGCGCTTGCCGCCCTTGCCGAGCGCAAGTGGACGGATGCCCTCGTCGCCTTCGAGACTGCGCGCTCCATCAATGACACGGAATTCGTGCAGGGGGAAATCGCCCGGCTCAAGGCTCGTCTCGAGCAGGATGGCGCCGCCAAGTCTACTGTGAAGAACATCGAAACCGTCCTCAATGACGGCAAGGCCGACGACGCCCTCAAGCTCGTCTCGGAAGCAATCAAGGAATTCGGCGACGGCGACGACGCGGAAGAATTGGTCAAGCTGCGTCTGCAAGCCGAGGCACTCAAGAACGCCGGTGCGAAGGACAAGGAAGACAACGAGACACGCTATCAGCGATTTCGCAAAGAAGGTGAAGCCGCGATGGAAGAAAAGAACCTGCGCGCCGCCGCTCTGGCGTACGAGCAGGCCCTGCAAGCACGCGACGATGCGGGATTGCAAACCAAATACGACGATATCCGCAACAAACTGGACACTTACGACACGCTCCGCAAGAAAGCCGCCGAGCTGCGCCGCGACCCGACCCAGGTTGAGGAAGCTCTCGAAGCCTTGAAGGGGGCTTTCGCTGCCTGGGAAACGCTCCAGGTAAAGAATGACATCGATGAGCTCCAGGCCGCCATGCAAAAACGGCGTGACACGGTCAGCGTTGTCAATTTCGAGGTGCGCAATGACGTCGGCATGGCTAACGCCGGCGCGGTGTATGCCGACGAACTCTTCCCGAAACTGAAAGCCAAGTATGATCTCGTCGATCGCAATCAACTCAACCGCGTCTTGACCGAACTGGATGCGCCGCAGAATTTCGTGGACGATCCGCAACAGCAGAAGCAAATCGGCAAACTCGCCAAGGTGCGCTACCTGGTCGTTGGCAGCGTCAGTCGGCTCGTCGGGGTGACCGTGCGTGCGCGCCTGATCGACGTACGGACCGGCCTGGTCGTGCAAACGGGCAAGATCGTCGCGCCGACCATCCAGGAAGCAATTGAACGCGCGCCGGAGTTGGCCAAGCAGCTGCTGATGAGCGACACGGACAAGATGCTGCTCGAAGAACAGCAGCAGGCCCTCAAGGCGGCCGTCGTTGTCCCGGCCGATGCGGAACTACCCCAAGCGCCGATGCCCCCGGCGGCCGATGCCGCGCCGCCGCCCCTGCCGGCCATCAATGTAGCCCCGCCCGGCTTCGGCAACGCCAAGTTCGACGCCTTCAAGCTTCTCGCGCCTCCGCCGGTCGGCTTTGTCGCGCCGCAAGTAGATCCTCTGGAGCGTCAGCAACGTCATAGACTCCTATTCGCGACGATCGAGATCGGCGATTTTCTGTTCCGGGCTCGCCGTTTTGGTGAAGCCCAGCGCCAGTTCGAATTCGCTCTTCAACTCGCGCCCGACAACATCGACCTCCAGCTCCGGCTGGAGCGGGTACGCCCATTTGCTCCGCCACCTGTAGTGGTCGTGGATCGTCCGCGTATCGCTGTCTTGCCGTTTGCCGTCTATGGCGATCCGCGCATCGTTCCGCCGTCCTTGAGCTACTGGACGCCGTCGAACCTGGCGCCTTATTTCGCATGGCGCTATGACGTCGTCGATCCCAGCGAGGTTTACTGGTACATGGGCCGCATGGGCATCACCATGGATGACCTGATGCGCGACCCGAACGCCCGCCGTTGGCTGGGGCGTGCCACGGGCGTGCGCTACTTCGTGCTCGGGGCTCTCGTGCAAACCACGAGCTTTGATGTCAACACCTACTTGCTCGACGCCGAGTTTGGCTACTTGCAGGGGGGCGCAACGATCAACGTGCGCGACCCGTTCGAGTTGAAGCTGCGGATGCAAGAGCTGGCCCAGCTCACCATAATGGCCCCCGCCGAACGTGCCGCGTATCAGGCAGCCCAGGTACAGCAGCGATTCGAACGCCTCGTGCTCGCGGGCCGAGTTCACATGGACCAGGGGCGCTATCGCGAAGCGTTGCGCGAATTCGAGGCCGCCCTGGCGCTGCGGCCTCATAATATCCAGGTGCAGGTTTGGCTCAACCTGTGTGCGGAGCAGGTTCGCTTTCAGGACTTCATGCTGGCCCAGCAACGGCGCAACGCCGCGAACCAGGCAGCCATCGAGGCAGCGCGGCGCCGGCATCTCACGTTGGCGCAGAACTCCGACCTGGCGAGACGCCAGGCCATCGCGGCAGCTGCGGCACGCTCCGAGGACGATCGTCGTGTGCACCTTGATGTGCGCATCCGCGCCCAGGGATCGCTGATCACACAGGCCCAGGTCGCACTCAACACGAACCGGTTTGGCATTTCGGTCAGCCTGTTCCGCAGTGCGACCGATATTGTGCCCCCCGCCGCGGGCGTCGCCGCCCCGCCGGTACCCGTCGTGGTCTATCAGGATCTCGCCCGAGCCCGGCTCAAGGCCGATCAGGCTGCCAAGCTGCGCGAGGCCGAGCTGGCCGCCGCCCGCGAATCCACACTGCGCAAAGTGCGCGAACAGCAACTGGCCGATGCCCAGAAGCAGCTCGCCGCGGAGAAATTGGCATCGCAGGCCGCGCTCGATGCCGTCCGCCTTGCCCAAGCCAAGCGGGACGAGCAGGCCTATCAGGCGGCCAAGGCGCAAGGCGAACGCTACCTGAACGAAGAGAAATTCGAGGCGGCCCTCGCTGCCTTCCAGGGCGCCCAGCGACTCAAGCAGACCGTCGTCGTAGAGCGCTTGATTGAAACGACCGTGTCACGCCAGGCGATCAAGCTCGGCAAAACGACCGAAGCCAAGCTGGACGCCGAACGTGAACGCCGCAAGGCCGCGGAATTACTCGCGAAGCAAAACGATGCGGCGTACAGGCTGGCCTTGAAAGCAGGTCAAAGTGCGCTCGCGATCAAGGATTACGACGCCGCCCAGGCCAAGTTTGAAGAGGCGGGCAAGCTCTTCAAGACCGATGCGGTTCTGGTTGGCCTCAAGCAAATTGACTCGGCCCGTGCCGCATCGGCCGAGGCCCTCAAGAAGGCAGAGGCCCTCGCCAAACGTGAAGAGACGATCAAGAATCTCTTGGCCATTGGCAACACCGCCCTGGCCGACAAGAAGTATTTGGATGCATTGAAGGCATTCCGGCAAGCCAAGGCGCTCGCGCCCGACAATCTCCAGGTGCTGGCCGGGCTGACCCAGGCGGAGCTGGCGACCAAGGAGCCGATCAAGACCGATCCGGGCGTCGGCGCCAAGGCGAAGCTGCAAGACCTGTTGATCTCGGGGCTTGCCGCACTGAAGGCCAAGAACTACGACGCCGCCGAGAAGGCGCTGCGCTCCGCAGGCGCGCTCGATCCGACCAACAGTGCAGTGATTCAAGGGCTGCGCGACGTGGCTCAAGGGCGCAAGGCCTTGGCCGACGCCAAAGTAGCCCAGGCCGATTTCCAGGCCGCGCTCAGTTTGGGCCAGAAAGCCATGCTCGGCAAGAATTACGAAAGCGCCGTGCAATCGTTCCAGCGTGCTCTCAAGCTGATGCCGGACGATGCGGGAGCGTTGAAGTTGCTCCGGCAAGCTCAGCAAGAATTGGACTTCGCGGCCAAGGGGCAGGAAAACTTCAAGCTGGCGCTGGCTGCCGGCGAGAAGGCGATGATGCTCCAGAACTATAAAGCTGCGGTGCAATCGTTCACGACTGCCACCAAGCTCAATCCGACCGATGCGAGGGCTCGCCAGCTTCTGGCCCAGGCCCAGCAGGCACTCAATCAAGCGGCGCTGCTGGCAAATTTCCAGAAAGCAATGTCAACCGGCGAGCAGGCCATGAAGGCCAAGAACTACAAGCTGGCGGTTCAGTCATTCACCGAAGCGACCAAGCTCAACCCGGATGACGCACGGGCCCGCCAACTCCTCGCCCAGGCTCGTCAAGCTCTGACGGATGCCGGCAAGACCAAGACCCCCGATCCTGTCAAGCTATTCAACGACGCGATGCAACGCGGCGCCGACTTCGAGAAGGATAAAAAATTCGGCGCCGCGGTGAAGGCGTTTCAAGAAGCGCTCAAGCTGCGGCCGAACGATGCTGACGCGAGGCAGGGTTTGAACCAGAATCAATTCTCGCTCCATCTCGCCGTCGGGCAGCAGTACCTGAACGGCAAGATGTGGATGGCCGCCCAGCTCGAAGCCGAGGCGGCATTGCGGATTTTCGCGACTAGCGCCGAGGCCAAGAAACTGCTGGATAGCGCCAAGAAGAAGGGGAAGTAGCAATCCCATGCGGGAACGCGGCAGCGCCCCGTGGTGTTGCCGCCAGACCGGTGCCGCTACGGGGCCGGTCTTTTTGCCGCCTCGCGCACGGATTCAAACGACTTTCGAAACTTCTGAAACGCCGTCTGCAATTGAGCTGCATCCGCCAGTCGGATGGCTTCTAACGCTTCGCCGAGATCCTGATGGCTGATGCTCACCTCGCGACGAAGCTCGGCGACACTTGGCGCATGATTCCCTGCCGATAGCGAAGCAATTGCCGGGCCCGCTTCGAGCAACTTGGCCGTTGTCTCCTTGGCGTCGCTCGTGTGTTTCTCAATCTCCTTCCAATCCTTCGCCGCAAGTGCCTGTTCGGCAGCGGTTACGGCGGCATCGATCCTGGCAACCTGCTGCACGGCATAAGGCCGGGCAATTCTGCCCATCGCCGGCATCCCAAGGCAGAAGGAAACCACCAGGATTCCTGCCGTGAGCACGACGACGGCCAATAGGGCCAATGCCGCCGTTCCCAGGGCTGACAGGCGCATGAACGCCTTGTTTTCGCTGGAAACCCGCCATTCGAATATCCCCCACGCCACAGCAATTGCAAGCAACCAGAGAACTCCAGATTGACCCGTCCCTTTCTTCACGCCGTCCAAAATCTCCGGCATACAGGCTGTCTCGGGCTCAACGAACAGGTGGGGATCGATGTATCCGTCATGCTGAAGTTTCTCAAACTTCGGCAGGATCATGATCGCGAGAAACCAGACAAAGAGCACCTCCACGACAATCACGGCCACCAGGGTGAAGTGAGCCCACGTCGTCCAAAACCATTTCGCGTTCATCGTTTTCTCCTTCCGCCGCAGTGCTTTGTTAATCCGTCAGAGCGTGCGTTGCCCTGACCTCCGTGGGCATGTCTACCAATTCGGCAACTCTGTCGTTCCTGCCAATCGTACACCGGCATTTGGCTGAAGGCTCAGGTAAAATTGTTGGCTTGGGAAAATCGACCTGGTTCACATGGTCTTGGGGATTTCGGCAAGCGCTTTAGCCCGTTTCGGTTTCTGTGCACCATTGCGTATTCTGCCCATCAATCGCAACTGCTTGCGTTTGTTCATGTTACATGTCTAATCATGACGGAATGAGGTGGTGATCGATTTGCTAAGGGATTTGCGAAGAAAGCTCAAGGCGACGCCGAACACAATCGCTCACCTCCGCACGTCAGTTCGGATTGCCTGGATCGAAAAAAACGCTATGTTGCCCCTCGAACCAACTAGAGACAACACCATGCAATACTGGACTGAGTGCCAGCAGTTCTACCGACAGTTTCGGCAGCAGTATCACACGACGGGGTCGATCCTGCCGAGCAGCCGGGCGCTGGCGCGAGCCATGACGAGGCCGATGCGGCAAGCGATGTCGCCTCGCCGCATTCTGGAAATTGGGCCCGGGACCGGCGCTGTCACGGCGGAGATCGTGCGGCAGCTTCGGCCAGGGGATCAACTCGATATCGTCGAGATCAACGCGGACTTCGTCGCGTTTCTCGGCCAGCGCTTTGCGGAAGAGCCTGATTTTCAACGTCGCCGTTCGCAGAGCCGGATCATGCACTGCCCGTTGCAGGAGGTGCCTGGTGAGCAGGTGTATGACTTCATGATCTCGGGGCTGCCGCTAAATAACTTCAGCCTCGACCTCGTGGAGGATATCTACAAGAGCTACGAGCGGTTGCTGAAGCCGGGCGGCATGCTCACGAGTTTCGAATACGTGTGGGTGCGAGAGATTCGGTTGCCATTCGCCCGAGGCAGCGAGCGCGATCGGCTGACGAAGCTGACCCATTACCTGGAAGGAAAATTTCGGCGCTATCAGGTGGATCAGGAAGTTGTGTACTTGAACATGCCTCCTGCGGTGGCGAGGCATTTGCGATTTCAGTAGCCACGTGGGTCAAGATTCCGATCTTGGCCTGTTGGCGGTTGTCAAGATTGGAGTCTTGACCCACGAGAACCAAGGGAACGAAGGGAGTCGTTCATGTTGAAGCGTTGTTTTATCGCCAGTGCGTGCCTGGCGGCGGTGTTGGGTTTCACGTCCAGCACGGCATTCGCAAAGCCTGCTGATTTGCCCTCCGGCGGCGGTATCGAGTGCAACGATTGCACCGACGAGCCGATGCCGCGCAAGCTGCAGATTGAGCTGGGCATCACCAGCAAGGGTATTACACTCAAGGTGGGCGTGAGCGCCGCGAAGGTGGACGCGATTCCGTCGCTCGACGCGATGGTGCCGGCCTTCGTTGATCAAGGCCTGCAGCATATCGGCGACCTGGTAACTCGTCCCGGCAAAATGATGACCCTCGATTTCTTGCTGAGCAAGGTCCCCGTGCTGGGCCGACTCCGCAATGGCTTGACCGGCAGCGGTATGCGCGACGCCGCCGAGGAATCGGGCGCCGAGGATCCTCAGACGCTGTTCCAGGACATGCGCAGTCGTTCGGTCCCGCTCGGGTTGGTCGAAGTCGCGTATTAATGATGCTGCCGCTGGCTGCTTGGAGTTCGCGCGGCGCCGCGCGAACGCCAAGCAGCTAGCGGCAAAGGACGCCTTCATTTCCCGCGTTTCTGCGCAAACATCCACGTCAGCAACTCCGGCTCCGCGAATGCCCGGCTCCAGGAATTGTGCCCAACCTTCGCGTATTCGGAATAGCGGATATTTCCTTTCACGTTCTTCAACTCCTCGACCATCGACCGCGTTCTCTCGGGCCAGACGGCGGTGTCGGCACTGCCATGGAAGGTCCAGATGGGGATATGCTTGATCCTCTCTGCTGTCGCGTTGTCGGCGCCGCCGCAGATAGGGGCTGCTGCCGCCACGACATCGGGATAGCGCTGGGCGAAGTCCCAGGTGCCGAAGCCGCCCATCGACAGGCCCATGACGTAGATGCGGTCGGCATCGACGGCGTTGTCTTTCAGAAACTGGTCGAGCATCCGCTTCGTGAGCCGCATTGGGTCGCTGGGTTTCTTGGGGGAAACGTGCGGCTTCTTGTCGCTCCAATCGACTTCAACCCAGCGTTTGCCGTTCGGGCATTGCGGGAAGATCACGAACGCGGGGAATTTGGCGCGATTCTCCTTCTTGATAAAAAGCGCGCTGCCGTGGACGAGTTGTGCCTCGTTGTTGTCGCCGCGTTCGCCTGCGCCGTGCAGAAAGAGGACGAGCGGATACTTCTTGCCAGCCTCGGCTTTGGCGGGGCGAAGCACGCGGTAGAGTAGCTTTTGGCCATCGTGCGTGAAGGTTTCCTTGTCGTACACGTCCAGACCTCCTGCACTGCTTACGCCGGTAATTGCTACGGCACAAATCATCACGGCTGCGATTCGCATGGTGAAACTCCTCGAAACTCGGGCTCGGTCCCGGTGTTGTATTGGACAGCGCGCGGCGGACCAGATTGGCTGAAAAAACCGCAATCTCCGCGGATCCTTCGTGCTTCTTTCGCGTGCGGGCATTATCATGATGCATGGCGATTCGCTTCCCTCAGGCAGGAGTCTCGGCCATGATTCGCAGACTGGTTATTGCGTCTTTTTGTGCTCTCGTGGCCATAGTCCTCTGGTGCAGTCAGCCGGCGCCGATTGAGGCGCAAGGCAAGAAGGACGAACAGGCCAAACAGATCCAGCAGCTCAAGAAAACCGTTGCTGAGCGGGATCAGCAAATCGCCAAGCTCAGGTACGAGCTTACTGAAGCCAGGAAGAAGAGCGCGACGGCGTCCAGGTTGCAGCGAGACCTCGACGCTGCCAACCAGTCCCTACGGGACAAGGACGTCCAGATTGCAACGCTTCAAGATAAGTCCCCCAAGGCGATTGCCGATCTGACCAAGGAAAACAGCGCTCTCCGCAAGCAGGTGCGTGAGCTGCAAACCGTGAAGAAGGCGACGTTCGTTCATACGGCGATTCTCAAGCTGAAGAAAACAGATGACGCTCAGGTCAAGAAAATTTACGACGAAGCCGTCAAGACCCTCGCCAAGATCGACGGCGTCCGCAGCGTCTATGTTGGCAAGCCTGCCGAGGCCGGTACGCCGGAACTGGCGCAGAAGGGCTATCAGATCGGCCTCGTCGTGCTGCTCGATGACGCTGATGCTCTGCAGAAGTTTCTTGACGATCCCTTGCACAAGCAGTTCAACGACAAGATGGGTGACTACTGGGATCGCCCCACCATCTACGACTTCCAGCGCGACATGGACCAGGACAAAAAGAAAGACACCAAATAGCGAGGCCCCCATGACACGATCGATTCTCGCCCTGGCTGCCTGCTGCGGCATCGGGCTTCTCGGCTCTTGGACCTCCGCTGGGGAGAAGCCGAAAAAGTTCGAAAACAACGCGAACGAAACGAAGGTTTTTGAACTGACCAATCTCGAGCGCAAGAAGAAAGAGTTGCCGCCGCTCAAGCTCAATCTGGCGCTCTCGAAGATTGCCCGCGCGCATTCCGAGAACATGGCGAAGCAGGAAAAAATGGAACACACGCTCGACGACAAGTCCCCCTTTGACCGCATTCGCGCGGCTGGCTATAACTTTGCCCGTGCCGGGGAGAACATTGCCTTTGGAGAAAAGGGCGCGCGGCTCGAAAACATCATGAAAGCATGGATCGAATCGGAGCCTCACGCCGCCAACATTCTGCATACGGAGTTCACCGAAATCGGCGTCGGCGTCATTGTCGCCAAGGGGGGGCAACTCTACTTCACCCAGGTTTTCGCCCGGCCACGAAAATAGACCGTCGTCCGTAGCTGCGCCATTCAGCGGTCTGGCAGAAAATGCCGCTTGACATCCCCTCAGCCCAGCGTACAATTGAAATGAGATAGAGTCTCAACAAGCCGTTAGCCCGAATCCTGCCTGGATTTCCTCCCATGGATCGGCCCTGCACCCACGAGAATTGTGCCGACTGCCCCGACAAGGTCGTCTGCCGCTGCCTGCAAGTGACGGAAACGCAGGTGGTTCGCATGATCGAGCGTCTGGAGTTGCGTACCGTGCTTGATATTCGGCACTACACCGGCGCCGGCGAGGGATGCACCTGTTGCCATGCCAAATTGCAGGAATATCTGGAGAAGTTTCACTGCGAAGCCGCAGCGATGAGCTGAAAACCACCGATCAAGAACAGGGCCACGGCAAGATGTCGTGGCCTTGTGCGTTACCCAGCTGCACTTTCAACCGTGAAGGGGATCAGGTAGGCAGGGCCCGATTTATCGCTGCGCGAATTCGAAGTCCGTCTGAACGGCAGTCTTCAGGTCGGGGGCAGGCGAAGCGAAGGTCAGCAAGACCGTGAACGTCGTCCCAGCCTCGCTACTTTGCACCTTGATTGCTCCCCCCATCAGCTCCACATAGCTTTTGACAATGGACAATCCGAGTCCAGCGTGAGGCGTGTCCGCATGGCGTGAAGCATCGGCGCGGTAAAACCGCTCAAAGATATGCTCGAGCGCCGCCGGCTTGATGCCGATGCCCGTGTCGCGCACTTCGAATCGGACCGTGTCGTTTACGCGTTCGACGGCCAAATAGATGGACCCGTTCGGCTTGTTATACTCGACGGCATTGTGCAAAAGATTCGTAAGAACCTCGCGCAGCTTGTTCGGATCGGTCTGCAGGGTAATCGCATCGGGCAGGTACTGGCGCAGACTCAGGCCACGTGCGCGGGCGAGTGGCCGGATCAGATCGACGCACTGGACGGCAATCTCGGACACATTCACCGTGGCGGGGCGATAGCGATCCGCGCCGGCATCGAGACGGGCCAGCGTCAGCAGGCGCTCCACGAGTTGATACATGTGCTGCCCCGACGCCCGGCAATCTTCAAGTATCTCGCGATATTCCTCCACGCTCCTTGATTTCTTCAGCCCGACTTCGAGCGTCGTCATCAGTGCTGCCAGCGGGGTACGTAACTCGTGCGAAATGTCGGCCGCGGCCTGCTTCTCACGGTCGAATGCTTTGCGAAGGTGTTCAAGCACATCCGCCAGGCGCTTGGCGATGGGCTGCAGCTCGTTCGGCAGTTTTGTGGTGTCGAGTCGCAAGTGGAAATTCGTCGCCGACACCTGGCTGACGGCTTCGGACATTTTGGCGAGCGGCGCCAGGCCCAGGCGGATCACCACGTAGCCGCCGAACCAAAGCGCCACGAGGGCGGACAAACCGATCCAAAGCATGCGCGTCCGCAATTGTTCCAGGTCCGCGGCAATAATTTGTTCGAGGCCGGCGATCTGGTCGTCCCGTTCACGCGCAAATTGCTGGATTTTTTCGTCGATCGGGGCGAGATCGGCGGCATATTGAATAAAGAGCGTCGGCGTCTTCGTATCGACCGGACGCGGCGGCCCCTTGGGACCTTTTCCCGGCGGCTGTGGGCCGCGCCAGGGGCCAAGAAAAGTCACCCCGCCGAAGCCCGCGACCGGCATCTTGAGGGTTACACGGGTTACCCGCACCCCGGGCTTGAGTTCGACCTCGTCGTAATATTCCGTGAATAACGTCGCATTGTCGCGCCGCTCCGGGTCCAGGACGAACCACAGGTCGCCCATCGTCTCCGAACGCTGCATCGGCTGACCATGCGCCGACTGCCCTTCGGCGCTGCGGTAGGTCTGAAAATACTCCTGGGGATGTTCCAGGTCTGCGTTGAAAAACATGTGCTCCGAGGATTGGAGGTGCGTGAACTTCGGATAGAATCGCTGCGTGTCGGACCGAGGTCTGTTCTTGTCTTTGTCTTGTGTTGCCCAGAGCCAGAAAGGAATGTAGGGGCGCGGTGCGTCTTTCGCTTTCGGCCAAATGCGGGTATCCGGCAGCCAGATCTGCATCTGCACATTGGCGGGAGTCAGTGGGGCGGCGAGCACGCTGGTGGCGTAGACCGCTTCATAGAGAACGCTGACCAACGGCATGCCCGCGATGGCCCGAGCTTGCCGTAGGATGTGCCGATCCAGCTCGGCGCGCGCCGCATGCTTGCGTGTTTCGTATTGTGCCTCAATCATTTTTTGCGAATCGCGCTGCCGCTCCCGCAACGATTCCGCCGTGGTTTGGTAGGAGAACCACGAGACAGCGCCCAGCGCGCCCGTCAAGAGCACGAGGAAATAGACGATCAGCGAGAGCCGAATCGATCTCATGACTCATCCTCTCCCTTGAGCATGTAGCCTTCGCCCCAGCGTGTCATGATCAGCTTGTTGTCGAAATCGTGATCGACCTTGGTACGCAAATAGCGGATGTAGACATCGACGACATTCGACGTGTTTTCATCGTACTCGTCGTACAGATGCTCCCAGATCATTGTCCGCGTGACGACCTTGCCGCGATGGAATGCCAGAAACTGCAAGAGTGCGTACTCGCGTGGCGTCAGGTGAATCACCTTGCCGCCGCGCTTCACCGACCTGGCCGATGTGTCAATCTCCAGATCATGAACGCGCAAGACCGGATCTTTCACTTGATGACTGCGGCGCACCAGAGCCCGCAATCGCGCCAGCAGCTCCTCGAGCTGAAACGGCTTCGTCAAGTAATCGTCGGCGCCGAGGTCCAGGCCTTTGACCTTGTCCTCGGTCGTGTCCTTGGCGGTCAGGACGAGGATGTGTGTCTTGATCTGGTCCTTGCGCCAGCTCTTGAGCAGGGTCAAGCCATCGATCTTGGGCAGCATCAAATCCAGGACGACAACATCGTAGGTAGAGCTGCGTGCCTTGAAATCAGCTTCTTCTCCATCCTCGGCCAGGTCGACGGCAAAGCCTTCCTCTTCGAGACCGCGTTTCAGGGCCCGCGACAAGGGCTTATGATCTTCGACAAGAAGAATTCGCACGATCAGACCTCCTACGATGGCAACAGGACTATTGTCCCAGGTTTGGGCCATCGTAGCAAGCTGCCGATTAGAGGAAAATGAATGCCCAAGGGGGACGAATCGCTAGCGAGGACACACCTCAGAGCGACGACGTATGTCCCCGTAGCGGCAAGCTGCCAGCTTGCCAGCTTCTACCCACGGCTCACAAGCTGGCAGCTTGTGGCCACGAATCTTGATTCATGCGCTATGAATTTTGCCGCACAAGGAACCTAGGCCGGCGCGGGGAATTGTAGGCAGAGTTCGCGCACCTGCCCGTGAACGCGTTCAATCGCTGTTTTGTCACTCGCATGTGCCAGGGCCGCTTCGATCCAGGCGGCGATTTGCCGCATCTCCGGCTCGCGCATGCCCCGCGTCGTCAGAGCCGGGGTGCCAATGCGAATGCCGGACGGATCCATCGGGGGGCGAGCGTCGAAGGGGATCTTGTTCTTGTTGACGGTAATGCCCGCGTGGTCGAGCGTCTCCTCGGCGAGTTTGCCAGTCAATCCTCGCGTTGTGACATCGACGAGCAGGAGATGGTTGTCGGTGCCGCCGGACACGATCCGGAAACCGAGTCGGGCAAGTTCCTGGGCGAGCGTCCTGGCGTTGGTGATAGTCTGGACGGCGTACGTTCGGAATTCCGGCTTGAGTGCTTCGCCAAAAGCAACCGCCTTCCCCGCACTCACGTGCATCAGCGGTCCTCCCTGCAAGCCCGGGAAGACGGCCGAGTTGATTTTCTTCTCCCATTCCGGCTTGGCAATCACGACGCCGCCGCGCGGGCCACGCAAGGTCTTGTGAGTCGTGGAGGTTACGAAGTCGGCAAACGGCACCGGACTGATGTGCTGGTCCGCCGCCACCAGTCCCGCGATGTGGGCCATATCGACGAAGAGAAGCGCTCCCACCTCCTGGCATATCTCCTTGAACTTCGCAAAATCGATCTCACGCGGGTACGCGCTCGCGCCGGCGACGACCATCTTCGGCTTGTGCTCGCGCGCGAGCTTGGCGACCTGATCAAAGTCAATCCGTTCATCCGCTTGCCGGACGCCGTAGCCGACGATCTTGTACCACTTGCCGGAGAAGTTCAGGTGCATGCCGTGCGTGAGATGTCCGCCATGGGCGAGATCCATGGCGAGCACGGTGTCGCCGTGCTGGAGCGCGGCGAAGTAGACCGCCATGTCGGTGGCCAGGGTGATCTGGCGGTGCATGGCCATCTCTTTGCCGTTGTCCCAGGTCAGCGACTTCTTCAGCTCAACGGGCAGTGAGTTGATCGTCGGGACGATCGCGTCGTGGAACTCGCGGGCAGTGCGACGGCCCGGCAGGTGGATCAACAGCACGTAGCGGCTGGCGCGCTCGACCAGGGTCCCGATGGCTGATCCGTTGTCACGACCCACGATCAGGTCGCCCTCCCAGTGCCCGGGAACAGCTCGATCCTGCACCTCGGCGGGGCGTTGGCTGATCGGGACCGTGTCAACGAGCTTGCCGCGACGCTCGTCGTTGCGCGATCTGGCCTGAGGCCTGCGCCGCTGACGCTGAGTACGCAGATGCACCGTCAGCTCCCGTTTCAGCGCACCGCGCGCTTGGACGAACAGCGACTGGTAGATCGTTTCGGCGCACACCCGCATCGTGGGGTCCTCGGGATGGTCCATCGTGATCCTCGCCGCGATCTCCTGAGGCGACCACCGCGCTTGCAACCCTGCGATGACGTAGTCGCGCAACGGCCCCGAAGCGGCCAGCTTCGAGACGCGCCGGTGACTCGTACGCGCCCTGGCCTCAGCCCTGCGCTGCGCCGTTGAAGGACGATAGTCCCCGCCGGCATTGCCATTGCGACGCCGTTCACGCCACACCGTGGACCGGTCACAGCCCACCACCACAGCGATCTCGGCATCGCTGCGACCAGCCGCGACCATCAGCCCGATGCTTTCGCGTTGCACCGCAGTCAACCGGTGATAGCCACAACCAGAACGACCGGCTCGAGAAGCTGCAGGAATCACCCCGCCACCATCAGCGAGCCAACGACGCCCTGCCCACAACGACACACCCACCCGCACCGCAGCCGCATCCGGATGGACACCCGATCTGACCAGGACCCAAAACGCCTCGCGCACCCCGCTAGCAACAGCAACCCCGTGCGGCATCACAACACCTCCAGATCAAGGTGTTGCACTAGCGCTTAGAGACCACCCCGGTTCACCGGGGATCCATCCGCTCCTCGGCCGTCGCAGCGCCTGAGAAGCGACGGAAGAGCCTGAGGAGTACGTCGCTC
>SXGT01092448.1_pt1 | contig 14746 bp, 10 predicted proteins | sample 3176221 | NCBI WGS metagenome assembly SXGT01 (sample SAMN11356862, study PRJNA531348) | freshwater metagenome | isolation source: freshwater sample F1-120 | place: China: Fuxian Lake, Yuxi | collected 2017-12-25
GCCGCCGAGAGCCACGACGCAGGACGAGCGGTCGAGTCCGGCGTGCACCATGCGCCGGCAGATCGAGTCGGCCTCGGACATGCTCTTGCGAGCTTCTCCCGGCTCGAGGACGATGCGCTCGACCGCGAGGCCTGCGCCCTCGAGCGACGCCTGCGCTGCGTCGCCATGGAGCCGGTCGACGTTCGCATCGGTGACGAGTGCCGCGCGCCGCGCCACCACGGCTTCGCGCGTGCGCGCGCCGAGGCTGGTCAGCAGTCCGTCGCCGACCACCACCTGGCACGAGCGGTCGCCGAGTCGGATCGTCACGGGCTCGAGAGCAGCCATGCCCGGCGGCATAGCAGAGAAGGCGTGCTGTGCAGGTTCCGCCGGCGCGGCACGCCTCAGGTCGCGGACCCGGATTCGGCGAGGCGCGCTTTCGCCCACGCGTAATCGGCCTTGCCGTTGGGCGAGCGCTGCACCTCGGTGACGAAGACCACGGTGCGGGGTGCCTTGTAGCCGGCGAGCTCGTTGCGACAGCTCGCGGCGAGTTCTTCGAGTGTCGCCACTGCTCCCGGTCGGAGCTGTACGAGGGCCGCAACCTCCTGCCCGAAGCGCGGGTGTGGCCGGCCGCAGACGATCGCATCCGCCACTGCCGGGTGGCGCTTCAGGGCTTGCTCGACCTCTTCGGCGAAGACCTTCTCGCCGCCGGTATTGATGGTTGTCGAGTCGCGGCCCAGAACCTCGATCGAGCCGTCGGCACGCACGCGGGCGCGGTCACCGGGGATCGAGTAGCGGGTGCCGCCGACCACCGGGAAGGTGCGTGCGGTCTTGTCGCGATCGCCGAGATAGCCGAGCGGCACGCGGCCACTCTGTGCGAACCAGCCGAGTTCGTCATGCGCGGCGTCAAGCTGGCGCGTCAGATCCTCGGAGAGGACGCACGCCCCCGGCCCCGGGCGGAAGGTGCCGGTCGTCGCGGCTGTCCCGGCGCGACTCTCGTGCTGCGCCTGCCGGCCCGTCTCGGATGAACCGACGGTATCGGAGATGCGTGCTCCCGGCGGCAGCAGACGCAGCAACTCCTCCTTGGAGTGCGCTCCCAGAACGGCACCGCCGTTGCCCAGGACCTTCATGCTCGAGAGGTCCCACGACCTCCGGCCCATCGCCTCGATCAACGGTCGGGCAAAGGCGTCGCCGATGATGAGCAGGAGGTTGATGCGCTCGCGCTCGACCGTGCGCAGGATCGATTCCGCATCGAGCCGGCGGGTCTCGTCCTGGATCACGACCGTGTGGCCTGCGAGCAAGGCATCGAAGGCTGTCCAGTGCGCGGCGTGCATGAAGGGCGCGGTCGGTAGGTAACGCAGACCGCCTTTACGTGCCCGCTCCACGACAGCCTCGACCGAAGCCGGCTCCTGCCCATCGCGCAGGCGGCCGCCCATCGCAGCGACATAAATATCGGCTTGACGCCAGAGGACGCCCTTGGGTTTCCCCGTCGTGCCACCGGTGTAGAGGATGTAGAGATCATCCGGGCTGCGCTGCACGGCGGGCGGATCGTCGCTCGACCGGCACAGTGTCTCCTCGTAGTCGAGTGCCCCGTCGAGGAGCGGCGTGCCCGTGGCGTCATCCACCAGCAGCAGGAGTTCGAGGTGGGGCAGGTGGCGCCGGATCTCGGCCACCACCGGCGCGAACGAGCCGTGGTAGATCAGCGCCCGCGCCCGGCAGTCGAGCAGGAGCGAAGTCAGCTCGGCCCCGGTGTAGCGATAATTGACATTGACCGGAGCGAGGCGCGCCGCGAAAGCGCCGAGCATGCTCTCGAGGTACTCGGGGCCGTTGTAGAGAAGGAGGGCCGCGTGGTCCTGCCCGGACTCCCACGCCGGAAGTCCCGCGCGCTCGCGGTGCAGGCCGAGGCCGTGCGTCCGGAAGTGGTTGGCGAGCCGGCGCATCCGGTCGCGTACGGCGGCATAGGACAGGCGCCGCTCGCGCCAGACCAGGCACTCCCGATCGGCAGCGACGTCGGCGACGGCTTCGAAGAGATCAGCGAGGTTGGCCTCCACGGAGCGACGTTTGCGGGTCCGGGGCCACCACTGCAACCCTGCGCGACGGGCGGGCCGCGTTGCATCGCGTCATGTTCCGCCACGTTCCAGGCAGTGCTCTTGCCGCTCGCGGAGGCCTTGCGTAACCCAGCCCTCTCCCACCCACGACGGCGACGGCGCAGGCCGGTGACCGTCCGACCCGCCGCGGCGGAGAAGGAACCGAACATGGCCATCAACAAGGATGCCGTCGGCGAGAAGGGCAAGCCCATCCGCCGGTCGTGGACGTCGAAAGACGCATTGCTCTACGCGCTCGGCGTCGGGGCGGGCACGGGCGATCTCGCCTTCACGACCGAGAACACGAAGGATACCCCGCAGAAGGTCCTGCCGACCATGGCCGTCATCCTCGGCGGAGGCGGCGCGCCCTTCGAGAAGCTGGGCCAGCTCAACGCGGCCATGCTGGTGCACGGCGAGGAGGGGATCGAACTCCTCGGCGAGATCCCGACCGAGGGCGAGATCGAGAGCACCGGCCGCATCAAGGCGATCTGGGACAAGGGGCCGGGCAAGGGCGCCGTGGTCGAAGTCGAGTCCGAGTCGATCGACCTCAAGACGGGCAAGCCCATTTTCAGGGTCTTCATGTCGCTCTTCCTGCGCGGCGAGGGTGGCTTCGGCGGGGAACGCGGTTCGTCGGCGAAGTTCGAGGTCCCGGCGCGCGCCCCCGACCACGTCGTGAGCTACGTCACGCGCGAGGACCAGGCGCTGCTCTACCGGCTCTCGGGCGACACGAATCCGCTGCACTCCGATCCGTCGTTCGCGAAGCTCGGTGGCTTTGACCGCCCGATTCTGCACGGCCTCTGCACCTACGGCTTCACCGGACGCGCCCTCCTGGACACGTTCTGCGGCGGTGATTCGGCGCGCTTCAAGTCGATGTACGGCCGCTTCTCGAGGCCCGTCATGCCGGGCGACACGCTCACGATCTCCATGTGGGCCGAGGGCGGAAGCTGTCTCTATCAGACCAAGAATCAGAAGGGCGAGGTCGTCCTCGACCAGGGCCGCATGGCCTTTGCCTAGTGCTTGCGGGAGCGGGCGGCCGCCGGGTCGCCCGCTCTCAGCGCGTTTTTGATTGCCTGACGTAGCGCTGCAGGTCTTCGCGATCGATGAGCGCGAGGATCTCGACCCGGTTGCCGTCGAGCGGCCGGTAGATCAGGCGCACATCGCTGGCGATGCGAATACGGTAGAGGTCGGGCACGCCCTCGAGCGGAATCGCGCGCAGGCTGCCGTGCCGCCAATCCTCGGCCAGCCGGGCGACTTTCTCGAAGGCGATGCGGACGATCTTGCGGTCCCAGCGACGGATCGACTCGTAGAACTCATCGGTGAAGACGGGGACGCTCCAGCCCGGCCCCTCGCCCTCGGCGGGTTCGATCCGGGAATCGGCCGCCACGCCGGTCTCGGGCCGCTGACTTTCGAGTTCGCGGACCCGATGGCGCAGGCGCGTCTCCTCGGTGGTGCTGTCTGCGAAGTCGCGTTCGGCACCATCGGCCCGCCGGCGCTCGTCTTCAAGTTCTCGCTCGAGGCGAGCCACTTCGGCGGGCGTGGCGCTGCCCAGGCGTCGCTTCAGATCGTCGCGCTCGACGCGAAGCCGGGTACTTTCGCCGCTCGCAAGGTCGCGGGTCGCACGTTCGCGCCGGACGTCCTCGCGCGCCTGGCCGAGCGCCCCTTCCACTTCGACGATCCGGGCGTGCATCTGCTCGATGCGGTGCAGAGCCCGTTCGCGATCTTTTGCCGCACGCGCACTCTCGCGGCGGGCCTCATCGGCTTCGGCTTCGAGCCGGCGCGCCTCGGGGTCTGAGCCATCGCTGTCGGCGGCTGCGGCCTGGCGTGCAGCGTCTTCCTCCTTGTGCCGCTCTTCGGCCTCGTCGTACTCGGCCATGATCGCGCCGACGATCTCGGTGGCGAGCGGCCCCGTGCCCTCGGCCGTCGAGCAGAGCAGCGCCCAGGCGCCGTCACGCAACGGATCTTTGGCACGTACCAGCAGGTCGACGAGGGCGGTGGCCGAGTCGCTCTCTGCTGCGAACGAGGCCAGCTGCGGTGAGCCGAGTTCACGCTGCAGAGTGCGATCGACCTCGCTGCTGACCGCGGGATCGCTTGTGTAGTAATCGACCAGCGACCAGGCGAGGTCCCAGGTGTTCATTCCGTCGATGCGCGTGCCCTTGGGGGCCGTGCCGAGACGGCCGACGAGATTGCGCAGCCGCTTCTCGGGCAGCGAGACGACGAGGAAGGTGGTGCGCGCCTCGTCTTCGAGAGGACTCAGCAGGGCCACGGCCGGAGGCTACCGGGCCTGTGCGGGTGTGCCAGCCCGGGCGCGGGTTCTCGCGGACGGCTTCACGCTGCGCATCGCCGTGGCGGCTCGCCCGTCAGCTCGGGAAGCGGCGCCGGTAGGCGTCGAGGACCAGCTCGGCGGCGAGGTCCAGTCCGAGCACTTCGGTGTTGACCACCAGATCGTAAAGCGACGGATCGAGATAGGAGAGATTGAAGTCCTGCCGGATGAATCGCTCGCGCTGCTCATCCTGTCGTGCCACGCGGTGTGCGGCTTCACGCCCATCGAGGTTGTAGCGGGCGGCGTACCAATCGGCGCGGGCATGACCCGAGGCGGCGACCAGCACGCGCAGTGCCCGATCGGCCGGCAGGATGTAGCTGGCGCCGCGGCCGACGATCACGGAGTGGCCGCGCTGGCCGAGCGTCGTCACGATCTGGACGACGTCCCGCAAATAATCGCTCTCGGTGAAGGCGCGGTGCGAGAAGCCATCGACGACGAGGCGCTGAATGGACGTGGCCGAGTGCTCGTCGAGCCCCGTGACCAGGCTGAGCCGGATGCCTTCCTCGCGCGCGATCTGCTCGACGATTTCGCGTCCGAAGAGACCGTAGTCGAGCCGGGCGGCGACGCGCCGTCCGACCTCGGTGCCTCCCGCGGAAGGCATGCGGGCGATGGCGATGCAGGGCGCGGCCGGGCCAGGTTTTCCGCCGCGCGAGGCCTCCCAGCGCTGGACCTGTTGATCGACGAGCTGCGCAGTGTTCTGGCCGGCCATGTCTGGAATCCTTCGTTAGCTGAGCGCGGGCGCTCTGCCCGCCGCCGAGAGTGCGCGCAAACTAACAGAGGTCCTTCCGGGTCGCATCCGGTCCGCGTGCCTTCGTGCGTGCCGCGTGTGCCGCGGAGCGGAGGAGAGGGGGCAGAGCCGGGGCTCGTCCGCGGGGATTCGGAGTCGTGCGCGCCGCGTTCCCCGCGGTGTCGAGTGGAACCGGGCAATCGTGTGCTAGGCCGCCCCCATGCCGTCGCCCACGCTGCGGATCGGAGTCGTTCCGGTGACCCCCTTCGAGCAGAACTGCTCGATCCTGCGCTGCGAGCGCACCGGCAAGGGGGCCGTGGTCGACCCCGGTGGCGACATCGACCGGATCGTCGATGGCCTGCGTCAGATGGAGATCGAGCTCGAGAAGATCCTCATCACGCACGGGCACATCGACCACGCCGGTGCGACTCGCGCGCTGGCCGATCGCTTCGGCGTGCCGATCGAGGGCCCGCACCGCGACGATCTCTTCCTGATCTCGGCACTGCCCGATCACGGTCGGATGTTCGGGCTCGATTCGGCGCAGTCGTTCGAGCCCGATCGCTGGCTCGAGGACGGCGACGCGGTGACGGTGGGCGAGCACGTCTTTGAAGTTCGTCATTGTCCCGGCCACACTCCGGGCCACGTCGTTTTCTACTCACCCGAGGCGGGCGTCGCGATCGTCGGCGACGTGCTCTTCGATGGCTCGATCGGCCGCACCGATCTGCCACGCGGCAACCATGCCCAGCTCATGCAGTCGATCCACGACAAGCTGCTCTCGCTCGACGACCAGACAGGTTTCGTCCCCGGCCACGGTCCGACCTCGACCATCGGCCGCCAGCGCCGGATGAATCCCTTCCTGGTCGGGGAGTTCGCGTAGGTCAGGACGCGCCGTTGCGGCCCGCTCAGCGCGGGCGTCGCACGAGCAGGCTTGCGGTCTCGAGGTGGGGGGTCTGCGGGAAGAGATCGAGCGGGACCACCCGCCGCAGCTCGTAGGCGGTGCACAGGCGGCGGAGGTCCCGCGCCAGCGTGGCCGGGTTGCAGGAGACGTAGAGGATGCGTGGCGGAGCGAGCGCGAGCAGGGGCTCGATCGCCTCGGCAGCACCGCTGCGCGGCGGGTCGAGCACCACCAGATCGAGGTGCTGTCGCGCGTCGGATCCGGCCGTGGCCCAGGAACGCAGCACGCGGCCGACGTCGCCCTCCTCGAATGTGAGATTGGCGAAACCGAGTCGCTGCGCGTTGGCGCGGCCGCTGGCCACGGCCGCGCGGGCACGCTCGACGACGTGGACCGAGCGGCTCTGGCGCGCGAGCGGCAGCGCAAAGTTGCCGGCACCGCCGTAGAGGTCGGCCACGCGCTGGTCGGATGAAGGCGCGGCCAGCGCGAGCACGGTCCGGATCAGTTCGAGATTGCCGGCATCATTCACCTGCGTGAACTCGCCGGCGCGGGTCTCGATGACGAGATCCCGCTGGACCGGCACGAACACCCGGTCGTCGCCGATCACCTGGCGGAAGCCGCGGCCGTGCAGCACGAGGGCCGTCAGGCGCGGGTTGTGGCGCAGAAAGGTTTCGCTTCGCTCGGTATCACCGCTGGCGAGCGGGCCGTCGCACTGTCCGACCAGTACGATGCGGTCGCCGTGGCCCGTGCTGGCGACCTCGACGCGATTGAGTCGCGAACGGAGTTCCGCCACCCAGCGCCCGGCGAGTGTGATGCCGCCGCGCAGTTCTCCGGCCGCGAGCAGACACTCGTCGATCGCGACCAGCGTATGGCTGCCGGCCGCGTGGAAGCCGACCCGACCCTGCTGTACACGCAGGCTCAGCCGCCGTCGATATCCGAATTCTGCCGACGGCCGGCGCAGGGGCTCGAGCGGTGGATCGGTGAGGCCGCCGATCCGTGCCAGCGCGGCGCGCAGGTTGGCCTCCTTGGCCTGTGCCTGCGCCTCGGGCGTGACGTGTTGCCACGCGCAGCCCCCACATGCCGGCAGCCACGGGCAGGGCGGCGCGCGGCGCGCGGGGCCGCTTTCCCGGAGAGACACGAGATCGGAGAAGCAGTAGCTGCCATGGTCCTCGCGCGGGCGGAAGGCGATCTCGTCGCCGGGGGCGACCTGGCGAACGAAATGAACCTTGCCCGCATGGCGGACGACGCCGTGCGGGCCGTCGGCGAGCGCGCTGACGTGTCCGTCCAGCACGTCGCTCGGCAGGTCGCGGGCCGGATCCCTGTCGCCGGAGTTCACGGGGCGCGTGTACGCCTCAGGCGTGGCTCCCGCGAGAGCGAGTGGCGCCGGGCCGCACCCGCTGGCGGCCGCGCGGTCCAAAAGGCATCCTCAGGGAGATGAGTCCGTACCGTCGTTCGTGTCTCTGGATCGCCGCACTCCTGCTGGCGGCGGCCTGCGTCGCCCCGCGTCCTCCGGCACCAGCGCCCACGCCCAAGCCGCGACCGACCCTGCCGGCTTTCACCGGGCGCTGCATCTTCATCAACACGATCAACAACTGGAAGGCGGTCGATCCCTTCCACGTCCTCGTCCAGACCCGGGCTCGCGGCTGGCAGTGGGAGATCACGCTGGATCGCCGCTGCAACGGAATCCTGTGGGCCAACTCGATCGCCTGGATCGGCGACAAGAATCAGATCTGCGACTACCGCCATGATTCGATTGCCGTGCCGCAGGACCGCTGCCAGATCGCCGCGATCCACCCCTGGGCGCCCGCGGTCGAGACGGTGCCGGCGGGCCCGGCCCCCACGCCACGTCCGACGCCGCACGGCTGAAGCCCTGGTGCGGCCCTGACACCTCGGCGAGTTCAACGCCTGCCGCGGCTCGCGAGCGGCGTGGCGAGCAAGCCGCGCAGCGACTGGCACCCCGCACCGTCGAAGCCCGCGACGCCGAAGCGGATTTCGCGCGGCTCCGGCCGCTCGCGCAAGGTGCCGAAGATCCGGTCCCAGACCGAGAGCAAGGCCGCGTAGTTCGAATCGGTCTCGGCGGGAACGCGGGAGTGATGCACCTTGTGCATCGCGGGCGTCACGACGAGCAGCGCCAGGAGTCCGTCAAGTCGCGCCGGCAGGGCAATGTTGGCGTGGTGCCACTGCACGACCGCCAGCATGGCTGTCTCGTAGAGGACCAGCGGTTCGAAACCCAGGCCGATCAAGGCGATCACCGGCAGCCGCAGCAGCGACGAGAGCACGATCTCGCCGGGGTGAAAGCGGTTGGCGCTCGTCGCATCCATCGCCGGATCGGAATGGTGCATCCGGTGGAAGCGCCAGAGCAGCGGGAGGCGGTGGTTCAGGCGGTGCCAGAGCCAGGTCCAGAGGTCGAAGGCGAGGAGCGCCACGAGAGTGCTTGACAGGGTCGATCCACCGAGTCGGTGGGTCAGCCCGAAGTGCTGGTGCGCACTCCAGTCGGCCACGGTCTTCCAACTCGCAGCGAAGAGGAAGGCGGTCAGAACAGAGTTGGAGGCGCCGATCAGCAGATTGCGCCCACCGTGGACCAGCCGCTCGCGCGCCGTCGGGAAAAGCAGGCGTGAGGGCTGAAGCATCTCCCACGCGAGCAGGGCGCCGAGCCAGAGTGCGGCCGCGAGCCCGCGCCAGCGTTCGACCTCGGAAATGTTCCACGCCTCTCCTGGCACGGCGCCAGCATGGCACCCACGTCATGCCGTGGCGACGTCTGGGCGCGGTCCGCATCCGACCGTGGCGGTGGCCTCAGCTTGTGGCCACCGCCTGCTCGAATCCCACCGCGTCGAGGGCGGGCCCCAACTCCGCACGGGCCGCATCCACAACTTGACGATGGTGCGTGAACACGATCACCTGCACACGCAGCGAAAGTTCGGCGAGGCAGCGCAGGGCCGCCGCGCCGCGCTCGTCGTCGAAATGCACGAGCAGGTCGTCGGCGATCACCGGCGCGACCAGGCCGCGCTGGGCGTGGTCCTCGATCGCGGCCAGGCGGAGCGCCAGGTAGAGCTGATCGCGCGTGCCGTCGCTCAACTCGGTCAGTCGGCGGTGCGCGCCAGCCGCACCACGCGCGAGCAATTCGTGGCCATGCGCGGCATCGGTCGAGGGGACGAGGCCCGTCCAACGGCCGCAGGTCAGGCGCTCGAGGAACTGTCCCGCGCGCGTCAGTTGCTCGGGCTGGTTGCGCTCGCGCTCCGCCTCGAGCGCACCTGCCAGCAAGAGCGCCGTCGTCTGCAACTCACGCCACTCGGCGGCCTCGCGCGCCAGCGCGACACGCTGCCGGTCCACCGCTGCGGCCTGATCCTCGGTCGCCGCCAGGGCCTCGAGCGTCCGGTACTCCGCTGCGGACTGAGCCTGCATGGCAAGGGCCTCCTGCTCGCCGGCTTCGACATCTTCCGCTCGCGCGAGGAGGCCGGCGAGTTCGGCCGCGATGGCGTCGGGATGCCGCTCGCGGGCCTCACGACATGCGGTCTCGAGATCGAGTCCCGGGGCCAGTCGCAGGATTTCTGCCTTGACTGACCGGTGCCGGGCTTCGAGGCGGCCTGTGGTCGCGGCGCGTTCCAGGACCTGGGCCGCTGACGCGTCGTCGTCGGCGCCGAGGGTCGCGAGCAGGGCCGCGCGCTCGCGTTCGAGATCCGCGAGGTGGTTCTGGGCGTGCTCGAACTCCGCACTCTGGCGTTCCTCGTCCTGGCCGCGCACTTCTCGCTGTGCGCGGCTTTCGCGTGCGGCACGGAGCTCCTTCTCGAGACGAAGGGTCGTGGCAAAGGCGTCGAAGGCAGAGTCGGGTCGGTTGTCGGCCCGTTCCAGATCGACTTGCTGCGCCACCCGGCGAGCCTCGTCCTCGAAGTTTGCGAGATCCGAGGCGATCGAGCGCGTGCGGTGTTCGAGTGAGGTCAGGGCGGGACGGGCACGCTCGAGTTCGTCGAGCAGATCGAGGGTGGATGCGGCCTCGGCTGCCTCGGCGTCGGGACGGCTACCGATCCGCTCCAGTGCCATGGCGCGTCGCTGGCTGATTTCCTCGAGTCGGCGCCGAGCCTCGGCCTGGGCTTCGGTGCACGTGCTCTCGTCGCGACCCAGGCGCGTGCGCTCGTCGGCCGCGAGCCGTGCCTGAGTGGATTGATCGCGAATCCGGTCGAGCTGCCGCCGCGCGGCCGCGAGCAAGGTTTCGACCCCGTTGGCGGGGTCGACGGGGAGGGCGGGAGGCGTCACGCCCGTTGCGCGCAACAGCAGGGCAAGATCGGCCATCCATGCGTTGGTGCGCTCGACGAGTGTGGCCAGCTTTCCCTCGATCGGCGCGAGTTCGCTCAGGCCGGTCGCGATCTCGCGCTGCTCGCGCAGCCAGCGCGCCATCGCGGGGGGCGGACCCGGTCGGATGCCGCTCGTACGCCAACGTTCCTCCCAGTCGGCATCGCGGCGGAGGCGGTCTTCGTCGGCGCGCGCCAGTCGCTCTCGCAGGAGGGCGCAGGTCGTTTCTCTCTCTTCGTGGTCGCGACGGGCCGTGCGCAGGCGTTCCACTTCCTCGGCACGTGCGAGCTGGTCGTCGGCGATCTCGTCGGCCGTGACCAACTCGTTGGAGAAAATTTCGGCCAGGTTTGTGGCGGGGAGTCCGGCGTGTGGGTCGGCGGCAAGGTCAGGCTCGAGCGGGCGTCCCTCGATGTGGTGGCGACGCAACAGATTCCACGAACGGTCGCGTGTCGCGCGGGCTTCCGTGAGTCTCTCGGGCGACGGGACGCGGCCGGCATCCAGTGCCGCGATCTCGCGCTCGATTTCGCGCAGGCGCTCGTTCTCGCGCTCGAGCTGAGATCGGATCTGTTCGCGCTCGCGCGCACTCGTCTCGGCCAGTCCGACCAGATTGTCGATTTCCTCGGGGGAGGGCAGGTCGAGGCGGGCGAGCTCGTCGAGCGAGCCGTCGAAGCCGGTGAGCGCGGCGCACTTCGTCTCGAGACGGGCGCGCAGCATGTTCCCGTCCTCGGCGAGCTGACGCAGCTCGTGACCGGGAGAGGCCGCGCTGACGCGCCCGGTCGCATCCTCGAGCGCGTCGACATCCGCGGCAGACGGGCTCTCGGCCGGCGCCCGCAAGGTGGCCTCGTCCAGCCGACGCCGCGCTTCGGCGAGTCGATCCTCTGCCGCCACGAGCTCCCGCTCGGCCTCGCGGTGAACCCCCAGCAGTTCGCGCAGGGCGTCGCGCGCGGGCCGGGGTGGGACGAGTGCGGCCAGAGTCGCCGGGTCGGCACTGGCGCCACTGGGCGCTCCGAGTCGCGTACAGATCTCGGCCACCATCTCGCGGGAGTCGCGGAGTTTCTCCAGGCGCTTGGGCAGGTCGCCGGCGGATTGACGGGCGGCGCCGAGACGTTGCACCAGTCCGTCGATCGCGGCCTCCGCAGCGAGCAGATCCGGGGCCGGATCGAGTTGTCCGAGGTCGGTTCGGGTGCGCTCGAGATCGGTCGCGAGCCGATTCAGATGGCTGCGTGCCGCCGTGGTCTCGCTCTGCAGCGTGCTCCAACGGGTGGCGGTCTCCGCGGCGAGAGGCGAGACGGGTCCGAGATCGCGCAGCTCATCCTCGGTGTCGGCGAGTTCCACGACCAGGGGGGCGGTGTGCTGGATTCGCTCGAGCCGTCCCAGCTCCGCACGGTGATCGACGTGCGCCTGTCGTGCCTTCTCGAGGTTCGATCCGGCGCGTCGCACGGCATCGTCGAGTTCCTTGAATCTCGCGGGCGACACCACCTCCTGCGCGCCTTGTAGCTCCTTGACGCTGTCGCGGTATTTCTTGGCGGTGGTGCGCAGCTGGCCCTTGTTCTTGGGGCCGAAGAGTCTTTCTGCCCGTTCGAGGAGATCGCGCACCAGCTCGGGCAATCCGTCGAGGCCACTCGCGGCGGCGAAGAGGGCGTCGGCCTCGCTGCCCTTGCCGGTTGCCAGACGTTCGCCGCCCTGGCGCAGGCCGAGATGATCGAGCGCGAACAGGTCCGCGTACAGGGTCTCGTCAATGCCAGAGAGCATGGCCCGGAGGAGGCCCTCATCGAGCACCGCTCCGGCCGGATCGCGCAGGGTGTTGCGGCGCCCCCAGTGGCGGCGCACGTTCAGCGTCGTGCCGTCGGCGGCGGACAGCTGACCCCCGATGCAGAGCTCCTTGCCGTGGCGGAAGGTCGAGCCCGAGCGGCGCTCGCGGATGCCGAAGAGGAACTCGCGGATCGCGTGCAGGGCTGTGCTCTTGCCCGCTTCGTTGGGGGCGCAGAGGACGTGGACCAGCGGCTCGCCGGGAAGAGGAGTCCGGAAGCGCAAGGTCTCGCCGCTGAAGTGCCCGAAGCGGATCAGGTCGATGCGTTCGAGCCTCATGGCTCGCGGCCTCCGAGATCGGCCAGCTCGACGAGGGCACGCTGGCGCGCACGGCCGAGCAGGGCCCCGTAGTCACGGCGCCGCAGCGCGTCGAGCAAGGGTTCCTCGGCATCGCAGTCCGGGGGGAGGAGTCGCGCCAGGTCGTCGAGGAGCTTCGTCCAGCCATCCAGCCGCACGGGGTTTGCTGCCGTCATGGCCTCTTCGTGCTCGATCGCCTTCAGGAGCAGGCCGAGTTCCGAAGCGCCGGTCGTGAGCTGCTGGAGGTCCCGGGAGGGACTGGTGCCGAGCACGACCTTCTCGAGCCAGAACCCCCCGCCGGCCGTGTCGGCGGCGAGAATCAGGTTGGCCCGCAGCTCGTCGGGATCGCTGCGTGCGAGGCGCGCGTGCAGCGAGGTCGCGCCCGTGATCTCGACGCGGAGGGCGAGCGGGCGCGTTCCCGCAGCCGTGCGTTCGGTGCGCATGGCGGCGACGGCGCGGTCGTAGATCTCGTCGATGGAACGCAACTCGGCCGCATCGATCTGAAGATGCGCCCAGCGCACGACGTCGCCGGTCACAAAGCGAGGGGTTGCCCGACCGGTCGCATCGTCGATTTCGACCAGGACGAAGCCCCGCTCGCCACATTCGCGCGCGTGCCGTCCTTGCAGGTTGCCGCAGAAGACCACCGGCGGTTCGGCGACCAGGATGGTGCGCTGGTGGACATGCCCGAGCGCCCAGTACTGGTAGCCGTGCGCGGCGAGATCCCCCGGACGGCAGGGGGCGTAGGGTGCGTGCTCCCGCGTGACGCCATCGGCGGCGGTGTGCAGGAGGCCGATGTTGCACAGACCGCCGAGCGGCTTCGGGTAGTTCGCGGCGAGATTGGCCGTGGTCTCCGGCTTGGGGAAGCTCTGGCCGTGGACGGCGAGTCCGAGACGATCGTCCCTCCACGTTTCGGGGTGGAGAGACGAAAGTACCTTGACGTTCGCGGGGAGCTTGAGCCGGCTCGTGATCGGACTCTGTGCGTCGTGGTTGCCGTGCACGAGGATGCAGCGGATTCCGGCATCGGCGAGGAGGTTGCATTGCCGCACGAAGGCGAGCCCGGTGCGGTTGTCCTTCCAGGTGCCATCGAAGAGGTCGCCTGCGATCAACACGGCGTCGACCGCTTCCTCCAGCGCGAGATCGATCAGGCCGCTGAAGGCCCTCTCGGGGGCGCGCCGGATCTCCTCGACCGAGACGTCCTCCCCCGCATCGCGCGTGGGATCGAGGCCCCGCATCTGGCTGCCGAGGTGAATGTCGGCGGTGTGGATGATCTTCACGCGTGCTCTCTCCTCTGCCGGGCGGCCGCAACCCTATACCGCGTGCCGGTCGTGCGTCGAATTCTCGTTCTCGAGTGCCAGCGGGGCCCAGACTCGGCCCACTCCTCCCCCGGTCGGGCGACAGACCGGCGCCGTCCTTGGCCCGCAGGGCCAGATGCCATGGCGTTGGGACGTAAGCTGTCCCGGTCGCAGCCCGACCTTGGGCCGGGGGCAGGGCGATCGATGGGCGCTGACCCCGGGGAGCGCTGCGTCTGCGGACCTTGGGGACGGCCGAGGCCGTCGGTGCTCCGGTCACGGCACGTTCGTCGAGTCGTGCGGGCTGGCGTCGCGAGGCACGGCCGGTACCATCGGCCCGGTCATTCCGGACGAGTGCGAACGCCTGACCCGAGGTGGGTGGCGCGCTCGTGCGCTCAGCTGCGACCTGCCGAGGAAACCCATGTTCGAACTGCTCGAAACGGCGCCGCCGGACCCGATCCTGGGTCTGGCCGAGATCTTTCGTACCGATCCCCGGCCCGACAAGATCAACCTCTCGGTCGGGGTCTTCCAGAACGAGCGGGGCGAGACCCCGGTGCTCGACGTGGTCAAGGAGGCCGAGCGCGCGCTCGTCGCCGGCGAGGCCACCAAGGACTATCTGCCGATTCCCGGCGAGGCCGAGTTCGGCTCTGCCGTGCGGGCCCTGGTGTTCGGCCCGGATGCGCCCGTCCTGAGCGCCGGCCGGGCCGTCACGGTGCATACTCCCGGTGGAACCGGGGCGCTGCGTGTCGCGGCCGACCTGCTCGCCCGGCACCGCGCCGGCGCGCGTGTCTGGCTCTCCGACCCGACCTGGCCGAACCATGCCGGCGTGTTTGCTGCCGCCGGCTTCGCGACCGCCTCATATCCATGGTATGACGCGGCCACGGGCGGCGTCGCTCGGGCGCGTCTGTTGGAATCCCTGCGCGCCGTTCCGGCGGGCGATATCGTGGTGCTGCACGCTTGTTGCCACAACCCGACCGGTGCCGATCCAGGCGCCGGTACCTGGCGCGAGGTCGCGGCCATCACACGTGAACGGGGCTTCCTGCCGCTGCTCGACTTCGCCTATCA